>Ga0102924_1000831_pt1 | contig 37012 bp, 30 predicted proteins | sample PaiPotPPM11metaG_FD_80116 | JGI IMG/M metagenome (GOLD analysis project Ga0102924, IMG submission 80116) | Iron sulfur acid spring bacterial and archeal communities from Banff, Canada, to study Microbial Dark Matter (Phase II) - Paint Pots PPM... ...
ACCGGGCCAGGCATCAAAAATCCCCAATAGAAATGCGGGTCTTAGCCCTGTGAAAACCGCCAATCCGGGCGTGGGTGCAGCAAATGAAGCTCAAACCATTGAAAACAAGAGGCAGAAATTGCCATCGCGGAACAAAGCCATTTCGAATATGCAAAAACCCCAGTAAAAATGTGGGTGCGAGCCAAAAGAGGCGAAAAAAAGAATTCTGATGATTATCAAGTTAGCTCACGCACTGGCCTTATGGCACGTCTGAGCAGTCTGCTTCGGCCCGTAAAAGTCGCTTGGACTGAGAGAGTTCGCCACGAAGAGGTGCATGAAAGCGTTTTAATTAACACGACTAAACTGCGGAAAGCGGCCCGTTTCCCGCAAAGAGCAGAGGTGGTTAGGGTTTGCGTGAGCTAACTTGATAATCATCAAGATTGTTTAAGGGGCAAACCCAAACTCCATTGAAAACAAAGGAAGACTCGAGGACAAAACCCATCCAAAGCCACTAGCACTGCCATTGAATAGTTATATAAGCACTTTACAATCAATGAGTTATGCAAAGTTTTGAATAAAATCGATGTATCCTATTGAAAATAAAATGGTAATTAACTCGCTCAACGTTTTTTCAGGTAGAAACGCGCTTTTCTTACTCACAGATTCTGGGGCTTGCCAAAGAAAACTCACCGCTTTTTTTCCATCCATGTCCCCGCACCCGCCGGGTCACACCACAGGACCCGCTATCAGGGGAGATGGTAAGACTCGGGACGTATTGGGTATGGGGAGGTAAAAATGGCTTGTGCCTCAAATCTCTTCCCAACTTCGGCCGGAATGCGTAATCTAGTGACGATGGATCATCCCAAATTGTCCTGTGGCTTACTCGCCTCCGTGATGTGACAGATTCGCTGGGGTGGATATGTTGACTGCCGCGGAGGCGATGTAATTTGGACCCTTATGTTCGATCCTTTGCCGGCGGGTCTGTGAACCAGAAATTTTATGAACGATTTGGAGAAGGCTTAAAAAGGTGAGCGGCTGGGGGCGGTTAAATTGGGTAGTGGCGGGGGTGGGCGCCGTGGCAGCGGCTGGAATCGCGGCGGGTCTGGTGAAAGTGACAGGCCCGTTCCTGCGCAAGTGGAAGTGTAAGTCACCCGGGGAGGTTGAAAGGCTTCGGCGGCTGGATGTGAACCGCCGTGGGCGCATCACTTCAGGTCAGATCATCGATTGGATTGAAAAGAACGCTCCGGGCGAGAACATACGCTTGGTGGTTTACAAGTATGAGGTGGGCGGCGTGACCTACGAGGCAGCACAGGAAGTCTCCGCGCTTCCGGAGTTCAAGCTTCCCGAATCTGACGCAGAGTGCCTGACTTCCAGCGTCAAGTTTGATCCGAGAAAGCCAACCAATTCGATCATCGTCTGCGAGGAATGGTGCGGCTTAAACCTTCAATCAGGGGCACGCAGCCCGGATTAATGGGATCGTGCCAGGCAGTTAGCATTACGAGGTTAGACATGAGGACATAAGCCGGCGGCGGGCATTTGCTTTAGCGCCGCTCGGAGCTTGCCCTGACAGGGAGCGGCGAAATCCGCCGGTCACAGACCGGCGCTACGGAACCGGGCGTCGCCGGCTTACTACCGTGTGCATAGCTTGAAACAGGAGCCCTCCGGGCCTGGCTTCAGCCATGCCAAATGCGAAGACAAGAAGGAGCGGTTTTAGCCGCTGAGGGCCTCACTCGACGGGACGTCATTCATGGACCTGCAAGATAAAATCGCAGAACTGCGCCGCCGCAACGCTCTTGCCGAGGCCGGAGGAGGCGAAGAGCGCAGAAAGCGCCAACATTCCGATGGCAAGCTGGCGGTGCGCGAACGGCTGGAACTGCTCTTTGACGAAGGCACATTCGAAGAACTTGACAAGCTCGTCGAGCATCGCTGCCATGACTTCAGCATGGAGGAGCAGCGAGTCCCCGGCGACGGCGTGGTCACGGGTTATGGGCTGATCAACGGACGAGTCACCTTCGCCTTCGCCCAGGATTTCACCGTCTTTGGCGGCTCCTTGAGCGTTACTAACGCCGCAAAGATTTGTAAGGTGATGGATCACGCTTTAAAGGTGGGCGCTCCTATCATTGGGCTGAATGACTCGGGTGGAGCGCGAATTCAGGAAGGCGTGGATTCGCTCGCGGGATATGCGGATATCTTTCTGCGCAATACGCTGGCCTCCGGCGTTGTGCCGCAGATTTCCGCAATCATGGGGCCGTGCGCGGGAGGCGCCGTCTATTCCCCCGCCATCACCGACTTTGTGGTGATGGTGGAAAAATCCAGTTACATGTTCGTCACCGGACCGGACGTGATCAAGACGGTGATGCACGAAGACGTGAGCAAGGAACAATTGGGCGGTCCCATGACCCACAACGCGGTGAGCGGGGTGGCCCAATTTCTGACCCAGGACGACCGGGACTGCCTGGCGCTCATCCGGGAAATGCTCTCCTTCATGCCGCAGAACAATCATGAGGATCCACCCCGCGCCACATCGAGCGACCCCGCCGGCCGCCGGGATGAATCGCTGGATCAGATTGTTCCCGCCGAATCGGACCGCCCCTATGACATGAAGGAAGTCATCCGCCGCGTGGTAGATGACGGCAATTTTCTCGAAGTGCATCAACACTTCGCGCCAAACCTGGTGGTGGGCTTCGCCCGGTTGGACGGCGGCAGCGTGGGCATTGTTGCCAACCAACCTGCGGTCCTTGCGGGCTGCTTGGACATCAACGCTTCCGTCAAGGGCGCGCGGTTTGTGAGGTTTTGCGATGCCTTCAACATACCCCTGATTACCTTTGAGGACGTGCCGGGCTTTCTTCCCGGCACCCAGCAGGAATTCGGGGGCATCATCCGGCATGGAGCGAAACTGCTCTTTGCCTTCGCGGAAGCAACTGTTCCCAAGATCACTGTGATCACGCGCAAAGCTTACGGCGGAGCTTATTGCGTGATGTCTTCCAAACACCTTCGAACGGATGTGAATTTTGCTTACCCCACGGCAGAGATCGCCGTAATGGGGCCGGAAGGCGCCGTCAACATTGTCTACCGCCGCGAGCTTCAGAAGTCTGATACTCCTGAAAATATGCGCCGCGAAAAAGTGAACGAGTTTCGCGATCGCTTTGCCAACCCTTACACTGCCGCCGAGCGCGGTTACGTCGATGCCGTCATCCAGCCCCGGGACACGAGGCCCAAACTGATCTCCGCGCTGCGGATGCTTGACACCAAGCGCGATCTGAATCCTCCGAAGAAACACGGGAATATTCCGCTTTAGCCGGTTGCTGAAAATCCGGCAGTGTCCTAATTTGAATTTTCGAGCCGTCGTTGCCCATGCCATGGCGGCAGATGTTGCTGATAAGGTCTGGACGCTAGAGGAATTGGTTGAGAAAATGTCGCAATGATCCTAGAGGTAGCGGTTCTGAATGTGCGACCGGGCCAAGAAGCGGCCTTCGAGGCGGCGATGCGTAAGGCTCGTCCGTTGATTGAAGCTACACCGGGTTTTGCCAGCATCAACCTCCACAGATGCATCGAAACGCCGAATCGCTATTTACTATTGGTTTCGTGGAAGGCGCTTGAGGATCATACAGTGGGATTTCGGCAATCGGACCGGTATCAGGAATGGCGTGATCTGCTGCACCGCTTCTACGACCCATTCCCAACGGTTGAGCACTATGACGAGGTGCTATCTCTTTAGACTAGGTTGAGTGGCGATACGCCTCAGGGAAATCAGATTAGGACACTACCAAAAATCCGGGTCAGCGGGCTTCTCGAACGGACCGTGGTAAGATAGAAGGCTAATAGAAGATTAAGAGTTAAATACCGATGGAGGAATTGCAATGGCAGTGATGGACGCAGTCGCCAAGCTCCGCCGCACGGCGGGTGGACGAATGACAGACCGGGTTCACGAAATCCTGAGTGGGTATGAGAGTGACAATCCCGGAACCAAAACTAATATTGCCCGTCTGCTAAATCATGGACGGTTGGCGGGAACCGGCAAGCTGGTGATTTTGCCCGTGGACCAAGGATTTGAACATGGCCCGGCGCGAAGCTTCGCGATTAATCCCGCCGGGTACGACCCGAATTACCACTTTGAGATGGCCATTGAGGCGGGTTGCAACGCATACGCTGCGCCGTTGGGCTTCCTGGAAGCCGCAGCCGCCCGTCATGCCGGCGAAGTACCCTTGATCCTGAAGCTCAACAACCACGACGTGCTGCACGATGAGAAGGATCCCATCTCGGCGGTCACCGGAAGCGTTCAGGATGCGCTCCGTCTAGGTTGCTCCGCCATTGGATTCACCATCTACCCCGGTTCGGCGCGGGCGCAGGAGATGTATTCGCAGTTGCGCGCGTTGGCCGAGGAAGCTAAGAGGAATGGCCTGGCGGTGGTGGTGTGGTCCTATCCGCGCGGTTCATCATTGAGCAAGGAAGGCGAAACCGGCATTGACGTGGTGGCTTACGCGGCGCACATCGCCGCCGAGCTGGGCGCCCACATCATCAAGGTGAAACTGCCCACCGCACACATCGAACAGCCCGAAGCGCAGAAGGCTTACACCAAAGCCCAAGTGCCCGTCGGCACACTCGCTGAGCGCGTGCGGCACGTCGTGCAGAGCACTTTCGATGGCAACCGCATCGTCATCTTTTCCGGCGGCGCGATGAAGAGCAATGATGAGGATGTGTTTGACGAGGCCCGCGCTATTCGGGATGGCGGTGGCTTCGGATCCATTATCGGCCGCAACTCTTTCCAACGTCCCAGGGAGCACGCCCTCCGCTTCCTCGAAACCATCATGGAAATCTACGCCGGCGAATTGAAGTAAGCCGCTACAGCAAACAAACTGAGACACTACCAAGCCGCGCGGGAGGCCACATCCAAGCGCCGAGGTATTTGTGGTTTTTGAAGGAAATCAGCCTCGGCTCCAAAGGGAAGAGTTGGATGCGTGCCGTCATTTGCAGGCGTCAGTACTTCGCTAAGGCTGCATCACGCTGGGGCGGGCAGTATCGCGCCAGCATTTCCTCCAGGGGCTTCGCGGATGCGGGAAGGGTGATCCCGGGATTTGTCAGCACTCGGGCTGCATCCACCCGGTGACCGTAGAGATGCAGGTCAGCGGCATCGTCAGGTTTCAAGATAACCCCTTGCAGAGACGCTCCCGAAAATCTGCCTTGGCTGATGGAGTAAGCGGCCAAATCCGCGCGCAGCACAGAAATGGAGCCAACGCCGGGCTTGGCAGCGAGTGGCCCCGGAGACTCGGATGCGTCCACACCCACCTTAAGGCAGTTTTGCATGAATTTCCGCTTGCCCTTTGAGGTCATCACCAGGAAGACCACATTGGCGCTGTCGCCTTCCGGAATCAAGCCGTAACTTGTGCCGCCCACGGTGAACATCCAGGGTGCGCTCCAGGATTTTCCTCCATTCACGCGGCACACTAACGCGCCGCGGCCGAAGCGGGCGCCCAAGCCAAGCTCAATGCTGACAGCGGAAGGAATGATCCCAATGCAGAGGGCGTGATCGACCAATCGGGTAGGGATGCTAGGTCCCGGCATGGTCATGATCGTCTTAATGACTTGCGCAGCTCTCGCCAGCCGGTCTGCCTCACGATCCGGCTGCCGGGCCAGAAGACAACCCGAAAACCCCAAAGCTACGAAAATGATGAGTATCCGCTTCATGGCATTTTTCGTTTTACCCGAGAATGCCTCAACTCATCACCCGATGCCAAGTAACCAGTCCAAAATTGACCAGCTCCCCACCTTGCATTATCCACTTCCATTCGGTCCTTTGCTCAAAAATCCTGGTAGTGTCTCAGTTTGCTGTAGCGGCGCTCTATGAGCGCCGGAAACCGTTGAAGATACAAGTTCGGCGCTCATAGAGCGCCGCTACAGCAAGCAAACTGAGACACCACCAAAAACCTTGCAGGCGGATGGCGCGAATGGAAAGCCCGTCTCCGCGGGAAGTACCCTCAATCTTTTTATCAGGATTTGGGAAATGGCTGACCGCCTTTCGGAGAATATCGGGTGAGCGCAGCGACAAGCGGATTTGCAGCCTTTGGCACGCCGGCCTTACCCTTAATCACGATGTCCTTGGTGCTAAGCTTCTTGCCATACAGGCTGTAGTTGTCCTTCGCGTCCTGCTTGAAAAATGAGCCCGCCAGGGAAACCCCGGCAAAAAGACCTCGAGTTCTCGAATAACTCAATATCTCCGCATGCAACTGAGCGTCTGTCGAGCCTTCCGCAGTGCGGCCCACCGGACCGGCCGCGGCGGAAGCGTCTGCGCCGAGCTTCACTTTATTACCTGCCAACTTCATTGCGCCTCCGGCGTTCATAACAATGAAAACGACATCCGTGGCCCGGCCACCCAACTGAAATCCGATATTGGCCCCTCCGAGTCTAAACATGGAGGGCGCACCCCACGGTCCATTTCCTCCCCGGCGGCAAACCAAAACCCCACGTCCATAAGTTCCGCCAAGACCAATCGCAAAGCGCAGTTCGGTAGGAACAATCCCGACGCAAACGGCTCTGTCCAGCAGATCATGCGGGATGCCCTTCTCCGGTATCTTCATGATTTCATTAAGCACGTCAGTTGCCTTATCAAGCTGTCGAATGGCCTTGTTGCTGGCATCTTGTGCCCAGGCTGAGCTTCCAAAGAGCAACAGCAATACCAATGACACGAGTTTTTTCATTCTCACTCCTTTTGTCAGTAAAAATGCTCACGGCAGGCTTAACTCTTGCCTGCCGGCCAAATCATGTAAGTTTTTCACTGCTAGGGCACTTTTTGCCATCCGGAAGCGGCCCTTGCGGGGGCTCCATCGGAGCCCCGATGAGGTCCCTCATCCCGAGGCTCCTTCCGGCTCATCCGGCACTCCCATCTTCGAGAGCCGGTAACGTAACGCGTTGCGTGAAAGCCCCAGCATCCGCGCGGCATGGCTCTTGTTTCCACTAGCGCGGCGCAGCGCCTCGCGAATGATCTCATCCTCGTAACTTTCAAGCGTCATCCCGGCAGGCGGAAATGAAGGAAGTTGGCCTGCCCCAAGCGGTTTGGACGGAACGGCGGGAGAAAGGTCCAGGCGGATGTCTTCCTCCGCAATCATATTTCCTGCTGCGAAGGCCACCGCGCGCTCGATAATGTTTTCGAGCTCGCGGACATTACCTGGCCAATGAAATTGCATCAGCAGCTTCATGGCGCCCGGCGTCACACCCTTCAGGTCTTTCCCGGATTCGCGCGCGAATCGATCCACGAAACTATTCACCAAGTCAGGAATGTCCTCCTTGTGCTCGCGCAAAGGAGGAATATTGATAGGCACAACGTTCAGGCGGTAATATAAGTCTTCCCGGAAAGTTCCCTGCTCCAGCGCGGCGCGCAAATCGCGGTTGGTGGCGGCCACCAGGCGGACGTCCACTTTCAGTGTTTTCGTCCCACCCAAGTGCTCGAACTCGCGCTCCTGCAACACTCGCAGCAATTTCACCTGCGTCGCCGGCGGAACGTCTCCAATTTCGTCCAGGAACGTTGTGCCCTTGTCGGCCAGCTCAAACTTGCCGGGTTTCGCGGCTACCGCGCCTGTAAAGGCTCCCTTTTCGAAACCAAAGAGCTCGCTTTCCAGCAGATTTTCCGGGATCGCCGCGCAGTTAATTTTCACAAATGGTCCAGAGGCCCGGCGCGAGTGTTGGTGGATGACGCGGGCGATTAAATCTTTTCCAGCGCCGCTTTCACCCCCCAGTAGGACGGTGGAATTGGTGGGCGCCACGCGCTCCACCACCGCCAGCACCTCCTGCATTCTCGGGCCCCGGGCCACAACGTTCTTGTAATCGTAACGCCTGCCGAGCGCCTCTCGCAGATCTCGGTTCTCCTCGCGCAAGCGATGGAGGTCCAGCTCTTTTTTCAGGATCAGCTTCATCTCTTCCAGGGAGAACGGCTTCAGAATATAATCGCTGGCCCCGGCCTTCATCGCCTGAACCGCGGTTTCCACAGACCCAAATGCGGTCATCACCACTACCGGCAACCGGCTGTCCGTCCGCTTCACGGCTTGGAGAAAATCGAGACCGCTCATGCCGGGTAGCTTCAGGTCGGTTAGGACCGCGTCGATCGGCTCCTGGCGCAGCATCTTCACACCCGTCTCCGCGTCTGAGGCAGTACGCGTGGTGTAGCCTTCCTCCGCTAAGCTCAATTCGAGCAGGCGTAGCATTTTCGGTTCATCTTCAACGATCAAGATCGTAGGCATAAAGGTGCTTAGCGGACTTCCACAGTCCAGGTGGCGCTCATCTTTTTAATTCGGCCCTCTTTTTCATGGTGCCGCGGGAAAGAAGAGTTTGAAACATGCGCCCGCGCCGTCCCCGTCGCGTCGGGAAACGCGAATGCTGCCGCCGTGGTTATCCACAATCTTGGAAACAATCGAAAGACCAAGCCCCACCCCTGTCTTCTTGGTGGTAAAGAATGGATTAAAAATTTGTTCTTTGTTCTCTTCAGGAATTCCCAACCCGGTATCCGCAACTTCGACCTCAACCCCACGTCTTCCGTCGGAGTTGGCCCGCCTGACCGCGATGCTCAATTGGCCGCCATCCGGCATGGCATCATAAGCGTTCTGAAAGAGATTTGTAAAAACCCGTTCGGAAAGCTCCGAATCCAGCGGAACTTGAGGCAAACCCGCAGCAAAGCTCTTGCGTACTTCGATCTTGGATGACGGGTGCAGTCCGCGGACCGAGTCCAAAGACCTTTCGATCAAGGAGGTGATGTCCTGCGGGTGCAAATCAAGTTGCAAAGGCCGGGCGAAATCCAGAAAGCGTCCGACGAGGGCGTTCAGCCGCTCGACTTCACTCGAAATGTAGCCCGCCAGCTCACACGCAATGGGATCGGAGGATTGCAATTTCTGGTTCAGCATTTCCGCCGAGCCCTTGATGACGCCCAGGGGATTGCGAATCTCGTGAGCGAGGCCCGCGGAAAGCTGCCCCAATGCTGCTAAGCGTTCCGAACGGCGGGCCTCATCCTGGGCGAGCTTCAGTTTTCGATTCGTTTCTGAAAGTTCCTCCGCCAGGAGGCGGTGACGATTTGTCTGGCGGTGAAATTCGGAGACAAGGCGGTTCACCACCACAGCGATAAGGAAGAAAAAGAGATTGCGGATGGCCAACTCCGAAATCGAATCCGGCGTAAGGCGGTAAAGCCGAACGGCGGGAATGAGGAAGGAGCAATACGCGGCTGAGGTCACGAACGTCCAAAATATCGTTCCCCACCCGCCATAGATCATGGCGGCGGAAACCACCGGCAGGTAATAAATCGGATAGTAACTGCTGTCGATCGCCGCGACGGTGCTGGTGTGTTCAAGAAGCAAACTGGAAAGCAAAATTTTGAGGAGAATGCCGTAAGCGTTGCGCCGGCCCTGAGGAATGCGGGCCATAATACGCCGCTCGAAAAGCTGGAACAGGCCGATGGTTAGCAGGATGAGCTGTTTATGGACCTCGAACAGAGGCGGCAAAACAGCCAGACCGGCAAGAAACACCAGCCAGAGCAAATCCAGCCATGCAAATCGAGGTTCCTGCGTATCGGACATGGAAGTACCCTAGATAATTTAACATGGGCGGGATCAAGGATGGGAATTGAGGCAATAGGAAACCAAGGATCAAAACCGGCAGGGTTGTCCCTTTTCACTGCAGGCTCCAGGTAACGCCGCCGCAGTTGATAAGTCTGGATTATTCATGAATTTCCTTTGGAGAACTGGTAGGGCAAGGCTTCACCCATGCCCTTCCGCTCTTCGAATAAAGCTTTCTGAATAATCGAGGTTAGTTCTCGGCGGGCGACTCACTGGGTTTTTGAACTTTTTCAGCAGTCTCAACCCGGAATTTCTTGTAATCGCTGAATTGGCTGATGAAGTTGGCATTGATTCCGGCAAAGAGCATAAACTTCGCGGATATGTAGGCCTCCGAATAAGAAGGGAGCCAGACTTCATTGTTCACCATTTGCTGCTCGAATACGAAATAGGCGCCGGGACGCATCGAGGCGACAAGGCCGCCGCCAAATTTCCAGGCTTTGGTCATGCGCGCCTCTAATCGGGCGACATCCTTAGCCTTTTCGTCCACCCACACCGCCCCTGACAAATCCTGAATAAGACGCTCCGTGGCATTGCGGGGTTTGTAGCCGGGCTTGGGTCCAAAGTCAAAAACGATCACATCCTGCCCGCGATAGCGCTCGCGGCGCGGGTTAGTGAACTGATCCACCCGCAGGAAATCGGAAATTGTGGCTTGATTCTCATCCTTTTTCGGCTTCTTTTTACCCGCCGCCTTTTTGGCCTGGCGTTGTTGAAAATCTTTCACCTCCTTTTCCATGCGCTCATCTTCTTTCTTCTGCTGTGCCGGGTTCAGGGGCTTGCCGTCCTTCATGATCAGCTTCCGCACGTCCCGGTCTCCCAGGTGATACACCTCGTAGGTCTTGACGGACTTCTTGACCTTCCGGCCTCTCTTGTCAATTTCGAACTCTGTATCCTGTTCGTGGTAGGTGTAATTGTCCACGATTTGATCAATCTTCTTCTGGTTCAATTCGACATCACGAAGAAGAGCCGCAATATCCAGTAAGGGCCTGGAAGAAGTTTGAGGGAAATTGAAAACTGCCGGATTGAGAGTTACATTGATGCGAATCCGGTCAATAGTGATGCGCCAGTTCGAGGTTCCACTCTGAATAGTCATCTGGAAAGGCTCGAGAAGTCCGTCCACGCCGCGATAGTCCGCATAAGAAATCGTATCGAACTGCGCGCTGGATTCCCGGGTGGCCGCGGTTTGCGGTGGGCTGAGTGCTGGTTCCTGCTGTACAAAAGGCGGCGGGTAGAAAGCGGGAATTTCCTCTTTGACCAGAAGATGGTTCGCAGCATTAAACCAGAGCTTGCGCTTGAGGCCGGATGCGGTCTCCGCCTCGATGACATAAGCATCCTGGCCACTGACTAGTTCCCTGCCCTGAACTGTTATTCTCACCTTCTGTTTCCGGTAATCAACCAAGCCACGGTTCAAGATCGACGCGGAAAGCTGAAGATCCTTGGCGCGCGGTCCGGTAAGCGTGCGCAACCCACCTTGTGAATCCAGAATCCAGGCGGATTTTCCGTTATAGGCTTCGCTCCAGCGATGCGAATCCAAACTGATTTCCAGATAAATCCGGTTGGGGGTCTCAAGCTCTTCCGTAAAGGTTCCGTGCGCACCCTGTCCGGCCGTAACGTAACCCTGAATATCAACTGTCTTCAAACTTTTTAGCAGAGAAACACCACCCACGGCCTTCTGCCACTGCGAGACGATCTTGCTGGCTGACTGCGCCGGGACGATCGAGGCGGATAGAATGAAGTTCAGAATCAAGATCCCCCCCAAAAAAAAGAGTCGAACGGGGTTGTTTCCATACAAACCTTGCAGCCCCCTAAATTTGCGTTGAATCCTCATAATTCAAGATACGATGCCGCTTGATAGAATGTTGCGGAAAGATGGGAAGCTGTTAACTGGCCACGACGAGCGCCTTTTCTCGTCGTGGGCTTTCGCCGGGGTCCAAACGCAACCGCCAGTCGTGCTGTCATTCCCGCCTGCGCGGGAATGACGAGGAACGCCGCTGTAGCCCCGGGCACTCTGTATACGCCGTATCGCTTCGATACAATGTTTTTTTCCACCGCTCCCCCAGACCATTGGCTAAAATGGTCTCACCCCAAGGTGACTTTCTGGCCCGAGAGGACTTCATGGGACTTGCGGTGGGTATGAAGCCACACAAAATTGAGGGGACGAAGCTAGAATGTGTATGAAAACAAAGGATCTCGATTTTTTGGGAACCAACGATGGTCGGCCCGGACCAGCCATCCGGACGGTTTTTGTCACCGGTCTCGGGGGTGGCGGTGCGGTTTACCTGCTGTAGCGGCCAATGGTTGACAAAGAGGACCAATTCAGAATTTAGTGGACTGATGGCACACAAAGCAATCTCAACTCTGAAATCGCTCTCCCTTGAGGCGCCGGGGCCGGTCGATCTTATCTCGCTGGTGGGCAATACGCCGTTGTTGCGCATTCAAAAGCTGGCCCGCGATTTCCCGGAGGTTGAAATCCTGGCAAAGGCGGAATGGGAGAATCCGGGTGGCTCCGTCAAAGACCGCGCCGCTTTGAACATTATTCTGGAAGCGGAAAGGGCCGGCCTGATGAATCGGGAAAAAATCCTGATCGACTCAACCTCCGGAAATACCGGAATCGCCTACGCCATGATCTGCGCGGCCAGAGGCTATCGCCTGAAAATCTTCATGCCTTCCAATGCTTCGATCGAAAGGAAGCGCATCCTCCACGCCTATGGAGTTGAGATCGTCTACACAGACCCCATGGAGGGTTCGGATGGAGCCATCCGGAGGGTCCGGGAGTTGGCAGAGGACAATCCCGAGCTTTACTTTTATGCTAACCAGTATGACAATCCCGCCAACTGGCGCGCGCATTACAACGCTACGGCGCCCGAGATTTTCGAGCAGACGGCAGGGCGCCTGACCCATTTCGTGGCGGGACTGGGAACCAGCGGAACCTTCGTGGGTACTTCCCGCCGGTTGCGGGAACTGAACCCGCAGATTCGCTGCATCTCTGTGCAACCGGATGCTCCCTTTCACGGCCTCGAAGGGTTGAAACACATGCCAACGGCCATTCAACCTGCCATTTACGATCCGGGCTTGGCAGACGAAAATATTGAAATACCCACCGAAGAAGCTTATGCGATGACTCTTCGTCTGGCCCGGGAAGAAGGAATGCTGGTGGGAATTTCAGCGGGTGCAGCCATGATCGCAGCCCTGAAGGTCGCAGCGAAGACCGGCAAAGGCGTGATCGTCACAATCTTCTGTGACAGCGGTGACAAATACCTGAGCGAGCGATTTTGGGAAGAAGGCAAAAGGTGATCGAAATGCGCGGGCGCGACTTAGGTTTCATTCAAGGCAAGCGGCGCACGCCTGAGCAGTCCAGAGTGCGGCTGTTACCTGGAAGGAAGCCGTAGCATCCAATCATTTGCAGTCCGGCGCCAGCACTGCTTTTAACGATGATCCTCAAACTTAAGAACCATCATCTGGAACAGATGCTCGCACACGCGGGCCGCGATTATCCCAGCGAGTGCTGCGGCATCCTGTTGGGGAAAACGGATGGGGAATCAAAAATCGTTCATGAGATCATCGAAATGCGGAATCTTCGGCACAACCCGTCGAAAGCGCAGGAATTGCTGCCGCTGGATTCCACAGAGAAAGAAACGGACCGCAACCGTTTTTTGATCGATCCCGAGGAGCAGGTTCGTGTGGAGAAATCGGCCAGGGAAAGGCGTCTGGACGTAATTGGCTACTACCATTCACATCCCGACCATCCTGCAAGGCCCTCTGGCTACGATCGCGACCATGCATGGCCGTGGTACTCCTATGTTATAATTCAGGTGTTCCGCGGAAAAGCAGGAGAGTTCACGTCCTGGGTTTTGACGGAGGACCGGTCCGGGTTTGATTACGAGGGAATCGAATTAGAGGTTTGATTCCGGGCAGCCGGGTTGCGAATATTTTCGCGATGGGCTGTTTACTTTCAACAGCAAGGGCAAAGGAGTTTGAATGGAGGTCAAAATCATCATCCCAACTCCACTCCGGCAATACACGGAGAAGAGAGACGCAGTTCAGTTGCGGGCTGCAACGGTTGGAGAGGCTTTGCAGGGGCTGACGGGCCTTTACGGAGGCCTTCGCAAGCACTTGTACAATGACGAAGGGAAGCTCCGCAGTTTCGTCAATGTGTACTTAAACGACGAGGACATTCGGTACCTGCAAAAGGACCAGACTCCGGTCAAGGAAAATGACGTGATCAGCATTGTCCCATCCATCGCAGGCGGCGCCGGGCGGCTCTGCATCTGTAGTTAGCCTGGATCCGGAATCGCCGGAATTCCAGGCATTCCCCATTCCTGAAGCTCTCATTCCACCCGATCATCGCTGCAAATTCTGACTGGATTCGAGGCCATTGAGTGGCGCACTTTACTGGAATTGAGTCAACGAGGTTTGATTTATGGCAACTTACACGGCAAGCCAAAACACGGAGTTGGATCGCGAAGAAGTCTACCGTTACAGCCGGCATTTGATCATGCCGGAAGTGGGCATGGAAGGACAGCTCAAGCTGAAGCAAGCCAAGGTGCTCTGCGTCGGGGCGGGAGGCCTTGGATCTCCGCTGGCGCTTTATCTGGCGGCCGCGGGCGTGGGCACTCTTGGGATCGTGGACTTTGACGTGGTCGATTTTACCAACCTTCAAAGGCAAATCATTCACGGCACCAAGGATGTGGGCCGTTCCAAATTGCAATCGGCGCGGGACGCCATCCTGAACATCAATCCCAATGTTGAAGTCGTTCCCTTTGAAACCCGTCTGACGTCGGAAAATGCATTGCAAATTATCCGGGAATTCGACATCGTGGCGGACGGCACCGATAATTTTGCTACGCGCTACCTGGTGAATGACGCTTGCGTCCTTTCCAAGAAGCCCAATGTCTATGGAAGCATTTTCCGCTTTGAGGGGCAAGCCTCGGTGTTCTACGCGGAAGAAGGCGCTTGCTACCGTTGCCTTTATCCGGAACCGCCTCCTCCCGGCCTGGTTCCGAGCTGCGCGGAAGGCGGCGTGATTGGTGTTCTGCCCGGCATTGTAGGCTGCATTCAGGCCGTCGAAACCGTCAAGCTGATCCTGGGAAAAGGCCAGCCGCTGATCAGCCGCTTGTTGCTTTTCGACGCGCTCGGCATGAAATTCCGGGAGCTGAAACTCAGGAAGAATCCGGATTGCCCGGTGTGCGGATTGCATCCCACCATCACTCAGTTGATCGATTACGATGAGTTTTGCGGCGTCCGGGGCGAGGAATCCGAAATCCAACAGACCGTTCCGGAAATCACGGTGTCTGGACTCAAACAAAAGATGGATCATCAGGAGTCCTTTGTGCTAGTTGACGTTCGTGAGCCGCACGAATTTGATATCTGCCGCATCCCCGGATCAAAACTAATTCCTCTCAGCGAATTCACGAGGAGGATGAACGAGCTGAACTCATCGGACGAAATTTTGATCCATTGCCTCAGTGGAATGCGCAGCGCGCAAGCTACGGACCTGTTGCGCAAAGCAGGATTCCGCAAGGTCTACAACGTGCGGGGAGGCATTCGCGCCTGGGCATCCGAAGTGGACCCAGACATGCCGATGTATTGAAGCGTTGCTGTTTTTCGAACGGCGAATCATCGGCGCCAGGAAACCCGCCGGTTCTTGTTTAAATCAGAACTGGCTCTCAAGGACAATGCCGGCGAGACTCCCGGCGCTGCCCGGCGCCTTCTGGTTTCTGCCTGATGTCTTCCGCCACCAGCCTTTTCTGCTTTAATCAACAGCACATCCATGTAGAATGAAAGAGGGCAGACAACGAGGTTCCAAGTGGCGGACAGGCCGGAGGAGACAATTACGGACTACCAGGATATTCACACCGGCTGTTATCGCCGTCAAGATGCGGCGAGCGATTTTACTCTTTCAAATCCACCCGAAACCCGGCGCCGGGCATGGAAGCCCTGGGCGGCATTAACCCTGCTGACTTTTTTCCTTTGGGCGCCCATGCCAGCCAATCCAATGGGGCCGCAGGATCATACCGCAGCACAAGGCGCTGACAAGCCCGCTCACTCGGCCGCGGACCGGCCATCCGTAACCCATACCCAACCCCACATTCGCATCCAATCCACCATCGTGAACGCTCCGGTAACGGTCATGGACGCATCGGGCAATTTTGTGGAGGACCTCAAAAAGAGCGATTTCGAAATCATTGATAACGGCGTGGCTCAAAGGATTCAGCGGTTCGGACTGGCAGAGGAGCCGGTGTCGCTGGTTATTGTCGTGCAAAATAACGAAGCGATTGCTCCCTTGCTGGATCAAATTCGCCCGCTTGGCCCGATCTTTTCCAACTTGATCGTTGGCGCGAATGGCAAAGCGGCAGTTATTTTCTTTGCTGACCAGGTGAAAGTGGCCCAGGGATTTTCGCGGCATCAAGCGGTGCTGGCCAAGACGCTGAGCGGCTTGGAACCGGAAGGATCTAAGGTCCGGCTTAACGATGCCCTCATGCAGGCTATCACGTTGCTTGCCAGCCGCCCTGTGGCGGAGCGCCGCGTTGTAATTGCTTTATCGGAGGGATTCGACCAAGGCAGCAGCAGCCGGCCCCAGGATGTTATTCATGCCGCCATGGCCGCCGGTGTGGCGATTTACGGGCTTCAGTTCAGCGCCATGCAGGCATTATTGCACCGTCAGGATCAGCCAAAGGGACAAAATCCGCTGGATACTGCGATGGCGCGGCCGACTCCGGGTGAGGAAGCTCCTTCGATCACTATCACCCAGGACTACTACGACACGCCGGACATTCCCGTCATTCCCATCGTGACGGAAAGCGGAGACGTCATCCGGTCGGTGGCCACAAAGAGCGTTCTCGAAGCCTACGCTGGCTATACCGGTGGAGTGAATTATTCCCATTGGTCAAAAAAGGCTCTTCAAAAACAATTGACCCAAGTAGCGCTTGAGATCAACAGCCAATATGAGCTTGCCTACGTCCCGACCAACTTGAATCAAACCGGCTTTCACCGGCTGCAGATTGAGGTCAAATTGCCGGCGTTCAAAGTCCGCGCCCGTTCAGGCTATTACAATCCCTCGAAGAAGAAGTGAAATTTGAATCGAAACCAAGAAGGCCGCAGGCGGTCCCGTTACTCGTCATAAACCTCGAGTTCCCAAACCTGAACTCGCTTTCCAGCCTTCAAATCAATCTCCGCAAGGTAAGGACGCATTTCATCGGGGTCGACTTCGAGCACCATGATATGCTTCCGGCCCGCTTGGGTGAAAACCACGGTGAAGTAACGGTTGTGTTTGCCTCCCGAGCCGTGGGGTTTCACCTTCCACTTGAGTTTCATCTTCCGGACTTGGCGGCTGACGTCTGGCCGGTACTGCATGAGCTGGATGGCATTGTAAAGCGCGGTGATCGAGCCCTGTGAACAGTGGAAAGTCATCGACTCATCCGTCAATTCGAGCTGGCCCGGGCAGCCCTCCTGCAGGGCTTCCGTTCCGCCTGCGTATTTGAAAAGGTTGGCATCATCCTTGCTATTAGACCATGCCGTTCCCCGCAGAGCCAGAATGAGGCCAATCGTCATCAACACGGTACAAACTCTCGATAATCGTCCCATATCACCCACCCACCATAGAATTTCCAAGGACTTCGCCGCCAACTACATGACCGGCTTGACGAATTCCAAACTCTTACCAATTCGCCCCGGGCGAACAACATCCGGGGCGCAAACCATGTCCCAAGCCCCCACTTCCACCATTGCCCGCCTTCTTAGCGGATTGCGGCACGGGCACGGCCATCTCTACATACCAGGGTACATCTAAGTTATCGCATCTCGCAGGGATAAACTTCCAGTTCGTCACCACGACGGTGGCTTTCTGAAACTCCTCCGCCGTACCGTTGAGGAGGGTTGAGTCAATGACGCGGCCTTTGCTACTCACCAGCATTCGAAGACGAGGCGAATCAGGGACAACCCTGCGGCTGAGAGCCGAGATCAATCTTGGCGGACGAACCGCCCGGAGCAGATCCTGATCCGGGCGCGGAGGAAAATGTCTCAGAATCGAGGTGCGAAGATCAAAGTTGACGTTGATGCTGGTCTGGAATGGAACCGGACCTGAACCATCCCGATAGGGCCGGTAAACCCACCGGCGGATAGCATCCATGGAGGCTTGGGCAAGGAAGGGATGACCTTTGACCACGTGAATCATATCGACCCGGCCCCGGCAGCTCACTGTGATTAAAAGTCGCACCCTGCCATGAATGTAGTTTACTCGCGCCGCCGGTGGGTAATCCGGCTTCGGTTGCGAGATCAGCAGTTTGACGGCCTCTCTGGGGCCGAGCGTAACCAGTGGGGCCTGTGAGGGGTGTGGGCAATGGGAGGCGGCCCGGCTCACTGTGCCAGAAGAACAGGAGATGGCAACCCAAAGTCCCGCAAGCCAGGGCAATCTCCATCGCTTAGTCATCGGACTCGAAGATGACATGCGCAACAACATATCGATCAGCATGAGACAGAGAAACCGCCATCCGGCTCACTCGCAATCCCTGCGCAACCTCCAGAGCTTTGCCGGTCAAAATAAGCTCAGGCTTACCGCTCGGAAGGTGAACCACCTCCACATCAAGCCATCGGACGCCTTGGGTCCATCCAGTTCCCAGGGCTTTGAAGGCTGCTTCCTTGGCCGCAAACCGCGCCGCATAACGCTCCTCCCGGTTCTTGAACCGTCCGCAATATTCAATTTCTCCCGGCGTGAATACGCGCTTAGCAAAACGCTCGCCGTGGTTTTCAAGAGCTTGGCGGAGCCGGCCCGTCTCGGCAATATCGATACCAGTCCCCACGATCATTCTTTCCTCAGACCCACGAGAGCGTAGCACTGACCCTCTTCAGAAACCTCATATGGAATGCAACCGGCGATGCTTCGCCATTCCTGCCAGTGGAAGCCGGTGCTCCAATTGATTCCTGACCACTCCGTGTTAGATTTCGGCTGCCGAGGACGCCAAGAAAGCGATTGTCCCCGGCTTCTTGTCCTACTCAATATCATGGCATGAAACGGCCGAATCCGTGGCGAATTTTGAAAGCCAAACTCCTAACCCCCGCGCCGCCCGGACCGGGACTCGGGTGGTGTCTCAGTTTGCTTGCTGTAGCGGCGCTCTATGAGCGCCGAATTTTATTTATCAACACCTTCCGGCGTTCATAGAGCGCCGCTACAGCAAACTGAGACACTACCGGGACTCGCCACGGCTTGACCCAACTCTCGCAATCGCCTAACCTGAGTTTCGGATTTCCTGGACTCTATCGAGTCCCGAGATCTAACCTGGATTAATCACGAAGTCGTTTCGGAAGACAGGAAGGGTACGGTTTGAACCACGCCCGTCCGGTCTCCAAATAAAGCTTCGTGAGTAATCCAGTCTAAGGGCTTATGCAACCTAAGTATCCAAGCTCTTCCGAACAAGTCTCATCCTTGCCTTCGCTTCCTGAGGTGTATCGAAGTGTTCCCGTCCCCAGCCAGGCAAGTTTTTGGCGCAAGCTCCTGGCTTTCTCCGGACCCGGATTTCTGGTTGCCGTCGGGTATATGGACCCAGGAAACTGGGTCACGGATATCGCCGGGGGGTCACAGTTTGCCTATCGCTTGATCTTTGTCCTTCTGATTTCCAATTTCATTGCCATTCTGCTCCAAACCCTGGCGGCGCGTCTTGGAATTGTTACGCAGAAGGACCTGGCGCAGGTCTGCCGGGACAATTACAGCCGCCAGACCGGAATCGCCCTGTGGATATTTGCCGAAATTGCCATCTCGGCGTGCGACCTCGCGGAAGTCATCGGTTCAGCTATTGCGCTCAATCTCCTTTTCCACATTCCGTTGCTTTGGGGAGTGTGCCTGACCGCGCTCGATGTTCTGGCCATTCTCTATCTACAACACCGTGGGTTTCGATATCTGGAAGTTGTCGTAGTGACCGTCATCGGAACCATCGGCCTCTGCTATTTGATTGAAATCCTGTTGGTCAAACCCGAGGTTGCGGGTATGGTCCAGGGGCTCTTGCCGACGAAGGAAGTCCTAACGAACTACAGCATGCTTTACATTGCAGTGGGAATGCTGGGGGCCACGGTCATGCCGCACAATTTGTATCTCCATTCTTCGCTGGTCCAGACTCGCGCCATTGAGAGGACCCCTGAAGGCATGCAAACAGCCGTCCGGTACAATCTGCTGGACTCGGCTCTGGCCTTAAACCTTGCATTCTTTGTAAACGCGGCGATTCTCATCATGGCTGCTGCTTCGTTCAATCGCCACGGGCTGTATCAAGTCGCGGAGATTCAGGACGCCTATCACACCCTTTCTCCTCTACTGGGTGTCAAGGCCGCCAGTTTGTTGTTTGCTGTCGCGCTCCTATGCTCCGGTCAGAATTCGACGCTGACAGGCACCTTGGCCGGCCAGGTTGTGATGGAGGGATTTCTTCATCTCCGCCTCACGCCTTGGCTCCGGCGCCTGATCACTCGCATGATGGCGATTATTCCTGCAATCTTCACGGTGCTTTTCTATGGCGCCAAGGGGACGAACCAACTTCTGATCTTGAGCCAGGTGGTGTTGAGCCTTCAGCTTTCCTTTGCCGTATTCCCCCTTGTTAAATTCGTGGGGAGCAAGGCATTGATGGGAGAGTTTGCAAGTCCAAGGTGGCTTCATGCAATTTCCTGGTGTGTGGCGTGGCTGATTGCCGGTCTGAACGGCTACCTGGTTTTCATATGGATCCGGGGGGCAATACACTAAAAGCCTCTCTGCTAAGTCGTGAATCGATCCGGGATTTCCGAATGGCAGTTTATCCATTGAATGCTTCAACAGAATATGGATGGAGTTGTTATGTTCACAAAAATTCTCGTGGCTCTCGACCACAGCAGGGCAGACAAGGCGCTCTTGCCCCACGTAAAGGAGCTCGCGCAGTTGACCAAAGCACAGATCCTGCTTTTCCATGTATCTACAGGTTGGCAAGCACAATGGCAGATGAGTCTGAACCTGGCCGACTCCGAAGAGATGCGCGAAGACCGGGAATACCTGGAAAGTGTTTCCAAAGAACTTGGTGACGCCGGGTTTCAGGTGGAAGCCCGCCACGCCGCCGGCAAACCGGCGACTGAAATCTTGAGAACCGCGCGCGAAGAAAACTGTGATTTGATTGCCATGACAACGCACGGCCACCGTTTGCTCTCCGACCTGATCTACGGGGAAACCATCGAAACCGTTCGGCACGAGTCCGAAATACCCCTGTTTTTGGTGCGCGGAGGACATTGAGGCTCGCTTCAAGCCAATCTTGTTGAGCCTGCATGATTCATGAAGTCTTATTCGAAGACCGGAAGGGCATGGTTAAAACCATCGCCTCTCGATCCTCCGGGGGAAGTTCATGAATCATCCGGTTTGGTGTTTCATGCCGGCGGAAAATAGCACTCGTCACTTGCCACCTCCCACTGCCTTCGGTCTCTGTCAATTTCCGGTAGTGGAGCGGTTTGTTTGTCGTAGCGGCGCTCCTACCCAATTTTCTTGCCTTTTGCCCGCGCGCAAGATAAAAGGGGAATACTAGCTTCTGGGAGGATTCTGTATTCATGCTCATGTCCGGACGTGCCACAAGCCAGGGAACATTACGTTTCCGGGAACGGTTCGGCAGAGATTTGCCCGGACATTTCCGTGAAGCGCGGGGCCTTTGGCTCTCCTCGATCGGGCAAGGGACTTACCTTGGCCAGCCGACCGGTGTTTGCGACGCCCAATACCGCCAGTCTATCCGCCTGGCGATTGAAATGGGCACAAACGTCATTGACACGGCCGTAAACTACCGTCATCAACGCAGCGAGCGGGCGATTGGAGAGGCGCTGAAGGCGCTGTTCGACGCAGGCACGCTGCAACGGGATGAAATCTTCCTGGCCACCAAAGGCGGCTTCTTGACTTTTGATGGCAACGAGCCGGCTGGCTCCGCTTCGCAATACTTTCATGAGAAAGTCATCCAAACCGGCCTCGCCCGTGAAGAGGATGTGGCCGCCGGGTGCCATGTCATGACACCAGCGTACCTGAAGAACCAGATCGAGGTCAGCCGTAAGAATTTGGGAGTTAAAACGCTTGATCTTTACTATCTTCATAATCCTGAAATTCAGCTTGAGCGCGTCTCGCGCGATGAGTTTTACGCTTTGCTGCGCCAGGCTTTTGCCGCTTTCGAGGAAGCCGTGAGCGCTGGAGCAATCCAGGCATACGGCACGGCCACGTGGAATGCCTTCCGCGTATCGCCCAATTCTAAGGACGCCATTTCCCTTTCCCAAGTTCTGCGCGTGGCCCGGGAGGCGGGGGGCGTGGACCACCACTTTCGCGCTATTCAGCTTCCGTTTAATTTCGCCATGCTGGAGGCGTTAGGCCAAAGCACCCAACCGGCGGATGGCCGTCTCGAGCCTCTATTGAAGACCGCCCAGCGCGAGGATCTCATGGTTTTTTCAAGCGCCAGCCTGCTTCAGGGGCAACTGGTCTCCGGCCTTCCCTCGGAAATTACGCGATGGTTCGCGAACCTCCAAACTGACGCGCAGCGGTCTTTGCAGTTTGTCCGCTCGACGCCCGGGATTACCAGCGCACTGGTAGGCATGAGCTGTCCCGATCACGTGAAAGAGAATCTGATGACAGCTTCCGTTCGTCCTCTCGAATCGTCGAACTATTGGGCCATGTTTTCGAAGAACTGAGTATTGAAACCCAGCCGGCGAAGGCCGGAGTTTAGTATCGACCCGTGCGATGCCATCATCATGGAGAATTGCTATTCATGCCGGACCCGAGATTGAAAGCCAAACTCGAACAGGGTCTTGCGGCCATTCAAAGGGCCGGCTTCCCGGAGGCGATCGAGATATTCACGGAGCTGACGGCTGAGGAGCCGGAGAGCGGCGAAGCTTGGCGAAATCTTGGCCATTGTTACCTGGAAACCCGGCAATTGGATCTGGCTCTTGAGGCGCTGACGCGAGCGGCAAAATACGATCCGCGTGATGCCCTGGCCCATTACCTGTTGGGCCATGCCTACGGCTCAACGGGACAGCTCGAACCGGCGGCCGCGTGTTATCGCCATGCATTGGAGATTGACCCGGCGCACGCCAAGGCCGAAGAATTTCTGATGAAAACGGAATCCCTGCTCGAAAGCCGGGAGCATTATCGCAACGCCTTGAAGCACCTTTATGCTCCCGACCCTGGCCCGGCTGATTTGAATCTCGCGCTGCGCGACTTGATCGAATCCGCCGCCATCTTTGCGGATTCTCCGGCCCATCAAAACCTGCGCGAATGCGCCCAAAGGCTCTTTGAACTCAGAAGTCCGATGACGATCCCCGTCCGCGTGACGCCGGATCTGGAGCTTTGGGCGCGAGCTTGCGAGCGCGGCTATCTTTGCATCGAAGCGAAGAACTGGCTGGGCGCGCGCGCCGCCTATGAGGAAGCTCTAGGCTACCGCTATCAGGACGCTTTCGTTCATCACGCCCTGGGTTTCTGCCTGGCCGAAACTGGTGATACCAGCGGGGCAGTCAGCGCCTGGCTTAGATTGCTGGAACTCGATGCCAATTACGATTTTTGCCGTTTCGGGCGCCTCCACCGGCGGGAATAACTCATTGCGCATTCCGAATCGCCTTTACAGTTAATCCCCGCAATTATTTTCTCAAGAACCACGGTCTACGGCTAACGGCGGGACTGAGTAGCGGAGAGTTTATCTCGTCAAGGGGCAGCATAGAGCCGTCTCCACTTAATCTGACCCACTACTCAGAGCGTCTCCTGCTGACGAACCAGTCCCGCATCCAGTACAATCCTCAAAGTAGCAATCCACTGAGGAGAATTAAAATGCCGAATTCTTCGCTAATCACGCTCACCACGGATTTTGGCCTCTCCGACCACTTCGTGGGAACCATGAAGGGCGTCATCCTCAACATCAATCCAGCCGCCAGAATCATCGACATCAGCCACCAAGTTAACTCACATGACGTTTTCGACGGCGCCTTTACGCTCTTCCAGGCCTACCGCTACTTTCCGCCGGATACCATTCACATAGCGGTGGTCGATCCGGGAGTGGGAACGGAGCGGCGCCCGGTGATTGCACGGTCCGGCCGTTACACTTTCGTTGCGCCGGACAATGGCGTTCTCTCCCTGATCTACGAAGAAGAATCCATCGAAGTTCGAGAAATCACTGCGTCCCATTATTTCCTCAGCCCCATGAGCCACACTTTCCATGGGCGTGACGTCTTTTCCCCGGTCGCGGCATGGCTGAGCAAGGGCGTGGAGGTTGCGAAGTTTGGCGACCTGGTTACAGACTTCGTGCGGTTCGTCTCGCCCAAGCCAAAGCCGGTGGCAGACCAGCGATTCCAGGGTGTGATATTGAAAGCCGATAAATTCGGCAACCTTATCACCAATTTTTCCGCACGCCAATTTCCAGCTTTGGCGCAAGAAAATCAGCCAGCTTTCACGCTCAGCATCGGGTCAAAGGAAATAAAGAAAATCAGCACGTCTTTCGCAGACGGACAGCCCGGCGAAGTGATCGCCATTCTAGGAAGCTCTGGATTCATCGAAATCTGCACGAACCGCGGTTCGGCTGCCAAACTGCTTCAAGTAAATCGCGGCGCGGAAGCGATTTTGACTTTAGTGCCTACGTCATAAGATTCTGACGTTTTCTGGCAGAACATTGCGACCAATATGTATCGAGTGTGGATTCCCGCTTCCTGCCTTCGCGGGGACAAGCTTCGCGGGAATGACCGCAGCCTGTCGTTGTCAGCGGATACGCCCGTCTTGCTTCCAGCTATGCCGAATTAGGTTAAGAATCGTGGCCCGCAAGGAGAGCAACCCTGACCGGCCTTCGACCCGGGCGACTCACGAACTTCTCAGCGGGGACCGTCCGTTATCAATTACACCCTGCGCAAGCGGAACACCCTCGCGGTCATTCCGGCGTTATACTGGGGCCGTCAGGGAATTAGCCATGTGGGCAAACAGGGAATGGAGCGTGATTTGGACGCGGATTCGATCGTGGATCGGATTTATCCGGAACTTGCTTGAACCTCACGTCCCATCTCTCCACATAAAGCTCTTTTGGCCTTCCTCCCTTCGAGCCCTTTCCTTCGCCATCGTGTTCGCTATGCTGTTTGTTGCCGGAGGCCTTGCTGGGCTCCAATACGGCCAAAGAGATGTGGAGGATTTTGAAGCCAAACACTTTTATGCTCATGTCAAAACCATTGTTGATGACTCACCGGAAGAACTTAAACACAAATATTCCTATCTCAAGCATCTTCAGCCGCCGCAAAGTCAAGAAGCCTTGTCAAACATTCTCCAGAAGTTAGGGCAGAACGTTGAGCTTTTGTTCCAGCATTTTCCCAATACGGCCTGCAAGGAAATCGTTTATTCAACGCGGCTCAAGAACGACGGAAGCGTTGAGGAGGGATTGTCTCAAGAATTCAACTACGTCATCCTTGCCAAGCCGGGCGAGAACCAGGAAGAGTTTCAAGAGTACCGCACCGACTCAAAGGGCCACCCGATCAGTCCCACCGCCATGCAGGGAACTTCATTACTTACGGAAGGATTCGTTTCGATGCCCATCCATTTTCTTCCGAAGTACCAGCCCCAAAGCCGTTTTCTTTATCTTGGGCATGACAAGTTGAAGAAAGTGAATGCGATTGTTATCGCCTTTGCCCAGGTTTTTGGAAAAGCCCGGGAGGTCGGAGCGGTCAATGTAGGAGGGCAATCCGCTTTGCTACTGATCCAGGGAGAGGCATGGGTTGACCCGAAGACTTTTCAAATCCTGCGAATGCGCACGGAGTTGCTCGCGCCGCGCCCGGACGTGGGCCTTGAGCAGCAGACAACGGATATTGAATTTGGGCCGGTGAAGTTCAAAGACACTGCCGTCACTTTCTGGCTTCCGCGCCAGGTTTCTGTGTTGGTGACGTGGAACACTTTCACCTTTCACAATATCCACAACTACTCGCATTTCCGGTTATTCAGCGTTCAAACAGACCAAGCCATCGCACCTCCCTCGAGGTCAAAGAACTAAACCCCACAACATCAGAGGCGATCATGAATCGCCAATGTCTCTACGCCTGGCCATTCGCCCGGAACAGGGGTAGCCATTTGGCAAGAAGCCGGATACTGGCGTTGTCCGTGCGGTCCGCCTGGAGCGGCGTGATGGAGATCTTGTGAGCGAAAACAGCGGCGTAGTCGGACTCGGGCTCGACCTTATCGACATTCACCGACTCATCCTGCCAAAAGTAGGGGCGGCCTCGCGGGTCCTGCTTTTCATGAATAATGTTTTGCGAAACCTTCCGGCTCTGCCGCGTCAGGCTGACGCCGTGAATCTCGCCGCGCGGCACGTTCACATTCAGCATCACTCCCAGCGGTAAGCCTTCGGCCAGCACTCTGGCTGCGATCTGCGCGGCGAATGCCGCAGCCACGGAAAAATCAAGTTCCTTGCGGGTGGCGAGAGACATGGCTATGCCGTGCACGCCGTGCAGAGTTGCCTCCATGGCAGCCGCCACCGTACCGGAGTAAACTACATTCTCACCCATGTTCCCGCCCGGATTGATGCCGGACACCACCAGGTCCGGAGGCTCCGGCATCAGCCGGTGTAGCGCCAGGATCACAGCGTCCGCTGGAGTGCCCGAAACCGAGAAATGCCGTTCGTCAAGCCGGTGCACCCGAAGCGGCGAATACAAGGTCAGGGATTGGCTTGTGCCGCTCATCTCGCGGTCGGGAGCAACCACCATGAGCTCGCCAAGCGGACTGAGAGCATCCTCCAAAGCTTTCAGACCCGGAGCCTGTACCCCGTCGTCATTGGTCAACAGTAGCCGCTTTTTTCGCATGGAAACCGGACCTGTCATGAATATTTTTGATGATGGGCGGTCTTGGGACAGGAGTGTGTCAATTTGCGAGCCAATTGCACAAAATCCAAGTGGGTGATGTCCATTCGTTATAGAATTAAAGAATCGGGGCGAGAGGATTTGAACCTCCGACCTCTTGGTCCCGAACCAAGCGCGCTACCAGGCTACGCTACGCCCCGATAAAGCAGTGACAAGTGACCGGTGATGATTGACGAGCGGTAAAGCAAGAGGGGAATCCGGCTTTCACTGTTCACTTGTCATTCTTCACTATTGTTCTGGTCGGGACGGCCAGATTTGAACTGGCGACCCCTTGCACCCCAAGCAAGTGCGCTACCAGGCTGCGCCACGTCCCGAAAAGGAGGTGTCAAGCGCCAAGTCTTAGGTGACAGGGAACAGACTAAACCCTGGTTTGTGTCTGACACCTGATACCTGACGCCTGATACCTGTTTTTTGACGCTAACATTTGCGTGAAAGGATTGTCAAGATTGTCTCCAACTCACGGCGGATGGCTTTTACCTCTGTGGGGTTTGGGCGCGGCTGAAACAACGGCTTTTGTTCAGGTTCGCCCCTGGAGTTTCCCGCCAGTTTCTTCCGAGCCCCGTCGATGGTGAACCCTTGCTGGTATAGAAGCCTCTTGATTTCGAGAATGGTCTCAACGTCCTTGCGGCGGTAAAGACGGTGCCCGCTTGCTGTTTTTTTCGGTCTGAGGGTTGGGAATTCCGTTTCCCAATAACGCAGAACGTAGGCTTTGGTGCGAGTCAGACTACTGACCTCACCGATCCGAAAGTAGGTCTTGTCAGGTATCAGGGGGTGGGTGAGACTTGCTTGACCTGGCGAACCTGCCGCCAAATTTGAATTTCTCTTCATGGTTCCTCAGATCAGGGCTGCCATCCCTGAAGCCATCTTAGGAGACCCAGCGAGCATCGTCAAGGTACGATATCCGTCAAAGCCATAGCGAGCCTTATTAAACCTTTAGTTGAACCTCCTCGATGGCTCCGCAAGGAGCGAATCCCCTGAAAGTTTCAAAGCATTCCGCCCTACGAAGAATCGTAACGTAGGTTATACTTTTCCATCTGCGCCGCAGGGAACAAAACAAGCAGAGACCCGAGACCGGACTTTTGCAGGCTGAGACGCGAGGCCAGGCGCGATAAGGCATCATGATCCATTCACAGCGAGGAAATGATGAAGAAATTGATCGCCGGTGTTGATATTGGCGGGACTAAAGTGGCGGGTGGACTGTTGGACCGGAAAGGGAAACTAGCCAAGACCATTATCGTGCCAACGCGGGCTGGCGAAGGGTTCCAAACCAGCATGGGCCAAGTGCGCAAAGTGATCGACCGGCTGGTCCATCACGCCGGTGGCAAGGACAATATTGAGGGAATCGGCTTATGCGCTCCCGGACCGCTCGACCCGAAAAAGGGAATGGTGATGAGCGCGCCAAACCTTCCCGGCTGGCACAACGTGCGTCTGGCGAAGAAGGTGGAGGAATTCTTCAAGATTCCGGCGCGCGTGGAAAATGACGCCAATGCGGCGGGCTTGGCTGAAGTGCTGTTCGGCGCCGCCGTGGGTTACAGCGATGTATTTTACGTCACCGTTTCAACAGGAATCGGAACGGGCATCGTCATCAACCGCAAGATTTACCACGGGAAGAACGGCGTAGCGGGCGAAGGCGGCCATGTTTCGATTGACTTCCACAGCCCTTACCGCTGCGGCTGTGGGGCGCTGGGTTGCATTGAAGCGCTGGCCGCCGGACCCGGCATGGCGCGGCGCGCGCGCGTTCGCCTGGAACAGGAATTCACCACCGCCAGCCTGCTGCGGGATATGACCAAAGGACAACTGGGTCTGATTACGCCGGAGATGATTGAAAGCGCCGCGCGCGCGGGCGACGCTGTGGCCAAGTCGATCGTGGATGAGACTGGATTCTATCTCGGCGTGTGGCTGGGCGGCATGATCACGCTGCTCGACCCCGGCGCCATTGTTATTGGAGGAGGAGTCGCCCGAATTGGCAAACCGCTATTTGACAAAATCCGCGAAACGATTCTGCAATACACGTTGAATCCCAAGCTTGCCGCACGGATTCCTCTGCTTCCTGCCAAGCTCCAGCAGAACGTCGGGGTATTCGGCGCCGCCAGCCTCTTCTTGCCGGTGGGCGAGGAAGCGGAGGAAGACACGTAAGGACCTCCGCATCCTTCAGACTATCGCGGCCCGCCAAAAGGCCGGTTCGGATCTGGCTGAACCTGTCTATAGCCCGCCGGAATTTCAAAAAGGCTGGAATCTACCGCGTCCGATGAGAATGACGTGACTTGAACCGTCATTTCCATCAGGCTCGCATTTCCTGACGAAGCAGCGGACGCTGGAGGCGGAGTGGAATTGCCGTTATCCGTCTGGCTGGAATCCTGCTGCTTTTTCTTATGGCCGAAACGTCCGAACCCGCCAAACATCCCTCCAATCGCCTTTGCCGCCGCAGCCTGCGGCGAGCTCGCCTGATTGGAAGACTGCGAATCCTGGCTCTGCGAACTCGAATTGGCTTGCGGCGAGGCGCCGTTGCCGGCCGGAGGCATGCCCGCCATTCCGAAGTTGATCGTCTGAAGCAGTGGAAGTCCAACGGGTAATTTCCCGCTCTTCGCCAAGTCCACCATCGCCTTGGACATCCGGGGATCCATCATGGGAGTCATGTTCGGAGTCCAATTCATGAGCTTCGCCATTTGCACGTAGAATGCCTGGACTTCCTGATAACCGGCAACGTGGGGGGCAATCCAGGAATCGACTCCCATTTGCATTGTGGCGCTCTGTGGACCGGCCGCCGGTTGGTTTGGATCTTGTCCCTGCATTACCATGTCGGCCTCAATTTTCATTTCCTGCGCGACCTGGCCCAGGAGCTGCTGCGTTTGATTTGTGGGAATCACGTGGACCTTCATTTGAAATTGGACATTTTGCTGCCCCTTTTGTTGATGCATACTTTGTTGCATCTTCTGCTGCATATTGGCAAGCGCCTGGCGCATCTGCTCGAACGTCATCACGGAATAGACCTGCTTCTTGGTGTTGAGCTGGATAATACGCTGCGAGGCCAAATCAATGATCTCCACCGTGCCGTCAGGGCTCTCCCGCCGCATCCGATTCCCTTTGAAGTATGTCGTGGAAACCATCGGCTCCCGAAGTTGCTTGCTGAAATGGCTCATCATCTTGATCGCGCCCGCCATCATTCCGCCAGTCATCTTCGAAGATTGCGTATACTTGAAGTCGGCCTTGCCCATCCCGCTCCCCAGGAAAAGGGCGAGCGCCATCCCCGTTGCGATCCTGCTTCTCATTTTCTCCTCCAAACACTCATGATGTAGGTGAACTGGACTCAGGGTACGCTGTGCTCAAGCCAAAGTCAAGCCGATGAGCCCATTGATAGTGACTCAATTTGACGATTCTTTATCAGTTTGTCCCTTTACCGTCATTCCCGCCAAAGCGGGAATCCAGTCCGCAAACCGGAGTGGCATTCTGAACTCGTGCGTAGAGAAGGCTCGTCTCTGGCATGGATCCCCGCTTTCGCGGGAATGACGGCGGTAAATAAAGTGAGGAAACATCAAACTGAGTCACTACCAGCCCCTTAACCTGAGTTTCCTCATGATCTTGCAGCCGTTGCCGCAATAAGGCTGACCGGTCCCAAGCCAAACCGGAAAAGCCCCAGAACAAACCTAAGATTTCCACAGGCCAAAAAATAATCCCTTTGTTTTGTGTTAAATGCTTAGCTTTGGCAGCAAAATGCATGTTGCCCTTTTCGATTCAGTATGTTACATGAAATCTTTAGCTTTGTTTTTTAGCTTTGTTCCGGTTTGTTCTTCGAGTTTTCCTTTGTTTTCAATAGGTTTTAGGTTTGTTCCTGAAAGGAATCCATTAGTGCTCCGATTTGATCTTCCCGGCACGATCTTTGGGACCCTGTTTTCCCGGCTTCCGGGCCTTGGGTATCCGTGGGCATGGCGCGGCGAACTTCAGGCGTCACCGGGCTTAAAGGCTTTGAACTCAGGGGAATACTTCCTTACGAAGAAATTTTGAGTCACGTACGAAGGAACAACTGGCACGCCCGCCAAACACGCATAGCATTACGAGGAATATAAAATACAAATATAAATTCGGATATTTGTCAATGAGGAAGCGAGCGGTCCGGTTTGCCGTATCGGCGCTGTCCTCAGCGCCGTCTTTTTTCATTAACGCCGGTGAGGTCACCGGCGCTACAGCGGCGGCGGGAATGACGACGACGGTAGCCACGGCACTGACATCCGGGCAGTGGTCTTCCACGCCTATGGCCGTGGGTGTATACTCTTCGGGGTATGGGGGCCAGCCATTGAAGCCTTCTGCCAAAAATCAAAAGCGCCGCACTGGGCGGCGCTGTGGGTGGGCGCTGTTTCCAGCGTTGCCTTACGCGAACGAAAGTTCAGCTTACTAAGATAAGCTGGGACAATCGCTGCTGAGATACACGCTCAATATCATAACGCCAAAATTTATTATTGCAAGGGGAAAATGATGACCGACGGCGAAGAACTGGTTTTGGGGATTGATCTTGGAACGGACTCTCTCGGTTGGGCGCTTATCGCACGCCAAGACGGTGAACCGCAGCGTTTGGTCCGGGCCGGTGTCCGCATTTTCGATTCGGGGATGGACGAGACCAAAGGACTTGGCAAGGAGGAATCGCGCAATCTGGCGCGGCGCGAAGCCCGGCTGCACCGCAGGCAGCTTGGGCGGAAACGGCGGAGGCTGGCAAAGGTTTTCTGCCTCTTGCAAGCCTGGGATCTGCTGCGTCCGGGCGACATGAAAACGCCCGATGAGCGCCAAGATCATTTGAACTCGCTCGACCGGGAAATTCTTGACTCATCCTGGTTCAAGACCAAGCAATCTATGGGCCGGTTACCCGAGCCGCTGCAAACACTGCCCTATCTTCTCCGCGCCGCCGCGCTCGACGAGCCACTTCCGCCGCGCTACTTGGGCCGCGCCTTCTACCACCTCGCTCAACGTCGCGGTTTTTTAAGCAACCGTAAAGCGCCGCCCAAAAAGGACGAAAAACCGGGCGAGGTGCAGGCGGGCATCGGCAAGCTCCGCAGTGAGATGGACCGAACCGGAGCGCGAACGCTTGGCGAATATTTTTCGCGCCTCGCCCCTTCGGAAGAACGGATTCGCGGACGTTGGACGGCGCGCAAGATGTACGAGGATGAGTTCGGCGCCATCTGGAATGCACAAGCCCGGCACCACCCGCAAATCTTAACCCCGGAACGAGAAAAACATTTGAGGCGGACCATTTTTTATCAAAGGCCGCTGAAGATCAAACGGGGACTGATCGGCATGTGTGAACTGGAACCCGGCCAGCGCCGAGCTCCTCGCTACCTGCTCGTTTCGCAACGCTTCCGTTTACTTCAGGCCGTGAACAACCTCAAAGTAATTCCGCCTGGAGAGCCTGAAAAGTGGCTGACTCCTCAAGACCGCGCCAGGCTCGCCGAAAACCTTGAGCTTCGTGGCGACCTGAAATTCGATCAGGCGCGGAAGCTGCTTGGCCTGACCAAAGATTATGCTTTTAACCTTGAGCGCGGCGGTGAAAAGACAATACGCGGCAACCGTACCGCCTCGGCCCTGAACAAGGTGTTTGGGGAACGCTGGCAGCAATTCACGCCGGCGGAGCGCGAAAGCGTTGTGAATTACATCAACGGCTTCCAACATCCGGACAAGCTTGCGGCCGCGGCGCAGAAAAAGTGGGAACTGAGCGCCGAAGCCGCAGGTGAATTCGCAAAGATCAGCTTGGAAGGCGACTACATGAATCTGTCGCGCCGGGCCATGGAAAAATTGCTGCCCCGCCTTGAAGAGGGCATGGCCTACGCCGAAGCGCGCAAGCTGGTTTCGTTTGAACGCGGCGAGCCAAGGGCCGCTCTGCCTCCGGCCGGAAGATCTATCCAAGCGCTTCGCAATCCGGCGGTGGAGAGGAGCCTGACCGAGCTTCGCAAAGTGACCAGCGCGATCCTCCGCGAGTACGGCAAGCCAGCGGAAATTCGAGTGGAGTTGGCCCGGGAGTTGAAGAAGTCACGATTGGACCGCGAGGGAATTGCCAAGGCCATGCGCGAAAACGAAGCGGCACGCAAGAAGGCAGCTCAAAGAATCCTGGGGGAAACCGGCATCATCAATCCTTCCCGGGATGACATCCGCCGGGTCCTGCTGGCGGATGAGTGCAAGTGGGAGTGCCCTTACACTGGCAAGCCCATTTCAATGCGGGGGATTTTGGGCCACGAACCGCAATTTGACATCGAACACATTATTCCTTTCAGCCGCTCGCTGGACGATTCTTTTGCCAACCTCACTCTTTGCGATCAGCAGGAGAACCGCGATGTAAAAAAGAACAAGACGCCGCACGAAGCCTACAGCAGCGACCCACTGCGATACCAGCAGATTTTGGACCGCGTGGGCCGCTTCAATGGTGACCGCCGGAGAGTGGCGCGCAAGCTCGAACGATTCAAGATGGACGACGCAAAGCTGGAAGAGATGCTTCAAAAGTTTTCCGCCCGCCGCCTGACGGATACGGCATACGCCACCAAGCTTGCGGCCCAGTATCTTGGGCTACTCTACGGTGGAAATGCCGATGCAGAACACCGCCAGCGCATATTCGTCAGTTCCGGCGGCGTCACGGCGGACCTTCGGGCGGCATGGAAGCTCAACGCCATCCTGAAGGACGGGCCGTCCACGGACGGCGGCTGGAAGCCAAAGGAACGAACGGACCACCGCCACCATGCCGTTGACGCCGTCGTCATCGCCCTCACCAACCAAGCTACAGTGAAAAGGCTTGCCGATGCCGCGGAGCGCGCGCCGCGAGAAGGCAGGCGCAGATTTGCCTCAATGGAGAGCCCTTGGCCAGATTTTGCCGATTCGGTGCGTGCTGAAATTGACAGCCTGGTGGTTTCGCATCGCGTCTCCAGAAAGGTCAGCGGGGCGCTGCACGAAGAGACGATTTATTCGCCACCCATTCCGCTTCCCGGCAATAACGGTAAATCGGAGCGCCGCGTGCGCAAGCCGCTGGCAGCCTTCACCAAGAGCGACCTCGAAGCCATCGCCGATGAAGCTGTCGCGCAGCTTGTGCGGCAGAAACTTGAAGAGCTCGGCGGCGATCTTAAGAAATTCAGCGACGAAAAGAACCTGCCCGCCTTCGTGACTGAAAAAGGTTTGCGTATTCCCATCCGTAAAGTTCGCATCCGCAAGGCGCTATCGACCTTCCAATTGGGCGAAGGCCGGGCGGCGCGGCACGTGGTAAATGAATCCAACCATCACTTGGAAATCTACGCGGAGATCAAGCCCGATGGCAGCGAGGGCAAATGGGATGGTGAGGTGGTCCCAATGTGGGAGGCATACAAGCGTAAGCAGGAAAAGGAACCCATCGTCCAGAGGGATCACGGACCGCTGGCACGATTCAAGTTTTCTCTGGCGCCGGGCGAAATGATCGAGTGTGAGCTCAAGCCGGGAGAAAAGGGGTTGTTCATCGTGCGAAGCGTCAGCCAGTTTGCCACCGGGCAGATACAGACGGGAGTGGTTCCCATTACAGACGCGCGGAAGAAGAAGGACATTATCTCGGCTAGAGACTTTCTAAGGCCGGGTCCGGACACACTGCGCCAATGGCACACCCGCAAAGTGTCGATAAGACCGCTCGGGGAGGTAACCGAGGCCCATGACTGACCGGGTGATTGATTTATCGGACCGGCCCGCGCATTTGAGCGTCAGAAATTCGCTCTTAGTAATCCGTTTCGGTTCTGTACCGGCGGTCTCTGACCGCCGTCCTGAGGGTATCGCCGGCGGGGACACCGGCGCTACATCCGATCGCGAAGAGCACACCATTCCCCTCGGTGACCTTGCGGTGGTCATCACTTCGCATCCGCAAATTTCCTACACCCACGCGGTGCTGGCGGGGTTGGCGGAAGCGGGCGCGATGTTCATTGCTTGCGACGGCAAGCACATGCCCGCCGCGATGTTGCTGCCGCTGGTTTCCCATTTTCTCCAAACCGAGAAGTTTGCTTTGCAAGCCCGGCTCTCGCTGCCCACCGCCAAGCGGCTGTGGCGGCAGATCGTGAAAGAGAAAATCCAAGCCCAAGCGCGATTGCTGGAAGAACGGGCCGGGCAGGATTGGGGCTTGAAGTCGATTGCGGGGCGCGTCCGCTCCGGCGACTCCGGCAATCTGGAGGCTCATGCGGCGCGCATTTACTGGAAAGAACTTTTCAGCGGCGTTGAGTTCCATCGCGACCAGGAAGCCGAAGACCTGAACCGCCATTTGAATTACGGTTACGCGGTGTTGCGGGCCGTGGTGGCTCGAGCTTTGTGTGGCGCCGGTCTCCATCCCACCTTTGGCCTCCATCATCACAACCGCTATGACGCCTTCTGCTTGGCGGATGATTTGATGGAGCCGTTCCGCCCGCTGGTGGATCGCGTGGTGGCGCGCCTGAGTGACCGATGGGGAAGCGGAGCGGCCTTTGACCGCGAGGCCAAGCGCGCTTTGCTTGAGCCGCTGCTGGGCCGGTTCGATTTTGACGGCGAATCCCGGACGCTTTTTGATTGGGTGAGCCGCGCCGCCTTTTCGCTGGCGGCAGTGGTGGAGGGGGGCGAAAAGTGTTTGCAGATTCCGCAACTGTAGCGTCGCTCTGTAGCGCCGGTCTGTGACCGGCGATGGCCGCCGCTCATAGAGCGGCGCTACAACGGAGCGGCGCTACAAGATTGGGTGGCCGCGCCCCGCGAGCAGAAAGCCCATGCCTGCGCATCAGCTTGCACTCTCCGGTTATCGCGCCATGTGGCTATTTGCCATGTTCGATCTACCTATGGATGACAAAGACCTGCGGCGGGAATACGCGCAGTTCCGCAAGGCCCTGCTGCGCGAAGGGTTCACCATGTTGCAGTATTCGGTGTATGTCCACTACATCCGCAGCGAGGACGCGGAGGAGACGCTGCGCCGGAAGGTTTATATTGCCCTCCCCAGCCACGGCCAAGTGCGGCTGGTGGCCGTGACCGACCGCCAGTTTGAAAAAATGGAAATTTACGTTGGAAAAAAGCGCAAGGCGGTGGAGGATCCGCCCCTGCAAATGATGCTTTTTTAGGAATTCAGAAGAGATTATCCCCCCGGATTTTGTAGGACTTCCGAGGGGATATAGTGTATCTCAGAAGCGATTCCCGGCAAACCATAGCAACCGTCTGAGTGTTGATCTGTTGGTCCATAGTGTATCTCAGAAGCGATTCCCGGCAAACCATAGCTCAATAGGCAGAACAGGCCTGCCGTGATAAGTGTATCTCAGAAGCGATTCCCGGCAAACCATAGCATTGCCAATGACGCACCGGTTGCCAATCGCAGTGTATCTCAGAAGCGATTCCCGGCAAACCATAGCGAAATGGGCAGCCAGGGACTCTTGATATTTAGTGTATCTCAGAAGCGATTCCCGGCAAACCATAGCGAAAATATCACCAGCCGGTGTCAGCACAACAGTGTATCTCAGAAGCGATTCCCGGCAAACCATAGCCTATCTTACTGCAACAAGGCGTTCCCACTCAGTGTATCTCAGAAGCGATTCCCGGCAAACCATAGCGCAATGTTATTGAGGTCATAGCTACGCTCAAGTGTATCTCAGAAGCGATTCCCGGCAAACCATAGCCAACGGAATGATACGAATGATAGGGCCTGTAGTGTATCTCAGAAGCGATTCCCGGCAAACCATAGCTTGCTGTTAGAGGTCTTTTGCCGTACCGCAGTGTATCTCAGAAGCGATTCCCGGCAAACCATAGCGAGCGCTTGGCAGTGGCTTTGCGGCCGTGGAGTGTATCTCAGAAGCGATTCCCGGCAAACCATAGCGCATGGAACGCACCACAGTCAACTCTCACAGTGTATCTCAGAAGCGATTCCCGGCAAACCATAGCGCATTAGCGTAGGCCTTGACCGTGTGTGTCAGTGTATCTCAGAAGCGATTCCCGGCAAACCATAGCAAGAGCTTGACCGTGTCGCTCCACACGGCGAGTGTATCTCAGAAGCGATTCCCGGCAAACCATAGCCTTTAGAACCATCTCCCAAGCTGATGACGCAGTGTATCTCAGAAGCGATTCCCGGCAAACCATAGCAAGTGGAACCGCACAGAGCTAGAATTTTCCAGTGTATCTCAGAAGCGATTCCCGGCAAACCATAGCCAGTTTTGGCGTTTTAGTGATCTATGGCTAAGTGTATCTCAGAAGCGATTCCCGGCAAACCATAGCCCAGTCCGCTGATGTACCCAGAACCTTCGAAGTGTATCTCAGAAGCGATTCCCGGCAAACCATAGCGCCGTGTGCCTGAGATTGAGCCGCTTGAACAGTGTATCTCAGAAGCGATTCCCGGCAAACCATAGCATATGTGTACTCCGGCGTATAGCGCGCTAGAGTGTATCTCAGAAGCGATTCCCGGCAAACCATAGCCCAATTGAGGGGTTGTCCCGAAAGCGCCGTAGTGTATCTCAGAAGCGATTCCCGGCAAACCATAGCAGAGCGCCCAGTACCTCTATCACCTGAATCCGGCGCATTCTCAGAGGCGGGACGGCGTCTCGGTCGCGGATTGACTGGGTGTTTTGTAATTCGATGCGTTTCAGGATAACGTAACTTTCGGTTAGGTAATCCTGAAATGCGGC
>Ga0102924_1000832_pt1 | contig 36972 bp, 30 predicted proteins | sample PaiPotPPM11metaG_FD_80116 | JGI IMG/M metagenome (GOLD analysis project Ga0102924, IMG submission 80116) | Iron sulfur acid spring bacterial and archeal communities from Banff, Canada, to study Microbial Dark Matter (Phase II) - Paint Pots PPM... ...
CCATCGCAAACGCATAGCTCGACTTCCTTCTTCGCGGATAAAATCGCGCCAGGTCAACTCCGTTCGGAACCACAGCGTCGATTCTCACGTCAGCGGGAGCCGTTCGCGCCTGCGATTCTGAGACGCACGCCAATGTCACGTCCGAGCGCACTTGCCGCAGTCCTTTCGGAAGATACCAACTCAGCGGCAGGTGCAGAGAAACTACGATCGGCAGTTCGCGATCAGGCAGGTAATCATAAAAATCGAGTCCGTGCATGTGAACGATGTCTACCGCGTAATCCTCGAGAGCACGATCGAGTAATTTCTTAAATACCCGTCGAGCTTCGAGCTTCGCCCTATCGTCCAGAATTCCCGTTGGAATCTGCGCAGGAATCAGAAGTCCGTGACATCGCGACCCGGCCGGAGCCAGCACTAGCGATCTGTGTCCTGCGCGGACGAGAGCTTCGTCGAGGGTTGCGAGCACCTGCTCAGCTCCACCAGCGGTCCTCCTCGATACATGGGCCAGCGAGTAACTTACGCTCAGCACAGTCAGAGGCATGAGTGCTCCTGAGCTTCTGCGATCGCCGTGGCTGCGAGTTCGCGCCAACGGGACGCTGTCATCGGCCAGCCCATGCACTCGTACCAGAGCTTGCCCGCGTGCGGCGGCTCGCCATAGTTATATTCAGGCGCCAACCGGAGGCGCTCTTCATCGATAGGAAAATTTTCAAGGACCAGACGCTGGGAAGCATACGCGTCCAGCATTTTGCGCTTACGCGCTCGGTCGCTGGGCGAAAATTCAAAACACATTTCCGGCGATGACTCCGGATGCAGAAATTCGCCGGTGACGCATTGACCGTCCCGGGCGTGGTACGAAGTCATTTCGAGCAATACGGGCCGATTTTCATTATCGAGAAGCGACGTCGCGAGCCTCGCGACCACCGCTGCAGAATCGTGATCGGGATGACCGCCTTCGTAGGCATGCGTGACTACAACCGCTGGAGATATCTCAGCCATGAGCTTCGCAAATCGTTCCGCCAGCGAACTCATTTCGAATGCTGCTTCCTGGTCGATGGCTCCCAGCCAGAACATTCGTTGGGCGGAAACTCCGGCGTAGTGGAATGCGCGAATTGCCTCCTGCTTGCGGGTGCTGGCGTAGTCATCGCGGGAGCCGTTTACGCCGGCAGACCACAGGCTTGTGTCTCGAGGCGCGCCGTCAGTGAGAAACGCCACCGATGATTGGGGGAACCGCGACAGCAGCAGAGATGCGCCAATGGTCTCATCGTCAGGATGCGCGGCTAATACCAGTACACGCAGGTTGGGGTCAGGCGGACTGACCTGTAGCCAGCTGGAAATTCGGTTCCAGTTTTTGTCTCCGTCAGCTTGCCAGTTCATGCAGTGCGGCCTGATGGGAAAGCACGCGCAAGGCCTCTCGATATCCGTTCAATGTGCCTACGTCTACGTAAACATCGCCGCGCTTCACGCTAATGGCGCGTCCGCCCTGCGCGATATAGGCATTGACCAAGGTCCCCAAGTATTCGTCGGACCGGCCACGGTTGACCCATAATTCGTGAAGTTGGGTGAAATGTCTGCCGGTTAGTTTGAAGGCTCCCCAAATCCACTCCGAGGCCGCATTCTGGCGCTTGACCTGAATTTCTTCCACTACACCACGGTGATCGGTAATAACAGAATCAAACAGCTCGGGCCGTGCGACCGGGAAGAGCAAGAATGAAAATTGCTTGTCAGGAAGTAATTGAAAGCCCTCGATTGGAAACCAGATGGTGTCCGGCAGTCCCACGAACACCTCGTCTTCTGGAGCTATGAAAGGCAGTGCGCTGAACAGCGCATCGCACAAGCCTGCGGGATTTTGCTGCACCGTATAGCAAATAGGAGTATCTCCGATGTGCGCGCCAAAATAACGCACAATGTCAGTTTTCTCAGGTGAAATCACAAAACACACGCGATTAACTCCGGCCGCCATCATGCGATCAAGCAGGTATTCTGAGACCGCACGTGGGCGCTCGGTGGTTCCGTCCTGGCGCGTCCCAACCGGAAGCAGTTCTTTCGAAAAGGCAAGCGGCTGGATGCGAGTACCGCGGCCAGCGGCTGGAATAATTCCCCAGCGTAAGCTCATGTCGCAGCCTCCACCAGCTGTACAAGTTCACGGCTGCGGTGTGCCGCGGTGTGCGCGCTGAATACCCGCTCTCGCGCAGCTCTTCCGATCTGGCGCAGCTCTTCATGGCCGAGCTGAATGGCGTTGACCACGTCATCGGCAGAGGACGCGACCAGTATCTCTCGCCCGGGTTCGAAGAATTCATCCAAGCCTTCCCACGAATCGCTGACCACCGGAGTTTCACAAGCGGCGGATTCAAAAAGCCGGCCCGATGGGCAATATCCGAAGCGAGCCATCGCGCTCCGCGTCACATTCAGCGTTGTTCTCGACGAGCTATAAAACGCCGGATGTTCCGGCGGCGGCACGTGATCCACAAACCAGACATTTTCATTCCAGGGGAAATCGTCCGGGTATTGCGCCCCACCCAGCATGAACTTCCGCTGCGGTAATCGATGAGCAGGTTCTAGAAAAAGCGTTTGAAGTGTGCTTTGCCGATCGGCGGCATACGTCCCCAGGTAAGAAAGGTCGTTATCGTAGTGGCTCGATGGAGCGACCGGTTTGTGAACCTCGGGATCCACGCTGCCGTAAAGAGGCGCAACACGCTTTGCGCCGAGGAGTTCCCGCATTTCGTCAAGCGCTCGTCCGCCAACATAACTTAGGACGAGATCAAAATCCGACAATCCGTAGGCGGGAATGTAATCCACACCGCCGTGCGTGCGAAAGTTCTCGAGTGTCACCGCCGTATCCAGATCGTAGAAAACTTTGACAGCCTTGGATTCGAGAACCAGGCCGCACGCGGCAAGCGCGTCAGGACAATAAGACGTAACCACCGCGACGTCACTCTCTGATACCGCCGATTTTGCGAGCGAATCCACCTCGGTCCACGAGCTGTACAGAACGAGTTCGTATGTCTCTGGCAAAGTCAGATCACGGTGGTTCGCGTAATAAGACACATCTTGCTCGAAGAATTTGACCTCATGACCCTCACGGGCCAACGCGTTGCACAATCCACGCCACAATGTAGCGTGACCGTTGCCCCAGGACGAGCTCACCGTCAAGCCAAATATCACGAGCTTCATCGGTTTTCCTCGTCAGGGAGAAAAGAATTTGGGTCCATTGGCACTTTAAGGCCGAAAACTTAATCGACGATGATCGATGCAGCCGATTCCTACCCACGACTTCGATGCTGCAATTGAAAACAAAGCTGTATTCCAGAGTAGGATCTGGCGTTTTCTCATTGCCATTGCCCCGCAATCGACGTAAGCACTCGTAAACAGGACATCTCGGGTTTTCGACCAGGCATCAGAGTTATTCGGCTGTGGGCCATGCAGTTATTTTTGCAACGCGCTTCGGGAAGCACTCACAATGCGCTGGACAGTCCTCGCCATCCTGTGGGTTTTCGGTTCTCTCTCAGGGTTCGCGCAAACTAAGGCCAGCAACCAGCCACCCTCGTACGAAGGCCAACGGGTTGGGCCGGTCGAACTCGCGGCGAATTCTCACCTGAATGTAGATCCGTACCGACCGCTGATCGTGCAGAAGACTGGAGAACCGTTCTCTGAGCAGAAGGTGCAGGAAAGCATTGACGCACTGAATCGCACCGGCGCATTCAGCAAAGTTGAATTAAAGGTGCAGCCAGATCCGGCGGGGCTGAAGCTCACATTTGTGCTCGAGACTTCGTATTACGTCGGAATCTTGAGCTTTCCAGGCGCGACCAAGTACTTCACCTACTCTCGATTACTGCAAGTGGCGAACTTGCCTGACCAGAGCGTATTTCAGCAGAGCCAAGTAGCAGCTTCGGAATCGGCGCTGGTGAAGTTTTTTCAGAACAATGGTTTCTTTCAGGCAAAGGTCAACACCGATGTTCAGCTCGACGACGGCAATCAGTTGGCCCGTCTCACCTTTAACGTAAAACCCGGGAAGCATGCGCATATTGGAACGGTTGAAGTCAGGGGAGCCACGCCAGAAGAGAACCGTCGGCTAGAAGGCGTCATGCGCACCTTGCGTGCGCGGTTCACGGGAGCATTACTGAAGCGTGGCAAGCCCTATTCCCCAAAGCGAATTCAGGCGGCAACTGCTCTGCTAAAGAAGGAGTTAGCCAAACAACACTACCCTGCGAACAAGCTCGTCGTGAATCCTCCGGATTACCACCCTGAGACAAACCTGGCTGACGTTGCCATTAACGTGGATACCGGCCCAATCATTGAGGTTCGAGTCGTGGGCGCAAAGCTCTCCTGGCTTCCCTTTCAATCTGGCCGCGAACAGAAGAAATTGATTTCGGTTTATGACGAAGAGTCGATTGATCCGGACATCATCGAAGAGAGCCGGCGTAATCTGCAGGACTATTTCCAGCGCAAAGGCTATTTCGAATCAAAAGTGAGTACAAATTCGCAGCAGCAGAATGGGAGAACCATACTCACCTTCCAGATCACCAAGGGGCGGAAATATTCGGTCAGAGAGATTGCGTTTACCGGCAACCATAACCTGAGCAGCAGCGACTTGATTGATCAGGTCGAAATTAAGAAACGGCGATTGCTCATCGGCCACGGCCTCTATAGCCAAAAACTGCTCCGGAACAGCGCCAACAACGTCGAGAATCTCTACAAAGACAATGGCTTTGAGCAGGTCAAGGTCGCTCCCCAAGCCGTGCAGCATGACAAGGGAATCTACATAACCTTTAGCGTGGCAGAAGGCGACCGGACTACTGTGAGCTCACTCCGGGTTGAAGGCAACAAAAGTATTCCATTCAACCAGCTCATTCACAGCAAAGCTGGATTCGAATTACGGGAAGGTAAACCGTTTTCCCCGCGGCGAATGTCAGACGATCGCAATCAAATTGCTGCCCAATATTTGGACCGCGGATTCCTGAATTCCGAAGTCAAGACTGTAGTGTCGCGCCATCCTGATGATCCGCATCAGGTAGATGTGACCTACGCGATAACTGAAAACCAGCAAGTCCGCATCAGCCACGTGGTTTACATGGGCGAGAAACAGACGCGACTCTCTTTGATTCAGAAAAGTGTCAATCTCTCGACAGAGCAGCCGTTGAGCGAGGGTAAGCTGCTGCTGGGAGAGAGCAATCTGTACGACCTTGGCGTGTTTGACTGGTCCAGCGTGGGACCAAGAAAGCAAATTACTGACCAGACGGATGAAGAAGCCTTGGTCAAGGTCCACGAGGCAAAACGCAACTCGATCACTTACGGCTTTGGTTTTGAGGTTTCGCGGCGCGGAGGTAATGTGCCTGCTGGCAGTATCGCCGTTCCGGGGCTGCCCACCATCGGACTGCACGGGGCGAGGGTCCTGCCCAGCCAAAAGATCTTTGCCAGCCCGCGAGGCTCGATTGAATACACCCGCCTGAATATGCGCGGCCTGGGCGAGACGGCTGCGATTTCGATACTGGCAGCGCGGCTCGACCAGCGAATTCTTGCAACTTATACCGATCCTCATTTTCGGCTCTCGAACTGGCAGGCGCTTACCAGTCTTTCAGGCGAGCGCACAACGGAGAATCCGCTATTCGCGGCGAAGCTCGCAGACGCTTCCCTGCAATTCCAGCGATTTATCGACCGAAAAAAGACGCGGCAGCTCCAGCTTCGCTATGATTTCAACCACACGACCCTGAGTCAATTGCTGGTACCGCAGTTAGTGCTGCCGCCCGACCGCAACGTTCGGCTTTCTTATGTATCCAGCACGCTGATTCAAGACACGCGCGACAAACCACTCGACGCCCACCAAGGCGTGTACAGCACGATAGATTTTCGAATCGTGCCCAGCGCTTTCGGTTCCAGCGCCGATTTCACCCGACTCCTGACTCAGTATGCGTTCTACAAGCCGTTTTCTCGCATGGTGTTCGCCAACAGCATTCGCCTGGGGCTGGCTGCTCCTTTCGCAAACAGCGATGTGCCCACCAGCCAGCGGTTCTTCGCCGGAGGCGGCACTACGCTGCGAGGGTTTCCTACGGATGAGGCCGGCCCGATCCGGTATATCCCGTTTTGCCAGGGCACCACCACAACTAACTGTCCGCTGATTCCGATACCGGTAGGCGGTAACCAGCTCTTCATTTTGAACTCTGAGTTGCGCTATCCGATACCAATCATGAGCAATCTTGGCGGCGTGGTCTTTTACGACGGCGGCAACGTCTACAGGCGAATCAATTTTCCTGATTTTGTGAACCATTACACGAACACGGTAGGAATTGGACTAAGGTACAACACTCCGATCGGACCGGTCAGGCTAGACCTCGGACGAAATCTCAATCCAGTGACTGGCATCAGCGCGACCCAATATTTCATCACACTAGGTCAAGCATTTTAGGCGGCGAACGGATACAAATGGCAAATTGGAGAAAAATCGTAGGGTGGACGGCAGTGACCTTCGGGGCACTGCTGCTGTTAGTAATTGTCACCGCTATCGTGCTGCTGGAAAACCCGGCTTTCCATCGATACCTTTTGGCAAAGATCAAGCAGCAGGCCGGGGAAGCTACGGGCGCGCGGGTTAACATTCAAAATCTTCAGCTCCACCCCAAGACTTTGACGGCGGATATTTATGGCTTAACCGTCCACGGGACTGAGCGGGCAGGAGAGAAGCCGCTGCTGCAAGTTGAGCACGCAAGGATTGGCCTAAGAATTATTTCGATCCTGCGCCACAAGATAAACCTTAGCGAACTGCTAATCGACCATCCGACAGTGAACCTGGTTGTTACTGCCGATGGACGCAGTAATCTGCCCCAGCCTCCTCCATCCCAAAACAAGAGTTCCAGCACGAATGTTTTCGATCTGGCGGTCGGGCACGTGCTGCTCACGAATGGAGTGATCAGAGCTAGGGACAAAGCGATTCCGTTGGATGCGAACCTCACCGATCTGCGCGCCGAGATCAATTTCAGCCAGCTGCGAAAAAGATACAGCGGCACGATCTCTTATCAGAATGGGCTGATTCAATATCAACATCTACAACCTCTTTCGCACAGCCTGCAGGCATCGTTTGACGCCACGCCTTCTGAGCTGAACCTGAAACCGTTGCTCCTGAAGTTGGGCGGATCGCGGTTTGCGCTCGAAGCCAGCGTTCGCGACTACGGTAGCGCGCCGCTTGCAAACGGGCACTACGACATCGTTCTTCACACCCAGGATTTTGCCGGGCTTTCCAGTGCGAAAGCTGCCGGCGACATCGAGTTACGTGGCACGATGAATTACAAAGACGTTGCGGGTCAATCCATGCTGAGGAATGCGAACCTTTCAGGCGACATCGATAGCAATGGGCTGACGATGTCCTCCGCGCAAGCTCTGGTTCAAATCAAGAAGATCGCAGGTCGATATGAGCTCGCCGACGGAAATTTTAAGGCCGAAACCTGGGCATTGGATTTATTCAATGGGCGTTTGACCGCAAGCGGACTGGTTGAGCAGGTGGATTCCGTCCGGCGCTCACGATTTCATCTGGAACTGGCGGGCATTTCTTTGCAAGCAATCAAGTCCTCGATACGGAATTTTTCCAAGCAGTCACTTCCGGTTACCGGAACTCTCAATGCTTCCGCCGACGCCACTTGGCAAGGCGCTCTGGCAAATTTGAGGGCGAAGTCGGCGATTGCAATGCGCGGTGCCTTAATCGCAGCGAATGGCGACCAATCGCAGAGATTTCCGGTCACTGCTGATGTTCACGTGAGTTATGACCAGCCGCGCAACCTGATCTCGGTCGCGTCGAGTTCCATCCAATTGCCGGCGACATCGATTCACGCGCAAGGCGAAGTGGGCGACCACTCCAATCTGATCATCACAGGCAACAGCAGCGATTTGCACCAGCTTATGTTGCTGGCATCGGCAATGCCTTCTCAGTCGAGCCTTCCCAACATTCGCGGCACGGCGACTCTAAACGCAGTCGTGCAGGGAACGTTGCAGAATCCTCAGGCGACTGCGCAGATTTCAGCCAGCAATCTGCGGGTGAATCAGAGTGAGTGGACTTCGTTGCAGCTGGCGCTTACAGCCAACCCCTCGCAATTCTCCATCCAGAGTGCCTCGCTTGTGTCGGCACAGCAGGGGCAGCTCACGTTTAACGCCCGCGTGGGCCTGAAGCACTGGTCATATTCGGCGTCTGATCCGATTGCCGCGAACTTACAGATCCAGCACATGCGGGCTGCTGAACTGGAGCAGATCGCGAATGTGCAGTACCCCGTCGAAGGCGAAATTGTTGGCAATATCCAACTGCAGGGCTCAGAGCTTGATCCGCAGGGTCAGGGAAAAATTCAAATCAACAACGCAAAAGTTTCTGATGAGCCGCTAAAGAACCTGTCGGCGCAGTTCCAGGCCGCAGGTGGGACCATCAAGTCTACTCTGGTGGTTGGAGCAGCAGTCGCGAGTGTGAGCTACACACCGAAGACAAAGGCTTACAACTTAAAGTTGCAGACGTCCAAGATCGACGTCAGCAAGAGTCACACCGTCCAGGCAAAGAACCTGCCCATAAAAGGAATGGTAACAGTTTCGGCTAGCGGTGCAGGAACCGTTGACAATCCCCAGCTCGCAGCCTCGGTGCAGATCGGCCAACTGCAAATGCGAGATACGAATTTCAGTCGCGTGGAAGCAAAACTAGATGTTGTCAACCACCTGGCCAAGCTCGCGCTGAACTCCGGTGTGGGTGGCGCGACGCTTCGCGGCGGAGCCACAGTCCATCTCAGCCCCGGATACTACACCGAAGCTACACTCGATACCAGCAAGTTTGCCTGGGATCCGTTACTCGCAGTGTATATGCCGTCTCGCCCGGCCGGCTTGCGCGGAGAAACTGAAGTGCACATTTCTGTGCGAGGGCCAGCGGCGGACAAAAGCAAGCTGGAAGCGCATGTTACAGTGCCAGTTCTCGACGCGAGCTACCAATCCCTCCAAGTCGCGGCAACCGGCCCGATTCACGTCGATTATGCAAACTCCTTGCTCGTGCTGCAGCCTGCGACAATTAAGGGCACAGACACTTCTCTGCAGCTTCAAGGCACAATCCCGGTAAATAAGCCGGGTGCAATGACGGTTTCTGCTCGCGGCTCGGTTGATTTGCGCCTCATCCAGATGGTCAGCCCTGACGTGGAGAGCGGAGGCAATATCACAATCGACGTAAATGCTCGGGGGACTTTAAACAATCCAGGGGTGAATGGACAAATCCGCCTTCTGAATGCGTCCTTTGCTACTCAGGACATGCCGCTCGGCCTGGAGAACCTGAATGCGACCATGCAGGTGAGCGATACCAGCGTTCAAATTACTAACGGATCGGGCAAACTTGGCGGCGGGCAGGTTACGCTTGGCGGATCGGTAATTTACCGTCCGGAGTTGCAAATGAATGTGGCGGTTTCCGCCAAGTCGGTCCGGCTGCGGTACCCCGAGGGTACGCGGACCATCTTCGATTCTGATCTGACTTTGAATGGAAATCAGCAGTCTTCGCTTTTACAGGGAAGAGTGCTGATTCAGTCGCTTTCTTTCACCTCTGACTTCGATCTGTCTTCGTTTATGTCGCAATTTACCGGAACCAGTGCTCCCCCCACTGGGCAGAATATGGCGGACAACTTGAAGCTGCAGATTGCCGTACAGTCCACCAGTCAACTCAGCGCCGGGACTTCTCAGTTAGGAATTGAAGGCAGCGCGAACCTGCGAATTATCGGCACCGCGTCGGATCCGGTCGTTATAGGGCGCGCGGACCTGACCTCCGGTGATATTTTCTTCGCCAAAAACCAATATCATCTCGAGCGCGGGATCATCACCTTTGCTAATCCGAATCAGACCGAGCCTGTGCTCAACATGTTGATCACGACAATCATCAACCAGTACAACCTGAGCATCACAGTCCGTGGGCCGATCGAGAAGCTGCAGACTAGCTACGTTTCCGACCCGCCGCTCCCTCCAATCGACATCATCAATCTAATTGCTCGGGGCCAAACCACGACTGAGGGAGCACCTACAAGCTTCGGCGCGAGCCAGGTTTTGGCGGCCGGCTTGGGGCAAGTGGGCAACCAGGTCACTAAGTTAACCGGAGTTGAGGGACTTCAACTCGATCCTTTAATCGGAGGCGAGAACGCCAACCCCTCAGCTCGGATTGGAATCCAGAAACGGGTCACGAAGAATTTCCTTTTCACGTTTTCCACCGATGTAACTCGACCCCAGAGCGAGATTGTCCAAGGTGAGTATCAGTTGACCAAGCGCTGGGCAGTGAGCGTCGTACGAGATCAAAGTGGGGGAGTTGCGGTGGATGGTAAGTTCCGTACAAATTTCTAGTAACAGGCAACAGGTCGGGCCGACACCACCTGCGCCTAAGCGTGCCGATGATCGGGCAAAATCCGACCTATGGATTTTTCGGGAAGGACGCCGTGAAGTGTCGGGGCCCGCAATGCTTCAGGACATTATCCGACGGCTAGAGTCAGGTAATGCGCTGCTCGACTGTCTGATTCAAGCGGGTGAGTTGGAATCCGCGCTCGCTGATCTTAATGCCCCGGGCGCCCCGGCTGCCGCTCGGCTGACAGACGCTTTGGCTGTCAGACTTTGCACAGGAGATGGGGATGAGGGCATGGATCCAAACCAGCTTGCGGGAAAAATTGAGGCACCGGAAACGATCAGCATCTCTCCCCCAGAAGGGTTCACATATTACGCGCTGCATCCTTTGGACTTCGCCAGAGCAGTAGAGCAGATACCAGATCACCCCTCGAAGTGTGCGGTAATCGGAGTTCGCAGCATCGGAACAACATTGAGCGCAGTGACTACTGCTGTGTTGAACGCGCGAGGACGCGCTGCGACACGAATCACGGTCCGGCCGTCCGGACACCCGTATGCTCGCAGTGCTGAGTTCTCTCCAGAGCAGGAACGCTGGATTGCGGAGCAACTCTTACAGTCGGCCCAGTTTCTGGTGGTGGATGAAGGGCCGGGTCGCAGTGGATCTACATTCCTCTCGGTCGTTGAGGCCTTGGGCAGGGTCGGCATACCTCGAGATCGCATTACGATTGTGGGAAGCCGTGAATTCGATCCGCAAGGGCTTTGCGCAGAAGATGCCGCGCAGCGTTGGCGGGGGCTGCACTATGTTTGCACCGCACCGAGTATCAGCAGTCGATTCCTTAATTTTCCTTACATCGGTGGCGGCGACTGGCGAACGTATTTTTGCGGCGCAGAGCAGGAGTGGCCGGAGAGTTGGACGCAAATGGAGCGGTTGAAGTTCCTGTCCCCCGATCGGCGTCAATTTTTCAAGTTCGAAGGCATGGGACCCCGGGGTCGCGAAGTGCGGGAGCGAGCGTTCCTGCTTGCCAGCGAAGGTTTTTCTCCTGCCGTTTGCGACGCGGGAGACGGATTTCTCTCGTATACAGCTGTAGAAGGAAGGCACTTGGGAAAGGAGGATGTAAGCCCTTCCTTGTTGGAGGAAATTGCCCGCTATTGCTCATTCCGCTCTTCGGAATTCACTTGCACCGCAACCCACAACTCAGAACTGGGTCACATGCTCGAATTCAATGTACAGCAGGAGTTCGGGCGAGACCTGAAGCTGGAATCGGGACAGCTCACCGCCGCAACTCCCTTGCTGGCGGACGGCCGCATGCAACCTCATGAATGGATCTCATCGACCAAAAGTAAACTTTTAAAAACGGATGCAATCAGTCATGGAGACAACCATTTTTTCCCGGGCCCCTGTGATATTGCCTGGGATTTGGCGGGAACTGTGGTGGAGTGGGGCCTGAACGCTCAGGCAACAGAATTTCTTCTAGGCAAATTCCGTCAATTCTCGGGAGTACCGATCTCGCAACAATTTGAAGACTTCATGCTGGCGTATTGTGTCTTCCGCCTTGGGTTCTGCAAGATGGCAACTTCCACCGTCGTAGGTTCGAGAGAGGAATACCGGCTGGAGTCTGCTTACCGTAGCTATCGCGCAAAGGCCCAGCAACTGCTGGCTTCGCGGCCTGTTCAGTAGGATCTACTCTCACTTGTTCGTCCCTGATGTTCGTTTTAGGTAAGCAGAATTTTCTTCGTAAAAGATGTATGCTATCGTGTCAACTTAGTCATGGCTACATCTACTCCGGGTCTTAAAGCCCAAGCTAGTCCGGTACGAATTCTGGTCGCAGATGACCACGAAGTGATGCGTCTGGGAATCCGTAACCTACTCGAATCGGTGCCGAACTGGACCGTCTCGGATGAAGCCGGAACGGGTCGGGAAGCAGTCGACTTAGCGCTTCAGTCCTCGCCCGACATCATTATCATGGATATCACAATGCCCGAAATGAACGGGTTCGAAGCGGCGGCCCAAATAGCACAGCGTCGTCCTGATATCCCGGTCATTATGTTTTCCCTTCATCTTTCAGAGGACATTGTGGCTCGATTCAAGAGCGGTCCGATTCGAGGTGCGGTCTCGAAGAGCGAAGCGGCTCGCGATCTGCTGGATGCGGTTCGCTCAGTGCTAAACGGGGGAACTTTTTTCCCACCAAAAGCTTCTTCCGCTCCCGCTTCCTAGTTCCTTCCGCATCTCTCACCAACGTAATACATAGTTCACCCGATTTCACCGCACGCATATTCGTGAGATAAGAAGAGCGGTTAGCGGCTGCTCTAGTGACTTCACATTGTGCCAATCCGGATTGCGCGGTCCCGCTCCGATTCTTGCGGGATGGTCGTCTCTTCCAGTTTGAAGTACGACCCCAGCCGGCAACGAACCAGTACTCTGCCTCCGACAAAAGTCCGCGAGGAGTCTCTCATTTCTGGTTATGCGGGGAATGCTGCTCGAAGCTGACCCTAGTTTTCGACCAACTCAAAGCCGTCATCGTAAGACCTACTCCGCCGCATACGATCCCGCCCAGCGGAGCCTACCCGGAAATCACCCCGCTCTAATTGCGCGCCTAAAAAGAACAAAGTTGGTCTCGGCGTAAGGTCACGCAGGAGTAAATAATTGTTCGCTTGGAAGGGGGCTGATGCCGCGAATTTAGGGAGGTGGCAGGCGCCGGACAAAGGGGAGGTACGACCAACGCCTGCCTTCCGTCTCCTTCGCGTTGGGGCTAAAAGTATGTTTATTGAATTGTGAATCGTAGGGCTATCCGGTAAATACTGTATTTTTTGTCAGGCCCAGGCCGAGGCATGAAATAAACGCTTACTCCAATGCTTACATCAATTTACCGTCATGTTTTGCTTCTAGGTCCGGTAAAGGCACATAACGACCCAGACTCTCGCCATAGATTTGATTCCCGGTTGATCTTTGAAGCATTGCAAGAATGCGGCGACCACTGGAAAATTGCTCCCGCAAGCTCCTGCATGACGCAGCGCAAATATGCTAAAACCTCGAACGTACTTCAGACTACTTTTGGGGCCTCGACAATCGGTTTTCCGGCGCCGATTTCGTTTTTTGGCCCGGCTGTTTTTGGCGCGATTCTAAGCTTGCTTTATCACGCGCACTAATACAACCGGCCCTCCATCGCATCCATCCGACATCAGAGGAAAATATGAATCCACTGAAAGAAGTGCAAGCCCTGGGCCAGTCCGTTTGGCTCGACTATATGCGACGCGATCTAGTCACCACCGGGCAACTTCAGCGCCTGATGACAGAAGATGGGATTAGTGGGGTCACCAGCAATCCCACAATTTTTGAAAAGGCGATTTCTACCGGACGTGAATACGATTCCGCGATCGAGGGCATTCTGCGCACCTCGCCGGACATCGATTGCGCCACTTTGTTTGAACGAATTGAAGTGGAAGACATTCGCATGGCCGCGGACGTACTGCGTCCGGTTTACGATCGTGCGAACGGAGATGACGGCTTTGTCAGCATAGAAGTCAATCCGCATCTTGCCTATGACACCTCGCGAAGTATTTCCGAGGCAAGGCGGTTGTGGAGCGAGGTGGGGCGTCCGAATCTGATGGTGAAAATTCCTGCCACTGTGGAAGGCCTCCCTGCCATAGAGCAGTTGATCGCAGAGGGCATCAATGTGAATGTCACATTGATGTTTTCAGTGAGTCAATACTGTGATGTTGCGCAAGCATACTTGAGCGGAATCGAGCGCGCTCGCGATCCGCGAAAAGTAGCCTCAGTAGCGTCATTTTTCGTCAGCCGCGTGGATACGGCCGTGGACAAGGCATTGGAGGAAGAGGGGACTCCGGAAGCGCTCGCCTTGCGCGGAAAAGCCGGAATCGCGAATGCCAAGCTCGCCTATCTCCTATTCCGCGAGATCTTCTCCTGCGGTCAATTTCAGAAGCTCAAAAGCCGCGGAGCTCGGATCCAAAAACCTCTGTGGGCAAGCACGGGTACAAAGAACAAGGCGTATTCCGATGTGATGTACGTCGAAGGCCTGATTGGGCCGGACACCATCAACTCCGTGCCTCCAGAAACGCTGGACGCGTTTCGAAAGCACGGACGCGCGAAAGTCACTCTTGTCGAAGGTTTGACCGATGCAGAAGACATAGTCGGAAGACTACAGGCGATGGAAATTAATTTGCGATCAATTGGCATGGAACTAACCGAAGAAGGCGTAGAGAAATTTGAGACGTCGTACGACGATCTCTTGTCTTCACTCGACAATAAACGGAGGGCAATGCTTAACGAAAGTGCCGCTTAGACTGGCAAAGCTCGGCGCAATTCATTCTGCAATCTTAGGGCACATGCCGTTTTAGCATGTCATTGGGAAGTATAGGAGGCAGATTGCGGGTACACCCGTTCATTTGCCTGCATCTAATTTCGCGTACGGAACGAAATGGCGGCGCGGGTTTTTATCGTTTCCCCGCATGGGCCCGGATGAAGCCGAACGATGTCAGTCCGGGCCACGCCAGAAATTATCTAGGTTGAATATTCGGCGTTGACCCTGACGTATTCAGCGCTGAGGTCTGTCGTCAGAAATTCCAGCGAGGCTTTTCCACTCCCCAGGCGCACCGTGACTCTGCACTCCGGCTTGGATAGTTCCTCATGCGCGACATTTTTATCGAAGCTGCGGGCGACGGCACCGCGGCAAACCATTTGATTTCCAATGTAGATGCTGATCTTGTTCGGATGCACCGGAACTCCGCTTCTGCCCACCGCCGCTAATATCCTGCCCCAATTGGGATCCGCGCCTGCCCACGCAGTTTTCACTAAAAGAGAATGCGAGATGGTGCGAGCAATCTGTAACGCTTCGCCCCTGTTCTTCGCCCGATCGATACGGAGACGGATAACGTGCTGCACTCCTTCTCCATCAGCCACGATTTGTTCGGCGAGTGAACGGCATACTTCAAGCAGCGCTCGATCAAATTCCTTCCGTACCGACCGAAGCCGAATGCCGCTTACGCCTGAGGCTAGTAGCAAAACTGTATCGTTGGTCGATGTATCGCCATCAATTGAGATTGTATTGAAGCTGTCGTCACAGGACTTCCGCAGTGCAGTTTTCAGTTCTGCCGGCGTGGCAACAACATCAGTGAGCAGATAGACCAGCGTGGTCGCCAATTGCGGATGAATCATGCCTGATCCTTTTGCTATCCCGGTTATCGCGCCGCGGCCCGATCCCAAGTGAACGCTGGCCAGCTTCGGCTTTGAATCGGTTGTCAGGATTGCTTCGGCAAATTGCCGCAAATGTTCGAGCGAAGCGCCCGCACTCGAAATCAGCGGTTTCAACTGCGCGGTGATCTTCTCGACCGGAAGCGGAACTCCAATGATGCCCGTGGAGGAAGGGAATACTTCCGCAGGCCGGAGTTTCAAGAATCGTGCGGTCTCCCCGCACACCCTTCTGCAATCACGGATTCCTGCGTGTCCGGTGGCGCAGTTTGCGTTTCCGGAATTCACAATGACAGCCTGGAGCCTGCCGCTGCTTCTCGCCAGCGATGTACGTCCAACCTCAACTGGCGCCGCAACAATCAAATTTTTGGTGAACAACGCAGCCGCAGTCGTGGTTGGCTCGGCCACTATCAGAGCTAAGTCGGGTTTCCCGCTGGCCTTTATGCCGGCTTTTACCGCCGAAAACTTAAATCCTTTGGGAAGAAAGACGGGACCGGGCTGGATCATACCTGCAATTTGACGAGAAAGTTTGCTGGTTCAGGAAGAATCGCAAACCTCGGCAGTTCGCCTTTAACCATGGCGACCTCATCACAACGGTGATACCGTGGGCAGACGCAGCAGTCTTTGTTGATCTTGTCCGGCAGGTCCTCGCGCTGCGCGGCATCAAAACCCAACTTGGCGAAAAATTGAGGACTGCGGGTAAACAGACAAATGCAGCTTACCTGGTGTTTGCGAGCTTCTGACATGAGCGACTGCACCAGCAGCTCGCCCCCGCCCCGTTTCTGGTAATTATTCGCGACAGTGATGGAACGAATTTCGGCGAGGTGCGGTCCATACAAGTGCAGCGCGCCGCACCCGATGACCTGCCCGGCCTCTTCGAGCACAATGAAGTCGCGAACGTTTTCGCAGATCTCGGCAAGCGTCCGGGGCAGAAGCGTGCCATCGGTGGAGTATGAAGAAATGAGCTCATGAATTTGCTCAGCGTCCGGCAACAGGGCTTCACGCGTGTGCATGGGCCTCCTCGTGGACGGAGCCGAGTTTCTTTCGTGCAACTGCGAGCGCCTCGCGCACGCGCGTCGGGGCAGTGCCGCCAGGAACGTCGTGGATCGCGAGCACATTTTCCAGCTTCACGAAATCGTAAAAGTCATTCCCAAAGTGACTATCGATGCTTCGCAGTTGTTCAATGGTTAGATCCTGGAGTTCGCATTGATTGTCCAGCGCCAGCCGTACCGCTTTCCCTACCTGCTGATGAGCGATGCGAAACGGAACGCCCTTCCGGGTCAGGTACGTCGCCGCGGCGAACGCATTCATGTGCCCGGCCTCCGTAGCCTTCTGCATGCGCTCAGAATTGAATTCGACGGAAGCCATCCAGCCGGTTACCAGCGGCAAGAGTGAGAGCACGGTTTCACTGGCATGAAAGAGCGGCTCCTGAGTTTCCTGCAGATCTTTGTTGTAGGCCAACGGCAAGCCTTTCGTGGTGATCATAAGAGCTGTAGCGTCTCCGATCACGCGCCCTGCTTTAGCACGGGTGAGCTCCAGTAGATCGCCATTCATTTTTTGCGGCATTGCGCTGCTGCCGGTTGAGTACGCCTCGGGCAAATGAATGAAGCCGTATTCCTGGGAAGAAAACAACAACATCTCCTCGGCCCATCGGCTCAGATGCAGCGCCACGAGGGAAAGCGCATTCACAAATTCGAGGGCGAAATCGCGATCGCTGGTGGCGTCGATGCTGTTAGCGGTAGGAGAATCGAACCCGAGTTCACGAGTCATCAACTCACGATTAAGCGGCAGCGTGGATCCTCCAACCGCCGCAGAGCCGAGCGGACAAAGGTTGGCTCGCTTGCGGCAATCGGAGAGCCGATCTTGATCGCGGAACAGCATCTCTACATAAGCAAGTAGCCAGTGCGCCACCAGCACAGGCTCCGCGCGCTGCATGTGCGTATAAGCGGGCATCGCGGCTTGATCTGCCTGCTCGGCGCGATCGAGGAATACCGAAATCAAACTGGAAATTGCTTCGCTGATCTCGTCGCAGCCCGCGCGCACATAGAGCCGCAGATCAGTCGCGATCTGCTCATTGCGGCTGCGCCCGCTGTGCAATTTGAATCCCACATCGCCGATCAGCGCAACCAACTTCTTCTCAACAAAATGGTGCACATCTTCCGCTTCGGAGTCGTCGAGGAACTCCGCCGAACCCGCGGCATGGTCCCCGATCTGCTCCAGGCCGTGTAGCACAGACTCCAACTGCTCTGCCGAGAGCACACCCGCTTGCATGAGCGCACGAGCATGCGCGGCACTCGCCTCCAACTCGCATTCCAGCAGCCGGACATCGAATTCGAACGAACGCTGCCATCGCTCAAAAGCCGGATCGAGGGACTGGCGGAACCGGCCCGACCACATCTTCATCGCGTGACCCCCGATGGCGTGACCTCTTCGTTTTCTTTTCTCTGCGAACTCGGCGAATTCTTTGCGTCCTCCGCGGTTAAAGGCTTTTGCTTGCGCAACGCTCGCGACCTCAAAGGCAAGCCGAGGATACGGATGAACCCGGCGGCATCTTTCTGGTCGTAGCTGTCGCCCATAGTGAATGAAGACAGGTCGGTGCGGTACAGCGAGTACTCTGACTTGCGGCTCACCATAGAGACATTGCCTTTATAAAGGGACATCGTGATCGTGCCCGTGACTTCCTTTTGGGTATTTTCGACGCATGCGTCCAGCGCCTCGCGCAGTGGAGTGAACCACAGGCCGTAATAAACCAGTTCGGCATATTTGAGCGCGACATGCTGCTTGAAATGCATAACATCGCGCTCGCAGCACAAAGCTTCCAGTTCACGGTGGGCCGCGATGAGTAAAGTACCGCCCGGAGTTTCGTAACAACCACGTGACTTGATCCCGACGAAGCGATTCTCGACGATATCTACGCGGCCGATCGCGTTTCGTCCGCCGATTTCATTGAGCAACTCTACCAGGGACACCGGATTGAGTCGCATCCCATTCACCCCAACCGGAATGCCTTTTTCGAATTCGATCTGTACGTGCTCTTCGCGGTCTGGCGCTTCTTGCGGCGATTTCGAAATTTGCCAGGTGCTGGGGAACGGCGCATTCGCCGCATCTTCCAGTTCCCCACCTTCGTGGCTGAGGTGCCACAGATTGCGGTCGCGGCTGTGAATTTTCTCCCGGCTCGCTGAAACCGGTATACCGTGAGCTTCGGCATAATCGAGACAATCTTCGCGCGATTTCAAATTCCACTCACGCCATGGAGCAATCACTTTCAGCTCCGGGGCTAACGCCTGGTACGTTAGCTCGAAACGCACCTGATCGTTTCCCTTCCCTGTACACCCGTGCGCCACGGCGGTCGCACCTTCGCGCAAAGCAACTTCAACTTGATGTTTTGCGATAACCGGACGCGCCAGCGATGTCCCCAGCAGATATTTGTGTTCGTAAACTGCCCCGGCCTGAAGCGCGGGAAACACATATTCGGTTAGGAATTCTTCGCGCAGGTCTTCGACCACGACTTTGCTGGCGCCAGTCTTGTACGCCTTTTCGACGACGGCTTCGATGTCGTCACCCTGGCCAACGTCCCCGACCATCGCGATCACGTCATAGGAATAGTTCTCCTTCAGCCACGGAATGATGATTGAAGTATCCAGGCCTCCGGAATATGCGAGTACGACTTTCTCAGGCATGAGCGCTCCTCAAAGGCTGGCGGCTCTTTCCGCCCACCAGCATCATTAATATCGCCTTCTGCACATGCATGCGGTTTTCCGCCTGGTCGAAAACAATCGAGCGAACGGAATCGATGACCGCATCGGTAACTTCTTCATTGCGATGCGCGGGCAAGCAGTGCATGAAAACAGCATGCGGTGCTGCGCTCGCCATCAGTTTGTCGTTGACCTGGTACGGCGGAAAGGTCTTCGCGCGCTCTTCGGTTTCATGCTCGTGACCCATGCTGGTCCAAGCGTCGGTGTAAACCGCGTCCGCGCCTTTCACCGCCCGATGCGGATCGGTCATCAGTTCAATAACCGCACCGGTATTTTTTGCGATGTCATGAGCATCGGAAAGAATCTGCGGATTAGGACCGTATCCTTTGGGTGTGGCAATCCGGATCTTCGATCCAAGTAGCGCCGACGTCAGCAGCAGCGAATGCATCACGTTATTACCGTCGCCAACGTATGCCAGGCAGATCTTCTTCAGATTTCCAAACTTTTCGTGCAATGTAAAGTAATCGGCCAACGCCTGGCAGGGGTGCTCCAGCTCGCTCAGCGCGTTGATCACGGGGACACAGGCGAGTTCCGCCATTCCTTCCACGGTCTCGTGCGCAAACGTGCGCAGCACGATGCCGCTGACCCATCGCTCCAAATTGTGCGCAATATCGCTTAACGTCTCGCGTGCGTCCAAGCGTTCATGACGCTGATCGATAAACGAAACCGATCCGCCAAGGCCACAAATTCCGGCCTCAAAAGTAAGGCGAGTGCGCAGCGAGGGTTTTTCGAAGAACATGGCAATGTGCTTTCCAGCGAGCGCAGTGCGGAAATCCTGCGGACGCGCCTTCACGAGTGCGGAAAGATTGAAAAGCGATTCAACCTCTATCGGCGACAGATCGCGGATGGAGACCAGGTCTCGTCCGGGGATTGTTGTTATGGCCGGCTGCGGCGCCGCCGGCGCGGTGAGTGTCTGGCTGCTCACTAGTGGCTCCTTTCGGATTTCTTGCGTTGCCTTCCTTCGTCTGCCTTGGTGTTTGTCGATTGGTCAAGCGAATCATCCAGCGCGCGCACGACTTCATCTACATGCTTCTTCTCGATGATGTAAGGCGGTAGAAAGCGTAATACCGTATCGTGTGTGCGATTGATCAGGATTCCTTGCGCGAGTAGCTGGCTGACGACTGATTTCGCAGTTTCGCTTGAGTCAAGTTCCATCGCCAGCATCAGGCCCATGCCACGCACATCTTTTATCGACGTGTGCTTCGACTGGAGCTGCTTCAGTTCCGAGAAAAAATAATTGCCCATCTTCCCGACGTGCAGAAGCAAACGGTCCAGTTGTCGTAAGAATTCAATTGCTACTGCGCAGGCGAGTGGGCCACCGCCGAAAGTTGTGCCGTGCAGTCCGGGGTGCATGCCAGTGGCTACGCGGTCGGTGGTGAGCAATGCGCCAAGTGGCAATCCTGCAGCAAGCGGCTTCGCAACTGTCACAATGTCCGGAGTGACGCCGTAATGCTGATATGCGAAATACTTTCCGGTGCGTCCCAGGCCACATTGAATTTCGTCGAGGATCAGCAATGCGCCCGACTTCTGCGTCAGCTCACGTGCCAGTTGCAAGAATTCGCGGCTGACTGGGCGGATCCCGCTTTCGCCTTGAATTGTCTCGACGCAAACCGCGCAGACGCTGCCGTCGAACTGCCGCTTCAAATCGTCGAGATCATTGAATGCGACAAAATTCACTCCCGGCACCAACGGCGTGAACGGATGCCGATACTTTTCTTGACCGGTGGTCGCAAGAGCGCCAAAGGTTCTACCGTGAAACGAATTGTCCAAGGCCAGCAACCGCCACTTCGCTTTGTGACCGTTGTTGTTATTTGCGCGCGGAAAGGCCCGAGCAAGCTTCAACGCCCCTTCCCAAGCTTCGGTGCCGCTGTTGCAGAAAAAGGCACGATCGAGGCCGGAAATTTTCGTGAGGCGCTTCGCCAGCTCGGCTTGATATTCGTGATAGAACAGGTTCGACGTATGGATCAGTTTTCCGGCCTGCTGCTTGAGTGCTTTTTGAATTGCCGGATGCCCATGTCCAAGCGCGTTCACGCCGATGCCGCTGAGAAAGTCGAGATAGCGCTTGCCCTTAGAATCCCAGAGATAGACGCCGCGTCCACGAGTGAAGAGGACCTTTTGCCTGTCGTACGTCGGCAGAAGCAGTTTTTCTTCAGCCCGCATCACAGACGCCAGACGCATGTCCCGAGAGTTCATGCTCCAATGACCTCAGTTCCGTACTCGAGCTTCTGAAAATAGAACTGCGGCAGCGCGTCAGCCTGTGCGGCGGGTAGGATTCGCACCCGGCCCACGCCGCGTTTTAGGGCATTGCCACACGCTTCCAACTTCGGCAGCATTCCGCCGCCAACGACCGAACCTGCAATCAGCGCCGGTACCTGCTTCGTGGTTAGCCATGGCATTACGACGCCGTCGGCATCCTTAACACCCGGAACATCGGTGAGAAAAATCAGCGTGTCGGCTTTGCAAGCAATCGCGCAGGCTGAGGCCATCTGGTCAGCATTAACGTTGTAGTACTCGCCGTCCGAGCCGAGCGCCAGCGATGAGAGCACCGGGATTCCACCTTCATTCCAAATTGCCTCAAACCAGCGTGGCTCCACGGCACAAATCTCGCCCACAAATCCGAGGTCGTAACCTTGCGTCTCTTTCTTACGGGCGCGGAAGGTCATGCCATCGCCGCCGCAGAAGCCGACCGCAGGCAGCCCGGCTTTCACAACGGCTGCAACAACTTTTTTGTTCACCATTCCCGCCAGCACCATGAGTGCGACGTCGCGAGTTTCGGCGTCGGTGATGCGGAGACCGTCGATGAAATCACTTTGCTTGCCGAGGAGTTTGAGGGTGCGCGTGAGTGCCGTTCCACCCCCATGAACCAGGGCCACGCGGTGCCCGTCTTTGGCCATCTCAACCACGGCCCGTGTGCACTTGTGCAACGTGCCTTCATCTTCGAGCGCAACGCCGCCGATTTTTATGACGATTTTCACCGCAACCCAGCTCTTTTCATAAAAGCCCTTCTTCTTCTGACCAGCCGTACATCAGGTTCATGTTCTGCACTGCCTGCCCGGCCGCACCTTTAATCAGGTTGTCTTCGCAGGAGATGATCACCAACCGCTCGCCATCCGGTGCGAGGCAAAAACCCAGATCGCAATAATTGGTGTTCAGCGAAAACTGAATTTCCGGCAGCTTCGGATTCGCGAAAACGCGCACGAAGGGTTTGCCTTTATAGAAATCGCGATAGCAAGTCTCGATTTTTGCCGCCTGCAACGGCTGCTTGAGATGAACGTAGATGGTCGAGAGAATCCCGCGCGGAATTGGCAGCAGGTGAGGGGTAAACGTGACTTCGTTTGTGCTGAGCTGCAATTGCTCCGCGATCTCTCCCAAATGGCGGTGCGTGAACACAGCGTAGGCAGAAAGATTGTCGGCGACGGAAACGAAATGCGTGCGCGATGAAGGTTCTTTGCCTGCCCCAGAGACTCCGGATTTGGAGTCGGCAATGATTCCCCTTTCACGATCAACCAGCCCCGACTTCAAAAGCGGTGCAAGTGCGAGGATGACTGTGGTGGCATAACACCCTGGATTCGCAACCACCGTCGCGTCTGGAATCTGGTCGCTATTAAGTTCTGGCAATCCGTAGACGGCTTTTTGCGTGAGCTCGGCCGCAGTGACTGCATCTGCATCTTTGAATCCATAAATTGCGCGGTGCTGATCCTGCTTTAGCCGCCATGCTCCGCTGAGGTCGACTACGCGAATTCCCTGCGCCACCGCTTCCGGAACTAACGCGCGCGAAACTTCATGCGGGGTCGCGAGAAAAAGCAGCTCAACCCCCTTCTGCTTCAGCGAGGACCAGGAAAGCGGTTCGAGCGGATAGCTGCCGTTGCCCGACAATGCTGGAAAAATATCCGCGAGATTCACGTGTCCTTTGCCATTGGCGGAGTCTTCCGATCGGCGCAATAATGCCGGCTTCTCAAGCTGTGGATGACGCAGCAGAAGACGTGTCAGCTCCAGACCGGAATAGCCGGTCGCACCAAGTACAGCGACTTTGAGTTTGGCGGCCATCAGGCGAGCATCCCTTGAATACGATCCGCAAGACGCCCGGCAGAGCGCTTGTCCTCGCAGACGATCAGGATGGTGTCATCGCCGGCGATTGTGCCGATGGCTTCCGGCCAGTTCTCTCCATCGAGCGCCGCGGCCACCGGCTGCGCGCTGCCTATGCTGGTTTTCGTCACCAGGAGGTTCTGCGCGGCGCGGACACTGGTCACAAACTCGCGCACCAAGCGCGAAACCGAGGGCAGATCTGATTCCCCAGCCGCTTCCCTGCCCGGCAGCGAATAGCCATCAGCGGTCTTGGCCAGGCCGAGTTCGCGAATGTCCCGAGAAAGAGTCGCCTGGCCGGCATCGAAACCGCGCTTGTGTAGCAGGCGCTGGAGTTCCTCCTGGCTGGGAACCGGGCCTTGGTCCAGCACCTCCAAAATCGCATTGTGGCGCGACAGCTTGCTCATGGATTAATATTCACTAGAGTGAATAATTATTCATCCATTGTACGGCACGTGGCAGGGGTGTCAAGAAGAAATCCAAGGAAGAACGATTGTTTTCAGGTGACTAGGGTGGGGCGCTAGATTATTATTCCGGCGTGGATTTCCAGAGTCTCGCCAGCGTAATCAGGACCAAGACTGATGATGAACTCCTCCAGTTGGCGGAGCAGCGTAGCCAGCTAACTCCCGAGGCTGGCGCCGTATTGGCTGCCGAGCTCGCAAGCCGACGGATCGTTTCTCACTCGATAGCGGACACGAGTGCTCACGACGATCTGCCTGATAGTAAGTCTTTGCGTACCGAAACCCCCTCTATACACCTTAAAACTGGCGAGTTCATCGAGGAGGTCCTTCGCTTCTATAACCGGAATCGGTGGATCTTCATAAAGCTCATCTTTCCGGCTGTCATACATAGGCTACGTTTCGTTGCTTTCCGCCCGGCACGAAGCACGACTGTTAACACGGGACCTTTACCCGAGCCTTGGTGTCCATGCGCTGAATACGGCCCTGTTGAAAATCCAAGCTATCTCGGCCACCGGCTATTTCGTCAGTTGGATGGCATTTTGCGTTTCTTTCGGAGCTATTTGCTTTGCGGTCGAGCACGTACGCTCGGGATATGAGCCCTCAATCAGCGACTCCTTTGCTGCCGTTCGAGAGCGACTTGGTCCCTTTCTGAGACTTTCTGTGCTTCTCTTGTCTATATTTTTAGGTCTGGAAGTGGTTTTTATGGCGCTTATCTTACAAGGTGTTTTGTGGCTGTTAGAGTCAGGCTTCGGTCACGTGAGCCGCTTCACAGTTTCCGCGTTAATTTATGGACTATTCGCACTCGCGTTTTTAATCGTCTCCCGCTTCGGCCTAGCAATTCCCGCTCTGATTCTGGACGATTGCAAAATCGGTGGTGCAATGTTTCGCAGCGATGAACTAAGCAAAGGCCGATGGCTAGTCCTTGCAGTCTTGTTGTTCAAGTCGATCGTCGGGGGCTACGTTGCCGGAATGATTCCGTTCTGGCTAGCCAGACTGGTTCCGCTCGGCGTCCACTTGCCTTCATGGTTCCAGTGGGTTCTGGCGGGGGCCTCTATTGCGGCCGTTACGGTAGTTGAGCCAATCATGTTCATCGGCTTCGCATTGCTCTATTTGAAGACGTCGGCGTCCTCGCAGGTGGGCGAGGCTCAGGCTGTCACCGCCTAAACAAGAAGCCCGCTGCTTGCGCAACGGGCTTTTGTCAGGAGGATGCTGCAGATTAATGTTCGCGCGAACTGGACTGCGGCGCGCTTTGATCTTGCTTGACGTCTTCTTCAACGAAGTGCGCCAGGCGCTCAATCAGCCGGCGGCGTCCGCCGATCATGTGCAATCCGCTTTCATGCTGATGTTCTTCCAAAATGTTGTTCAATTTAGTCTCGAGTTCCGTCATAGGAACCTCCGCGCATTGGACTCACCCTCACCTCGCGCCAGCGCCGGCACGAACCTCAGGCTGCTAACTCTAAATTAGCAATTTCTAGCGCCCAACGGATATTGGAAATTGTGATAGATGGGATTAAGAAAACGAATGGAGCCGCCATTGGTCGTTCGTCGTTGGTCGCTGGCCGAAACGCAGAACCCGTCGTCAGTCCTCGGCTCCCGGTCTTCGGCAGGTGAGCTGCTGGACTCTAAGACTTGGGGCCGCCTACTCCGCGAAATTACTCCCAGCACTGCCTTGGCTGACGACCGACGGCCTAAGACCGAGTACTATTTCAACGTTGCTGCCAATTGCCGAACCGTGTTGATGAATGTATCTGTCGCGCGGGTGAGAGTGCGATCTCGCCGATAGGCCACGCCCAGCTCACGCCAAAGTTCCTCGCCCTTGATCGGGATCAGTTTCACGCGACCTGCCAGGACCTGATCGCGCGCGAAACTTGCGCTGATAATCGAGACCCCAAGTCCAGCGGCTACGAAGCTTTTGATCATACCTACGCTTGGCAGCTCCATGCGGACCTGCAGCTTGTCGGCGTAGGGGCGAAAAAGTTTGTCCATGATCCGGCGGCTGAATCCCGTCTTCGGCAGGAGCATGGGTTGCTTTGCAATTTCGCTGACGGGAACAACATCGAGCTTTGCGAGTGGATTTTGCGGGTTGACCATCAACATAAGCTGGTCGCGAAAAATGGGATGGGCTTTAAGACTGGGACTCTTAACGGGCATAGTGACTATGCCGACATCGATGGTGCCATTCTCCAACTTCTCAACAATTTTGTAGCTGAAGTTGCGATAGATGTTGATCTGCACACCGGGGTAGAGGCTGCAATATTTCGCAAATACCTCGGGCAGGACGTAAAGACAAGTGGCTTCGTTCGCGCCAACGGTGATTGTCCCGCGCGGCATAGAGCCCTGGTCGGCGACGGCAAGCAGAGACTCATCGCGAATGTGCAGCATCCGCTCAGCGTAGGCGAACAGCACACGGCCCGCAGGCGTAAGGGTCACATCCTTGCCGGCGCGGTCGAGCAGGCGATCCCCGTATTCCTGCTCCAGTTGCCGGATTTGGGCGCTCACGGCCGATTGCGAGCGGAAGATTTTCTGCCCGGCGCGGGAGAAGCTGCCGAGCTTGGCTACTTCCATGAAGGTGACGATTTGGTCAAAGTCCATGGTTGCGCTGAATTATAGCGGACAGTGCAAGTAGCAGTAGATAGTGATCAGTTGTCAGTAGTCAGTTCTAAGCGAAAATGAGATGAGAATCTTCATCACTAACCACTAGTCACTGCTTTGAATTCATTCCTCGACGCCGACTGTCGTAAGTTGCACCAACTCTGCCAACGGCTGGGAATTCGGCGCGTGTAGGCCGCACTCGACCTTGGCGGACCCGGACCATCGGCCTGCCCGCTGATCTTCACCTGGCAGCACGGCGCGAGTGCAATGAGTGCAGCCGATGCTTGGATAGTTGCGATCGTGCAAGGGATTGTAAGGAACGTCATGGTCGAGAACGTAGCGCCAGACCGTTTCGCGTGTCCAGTCGGCAAGCGGGCTGATCTTTACCAGGTCGAACTTTGAGTCCCAATCAATTTTGCGAATGCTGGCTCGCGTGGGCGTTTGATCGCGGCGGATAGCTGTCCCCCAGGCATCGAGCGTTGACAATTTTCGACGCAGCGGCTCGACTTTACGCAAATTGCAGCACTGGTCGGGATCGCTTGCCCAAAGCGCTTTTCCATAGGCGCGCTCCTGGTCCTGGGGCGTTAGTTCGGAGTGGAGGCGGTCGATCCTAATTCCGTATCGCGCTTCTACTCGGTCGATCAGATCGTAGGTCTCGGGGAACAACAGCTCGGTGTCACCTGTGAAAACCTTCACGCCTGGATTTATGCGATGCGCGATGTCCAGCAGCGCCATGCCTTCGACGCCCATACCTGTCGCGAGGGCTACGTTCTCTCCATATGTGGAGAAGGCCCATGCCAATACCTCCTCGGGCTTCCAACTCTCAGCCAGGACCTTCGCTCGTTCCAAATCGACTCTCACTTGGCACTCTCCATGGTGCTGGAACTGTTACCGGAACTTACTTCGACAAGATCTTGAGAAAACGCGTATTCGCGGAATTGCTGTCTCAGGCGATTCGGACTTGCGAGTCGCACAACTTCACCGATCACCAATAATTTCGGTGCGGCCATCTGCGGCGAATTGCCAAGGTCTGCAACAGTCGTGATATGCACCTGTTCGGATTCGCTGGTCGCCCTGGAAATGATGGCGCACGGAGTTGTAGGCGACACACCGGAGTTGAGAAGGCGCCCTTGGAGCTGCGCCAAGTCGTTCCCCGGCATGTAAACCACGACGGTTGCGTTCGATGGCAAGCGGTCGGGCCAGTTCGCAGTGTGATTCGATTGTTTGCTGCTCCCAGTAACCAGAATCAGAGTGGAGGATAGCTCGCGATGCGTTAGGGGAATTTGCACCGTAGCGGCTGCGCCCAGGGCCGCGGTAATCCCCGGAACGATTTCGACTTCAATTCCGGACTTGCGCAACGCTTCCAATTCTTCCCCGCCGCGCCCGAAGACGAACGGATCTCCGCCCTTGAGCCTGACCACCTGAAGCCCGAGCAGAGCGTATTGCACCAGCCGGCGATTGATCTCTGCTTGCGGTGTGCTCTCTTTTCCTGCGCGTTTGCCGACATTCACCAGCTCAGCGTGAGAAGGAATCAGGCGCAGGATTTCCGGACTGACCAGTTCGTCGTGGAGTACAACATCTGCGGAGCGCAACGCCTTCGCCGCCTTCAGCGTCAGCAGTTCAGGGTCGCCTGGCCCCGCGCCCACCAAATAGACTTTGCCGAATGTGGTCAATTGCTCCTCCCGCGCTGCACGGTATTTCTGTTATTGAATGCTTCGCGACTGGCGAGTTCGTGCAACAACTTTCGCCGGGCTTCGGCATCCAGGTCCGCGGCGAACAGCTGATTTCGCACTTCGCCGAGCTCCGCAACCCAGGACTCGTACTCCGATCCAAATTGCTCCTCAAGTTCCTGCCTTAGTCTTTGCGCGAGGGCTGGACTGCGGCCGTTCGTGGAAATCGCAATCTGCAGATCACCCCTCTGCACGACTGCCGGGTAGTAGAAGTCGCAATTTTCGGGATCGTCCACTGAGTTGCAGAGAACGTTTCGTAGCCGCGCCTCGCGAAAAATCTGGGTATTCACCTCGCGCGACGGGGTAGCAGCCACCACAATCGAGACTTGATCGAGGTCCCGCGGCTCAAATGCACGCGCCTTCCAGTTCAGCGCGCCCTGTCCGAACCACCCCTGAATTTGTGGGACAGCCGACGGCGCAACAACTTCGATCGAAGCGCCGGCTTGCAATAGGCCGCGAATTTTGCCTTCTGCTATCGTTCCCGCCCCTACCACCAGGGCGCGCCGTCCTTCGAGTTTTAGGAATATTGGGAACATGCTCTTCATTTCTCGGCAAATAAAAAAGCCCACCGCCAGCGTGTACTGGCGATGGGCTTTCTGTACCGGTATTACTAAATTCTCAGGTCAGTAGCTCTCCCGCGCCAGTGTGGGCACACTTACAACAACAAGAACAACACCGGCACTGCATTTGGCGGGAAAGATTCATTTAGCCTATAGATGATAGAAACTGGAATAGGTTGCTGTCAATATTACTACCAGGCGAATCCCATGCAAAATTTGGATAGATTGCATCGAAAAAGCACCTAATGGGCCGCTGTGGGGCCTTTGCCCCCTTTGGGCTTTTCCATCAACAAGAGCAAGGGCAATAGCAACAAGAACATACCGCCCAAAAAGCGGAACACGTCATTGTACGAAAGGATCGATGCCTGCTGTTGCACCATTCCCCACAGCGCTCCGTGGGCTTGCCGAGTGGCAGTGACCGTGTCCGCCCCTTTCGAGATGAACAGTTCACGTAGACCGGCTAGCCTCTGCTGCGTCTCCAAGCTCGTGCTGTTCACGTGTTGCACCAAGTAATGAAGGTGCGTTTGCATGTGACGGTACTGCAGCGTTTCGACGCTGGAAATTCCAATGCTGGCGCCGACATTGCGCATGAGATTGAAGATGCTGGTCGCGTTGCCCATGCGCTCCCGCGGAACGGGATCATTAGTCACAGTCGTCAAGGGAACAAAAATTAGGCCCAGACCTGCGCCCTGCAGCATCAGCGGCCACCAGAAATTCCAGAAGCCCACATCCAGACTGAAAAATGACAACGAAAACATAGCTGTCGCGGTGGCAATCAGACCCATAGCAAGGAGCTTGCGCGAATCGACTTTGCCGACAAGAATCCCAACCACCGGCATGAACAAGAATGACGCCATGCCGCGCGGCAGGTTGGTGATCCCAGCGTGGGTCGCGGTGTAGCCGAGCAACTCCTGCATCATCAGCGGCAGTAGAACCGTACTTCCATAGAGCACGAATCCAACAATCGTCATCAGGAACGTACCTACGGCATATGATCGGTATCGAAAGACGCTGAGGTCAATCACAGGATCGGCCGCCTTAAGCTCACGAATAATCAACCCGCCAAGCCCAATGACTGCCAATACCGCCAGGATGAGAATGAAATGCGAACCAAACCAGTCCTCTTCCTGGCCTTTGTCGAGCATGACCTGCAGCGACCCCATGCCGACCACCAGCAGCCCGATTCCCCAGTAGTCAATTCCGGTCCGTTCGCGGCGCAAATAGGGCGGGTCAAAAATAAATGCCTGAGTTAAAAAAATAGACAGTACTCCGATTGGCACGTTGATATAAAAAACCCAGCGCCAGCTGTAGTTGTCTGTGAGCCAGCCGCCGAGGACGGGACCCAGCATGGGCGCGACGACGATTCCCAAGGCCCAGAAGGCCATCGCTTGGCCCCGCTTCTGGGGCGGGAATGATTCAAGGAGAATGGCTTGCGAGAGTGGCTGCAGTCCGCCGCCGCACGCCCCTTGAATCACACGGAAGATGATCAGTATTGGGAGCGAAGGCGCCAGGCCGCAAAAGAAAGATGCCACAGTGAATCCGGTCACTGCCAGCAAGAGCAGGCGTTTGCGTCCAAAGCGGCCAGCAAGCCAGCCCGTCATCGGCAAAATAATTGCGTTGGCTACTAGATAGGAGGTGAGCGTCCAAGTGGCTTCGTCTGTGCTGGCGGAAAGATTGCCCGCAATATGCGGCAGGGACACATTGACCACGGTTGTATCCAGCACCTCCATGAACGTGCTGGACATGACCGCCACGGCGATCAACCAGGGATTGATGTCGGGACGCGCTTGCGGCTGTGAGCTCATCGTGACCGGGTATGACTCAAGCTACATTCGATTCGGTTTATTGGTTATAGGCTTCAGCGAAAACTTAATTCTTCGGCACTGGCGCTTTGACGCTAGCTTTGTGTTACTTTATTTCGCTTCTTGTATGTTCGATGCGATCTGAATAAATGGGCCATACATATCGCTCAAATGCCACTGCGGTCCTGCTGATTTCAGCGGTTGCGCTCTGCGTTGTGCTCCCTTTTCTGGTTCTCGGAATCCCCTCCGGTCACGACTTCGAGTTTCACATGAACTCCTGGCTTGAGGTCGTCGACCACTGGAAGCAGGGCACAGTGTTTCCGCATTGGGCCGCCTTAGCGCACTACGGATACGGCGAAGCGCGCTTCGTCTTTTATCCTCCGCTTTCGTGGACGCTGGGAGGGTTGCTGGGCACCATTCTGCCCTGGAAGCTCGTTCCCGGCGCATACACGTGGATTGTGCTGACCGCGGCCGGCTGTTCGATGTTTGTGCTGGCGAGAAAATGGCTCTCCCGTAGAGACGCAATCTTCGCGGCCGCGTTGTATGCAGTCAACCCTTACAACTTGGTGATTGTGTACTGGCGCAGTGCCGACGCAGAGCTGGCGGCGGCAATTTATCTTCCGCTGTTGCTTCTGCTCATTTTGCGCATGGATGAAGATGGTCGGCGTGCCGTCGTGCCATTGAGTCTGCTGATGGCCGCTGGCTGGCTCACCAACCTTCCCAGCGGCGTAATGATGAATTATTCCTTAGGCGTTATGGCTGTGATGATGGCACTGGGGCGCCGGTCGTTTATGGTTATCGCATACGCTGGATTGGCCGCGGTCTTAGGTGCAATGTTGGCAGGATTTTATCTTTTGCCCGCTTATCACCAGCAGAGCTGGGTGAACATCGGAGAAGTGCTGACGCCGGGAGTTCGCCCGGTGGACAATTTTCTGTTCACGAAAACCGCAGATCCTGATCACAATCGCTTCAACCTGCTGGTCTCGATTGTGGCGGTGTCGCAACTCGCGGTTCTCGCAGGGGCATTCCTTTTGTCGCGCTCATTTCGACGCCATAGACTTTGGCCAATCCTGCTGGCGTGGAGCGCCGTATGTGTTGTATTGATGCTCAGCCCTACACTTCCGCTCTGGAATCATCTTCCAGAATTGCGTTACGTACAGTTGCCTTGGCGGTGGCTGCTTTGTTTAAACGTTCCGTTCGCAATGGTAATTGCTCTAAGCGTGCGTCGATGGTGGTGGCGTGGCGCGCTCTGTGCGGCGGCGCTAGGAGTTCTGTTGATGGTGTGGCATCGAGTCCAGTCTCCCTGGTGGGACACTGCCGGCGATATTCAGGAGATGCTCGACAATGAACAGGACGGCACTGGCAATGAAGGAACGGATGAATACGTTCCAGCGGGAGTCGACCCTTACGACATCGAACAGAAGGTGCCGCTGGTTCGTTTCGAGGGCAAAGGACCCGCGCAGATCAGCATTCAAGGATGGCGTCCCGAGGAACGTGTTTTCGCTGCGAAAGCGAACTCGCCGGGAAAACTAGCCCTGCGGCTATTCAATTATCCATCGTGGAGGGCGGAAGTCGATGGCCAACCGGTGAGGACTGAAACCACACCTCATACAGGACAAATGATCGTGCCGATTACTTCGGGAGAGAACCGCGTTCAAATTGTCTTTGTCGAAGGCTGGGACCGCAAAGTTGGGTTGCTGTGTTCCATGCTCGGGTTAACAGTGGTTGTAGTCTGGTTCGCCGTCTGGACGAAGCCGCGACCACTTGCTCCGACGGCCGAGAACTGAGACCTCACAATGGGCCGGATCCTCATTGCAACATCGAATTCTGGGAAGATTCGTGATTTTGCGGCGGCGGCCTCGCCGTTTGAGATTGAGATCGCGCAGCTTCCGAATTTTTCTACCCTGCCGGCGGTGGTCGAGGACGGACTAACTTTCGAAGCCAACGCGCGCAAAAAAGCCGAGGCGTACAGCCGTTACGCTGCCGAAGAATTGGTAGTTTCTGACGATTCCGGACTGGAAGTGGATGCACTCGGCGGCGCTCCCGGCGTACATTCTGCCCGCTACGCTGCGGAGGAACCACACACTGCGGGAGACAACACGGACGACGAAACGAATAACGCCAAGCTGGTGCACGAAATTCGGCGGGTGCCGCAGGACCAACGCTCGGCGCGGTTTGTGTGTTGGATCGCTGCAGCACGCGATGGAAAGACTTTGGAAGTGTTCAAAGGGCAGGCGGAGGGTACGATTTTGGACCGGCCACGAGGCTCGAATGGTTTTGGCTACGATCCGTTCTTTTATTTTCCGGCCATCGGCAAAACTTTCGCTGAATTAGCCCCGGAAGAAAAGGCGAAGTACAGCCATCGAGGCGCAGCGTTTCGCGCCTTTCTCGAATGGTACCGCGCGCGATTGGTGAGTCAGTAACTCAGCCCGCGGTTTCTGCTAAATTCCCGCGATCCGAAATGGCGCGCTAAGCAACCGGAATGGCAGCATAATCACGGCGGCCACCAACGCCAAAGCACCGTGTACCGCGATGCCCACAATGCGGAATGGCAGCAACAACAGCCACACGAACGGATATGCAATCAGGGCCAGCAGCGTCACCGGCCAGCACAGCACGAACAACATGCACCAGACCAAGAAAGCAATCATATGAGGTGCTCCTGATTCACAATACGTAGATGTCGGCTCTACGGTTCCGTCGTTGATTAGTTCCGCTAGTGGGCCGCGCCCTCGCTCTGCAATCTCGCCTTTTCAAACTCGTCGCCTTTTTGCCAGCCGGAGAGCTTCGGCTGCGAACTCGCGGCCCATCCCAACGCGAAACCGAACCGCGCGATCGTGGCATCACCTCGAAAATCCATGCTGGGACTGTATTCGTCGCTGGGTTGATGGTAGTGCTTATTCGTGAACTCCTCTGCCTGTTCAATGCCCCATTGCGTGTTGTGGCCCTTGTACTTCATCCCTTCATTGACCGAAAACGCCGGAACGCCTACGCGCGCCATGCTGAAATGATCGGAGCGATAGTAATGACCGGCTTCGGGATGCGAGTCGGGACGTATGGCAAGACGAAACTCCTTTGCCATAGCCTCAACCGTTGGATAGAACGTAGTGCGTTCGGCGCCGGAAACTTCTACTTCCTCCGGCTCGCCGAGCGGTGGAACGTCGTCGAAATTTAGATCAAGCGCAATTTTTGACGCCGGAATAGGTGGGTGCTTCCCAAGATATTCTGATCCCAGTAAGCCTTGCTCTTCCGCGGTAACCGACACGAAAAGCACGGAACGGTGTGGCTTGGCCTGAGCTTGCGCAAATACTCGCGCCAGTTCCAGGAGAATGCCGCAACCGGTGCCATTGTCGCGTGCGCCGTTATAGATATTGTCGCCGGGCATGTCGGGCCGAATTCCCAAGTGGTCGTAGTGTGCCGTGTACATGACCGCTTCACTTTTTAATTTCGGATCAGAGCCGGGCAGCACCGCCAGCACGTTTCTCGATGAAATCTGCCTGATCTTGCTCACCATGTGAGCCTTTAGCTTCACCGGCAGCGGCACAGGATGGAAGTTTCGCGACTGGGCATCGACCATCATTTTGTCCAGGTCCATACCTGACCTTTGCGCCAGTTGCCGCGCCGCTTCCAATTGGATCCAGGCTGCGGCTTTGAGTTGCGGAGCGTCGCTCTTTAGAAATTCTTTCTCCCCAGAATTAGAGCTGCGCACTACGTCCCATGGATAGCTCGCCATATCGGACTTGTGGATCAGGATTGCGCCCACAGCACCCCTGCGCGCGGCCTCTTCATATTTGTACGTCCACCGTCCGTAATAGGTCAGGGCTGGTCCTTTAAAAAAATTGGGATCATCTGAGGGCGGCTCATTCACCAGCATCAGCAGTACTTTGCCGCGAACGTCCACACCTTTGTAGTCGTCCCATTGATATTCAGGCGCCTCGATGCCATATCCGACGTAGACGATTTCGCTGTCGATGTCATCGGACGGATGGTCGGTGTCGTCGTAAGCCACGTAATCATCCATGGGCTTGAGCTGCATGGCTTCACCGTGCTTCGGCGTGAATCCGAAAGTTGTCTCGGGAGCGGCAGTAATCCCAACCATCGGCACACTCTGAAAAAATGTTCCGTTTTCGCCCGCCGGCTTCAATCCATCGAGCCAGAATTGCGTGGCAATATACTCGGCGGCAATGTCGCCACCGCGTTGGCCAGTGCCGCGACCCTCAAGAAGATCGTGGGATAGAAAACGTACGTTCGCGCGAATGTGCTCGGGATCAATCTTCTGCAACGCCGCGATGGCTACGCTGGGAAGGCGGGCGGAAGCCGCTTCCCGCGGGCTAGTTCTGCGCGAGACCTGCGCAATTGAGAAAGCGACAAAAGCGAGCGGAAGCACCAGAACGAGGGTCCTTCGCATTCAGACAAGCTCCTGGAGTCAGATTGAATGGAATATTGTATCGGGAAAGGCCAAAAATGAAAGGTGGAAGTCAAAGCGTAAAAGTGAATATTGCGCTTTAATTCCGAAATCCAAGTTCTTCATTTAAATGCCCGCGACCTGCGGGCTAGTTTCTTGAGCTTCAACCAGCGCGGAAATCGGCGATTTGTTCGGTGGGCTGAAAAAGTGGCTTCGGCGCCTGCATAGTGATGGACGCGGCTTTGCTGGCGATTTCTTCGAAATCCTTGCGTGCCCATCCTACGCTGGAGACTTCAATATCTCCCTCGGGGGAAATCCAGAACGCGGTTGGAACATTTGTGAGTCCATATGCATTGGAAGCGGGAAAGGCCTTGGTGTCATCGAGAAGCACAGGAAATGTGACTCCGTACTTCCTCATGAAGTCAGCAGTGTCTTTCTTATCATTCTGTGAGATGCCGACGATGCTGAGTTTTTCCTTCCCGTAGGTTTTGTAAATGCGCTCAAAATATGGCAAGGCGTACTGACAAACTGGGCAGGAAATTTTGAAAAACACCGCCAACACCGGGCCTCGGGTCAGCGCGTCCTGTAGCGAGAACTTGCTCCCATCCATTACCGGTAGTTCAAATTGCGGGGCGCGCGCCCCCGCCTCCAGAGATGCCATTCGCATTCCTCCAAGTAAGTTCTTAAGCACGGGCCACATATGGCCTCCTATTCGATGATGTTAGCTTTCGTAAGGATTTTTTTCGCAAGCCCAGTGAGAGGAAGCTTGCTCACCCGCGCATAGTTGACCCATGTACCCTTCGCAATAGGATTGGCAGATTGAGCAACCACACTGACAACGTAGTCGGTTACCGTAATCGAGTGGCGTACCGTGAACAACACCTCAGTGCTGCGAACTGAAGAATCGATTGCAGGGAATTCCCACATGCCGGCCATCAAGCTCTCATCGGCGCGCCTTTGCACCAAGAACACCGAATCGCCCCGCGTCGCCAATGCGAATGATGACGAGACTTTCCGCTGTTTAGGTTTGCTACTTCGAGGACCTCCGCGTCCGCGAGTCCGGCAAAATGTTCCAATTGGGCATTGGCTGCACAGAGGTTCTCCAGGTACGCAAATCGTTGCGCCTAATTCCATGATTGCCTGGTTGAAGTCGCCAGGCCGCTTGTGATCCAGTATCTGTTGGGCAGCATCCCATGATTCGCGCACCGTGTGGCTGCCGAGCACCCGGCGCAAAACGCGATCCACATTTCCGTCGAGCACCGCAACTGGTTCCCCAAACGCAATGCTGGCGATGGCCGCCGCCGTGTATCGGCCGATTCCCGGCAATTTGCGCCACGTGTCCGAACTTCGAGGAAAGACTCCCGCGCGCTCGTTCACAATTTCTTTCGCCGCCGCGTGCAGATTGCGCGCCCGACGGTAGTATCCCAGGCCGCTCCATTCCGCCAGAACGGACGTCACCCGCGCTGACGCCAGTTTCTGCACCGTAGGAAATCGTCGGAGAAACTTCTCATAACGCGGCAGGACGGCAGCAACTCGCGTCTGCTGCAACATGATCTCCGAGACCCAAATGTGATAGGGATCGCGACTTTTGCGCCATGGCAGGTCGCGGCGGTTTTGGTCATACCAAGCCAATAGCGCTCGCTGCAGTTGCGGCAAACTGTGGAGACTAAGGGAACCCTGCGATTTCATGGATGAACGGATTGTAATTCGAATTCTGTCGTGGATACCGGCAATTGACCCGCTGCGCTCGGAAAATTAATCTTCCTCTCATTTGCCTGAGATCGAATAAGAAGTCCAGTTGATGATTGACCTCGGCTCAGGAGCGCGGAATAATGAGTTGGCGTCACATTGTGAAGTTTGTGGCGAGAGGATCGGAATTATGGGCGACTTCAATCGCAAGGTCGAAGAGACAACAAGCCGCGTTGGCAAGACGGTTGGCGAGACAACCGAACGTGTGGAAAAGGAAGCCACCGAATTTATCAAATATTTGAATGACGAAGTTGTGCCGGCGGTCCGGCAGCACTCGACGAAAGCACTGCGCGTCGCGGCGCAAAAGCTACACGA
>Ga0102924_1000833_pt1 | contig 36884 bp, 32 predicted proteins | sample PaiPotPPM11metaG_FD_80116 | JGI IMG/M metagenome (GOLD analysis project Ga0102924, IMG submission 80116) | Iron sulfur acid spring bacterial and archeal communities from Banff, Canada, to study Microbial Dark Matter (Phase II) - Paint Pots PPM... ...
CGGCCGGCCAGAAGTCCAACCAAGTAGTGTTCCAGATTGGCGCGCGTCTGTGGGCGTTTGCCGAAACCGTCGTTCTCGGCGACACCACCGCCGCCGCCGATCGACAGCGCCTTGGACTGGGCAAGGCCCAGCGCCTGCACGGCCACGGCGTGGCCGGCCTCATGATAGGCGAAGCGGCGGCGCACCTCGGTCGGCAATTCCGGCTCGCCGCCGCGCACGGCCTCTATCAGATGTGCTTGCGAAAGCTGCTTTCCTTCGTTGCGCGCTTTGCGGCGCGCTTCGCGCACCCAGCGCTCGACGTCGGCGCCGGTGTGACCGCGGGCAGCAAGTGCAAACTCATAGAGGTCGGCGCCGGCGAGCTCCTGCCCCAAATGCGTGCGGAAAATCCCGACAAGGGCCGGCACATCGGGAAGCGGGATCTCGATCGTGCGGTCGAGGCGGCCGGCGCGGACCAGCGCAGGGTCCAGGCGGGCGCGGTTGTTGCATGCCGCGATGACGACGACGCCCTCGCGGCGCTCGAAGCCGTCGAGCTGCTCGAGCAAGGCGGTGGTGATGGCCGTCCACCAGTCGTCATTCCATTTGCCGCTGCCGCGCGCCGGGAGCGTGTCGATTTCGTCGATGAACAGGATCGCGGGCGCATGCTGCCGCGCTTCGGCAAAGACGTTGCGCATGGCCTGCGTGACGGACCCGAGATGACCATCCTTGTGCGCCTGCCAGGCCGAATAACTGGTAGCAATAAAGTGCACGCCGGCTTGTTTCGCCAGTGCGCGGGCGAACGTGGTCTTCCCGGTGCCGGGCGGACCCGTGAGCAAGGCGCCGCGATCGACCCCGCTCCACGGCAAACAGCCTGCGGCGTAGTCTTGGAGATCACGGATGAGCGAAAGCCCCCAATCGCGGGCTGCCCCTAACCCATGCAGCTCGGACAGTGTCGGGGAAGGCTCGGCGGTCTTGTCTTTGTAATCGACGAGACGGCGGAGCCGCGCGAGCGAGCGCTCGGCGCCGTGATCGGCGCGCACGGCGGCGCTCAGCGATTCGAGCGTTGCACGGCTGACGAGTTCGTCGGCAACGGGACCCGGATCCCGTCCGGTGATCGCTTCGATGACGGCGGCGACGGCGGCACCGTCGAGCGGCGGCACAACGATGCGATCGCCACAGAGCCGCAACAGGCCCGGCGGCAGGAAGCGCTCGAGGTCGGCGGCGATGCCGATGATGGCGCAACGGCGCTGGACGGCCATCGCAAACCGGGCATTGCTCGGCGCCGGTTGCCTGTATTTGCCATCGTCCTTGCCGATGAATGTTGCGACCGTGCCGGCGGCAGCAATCTCATCGTCATGGCCGTCGAGCTCACTGCCTTCATCGCCACGCGCCTGGACCGCTTCAGCTTCGTCCTCGGGCAGGTCCATCGGCAAATCGAACTGAGTTTCATCCTCATCGCCGCTCGCGCCGCCTGGCTCATCCGGCTCGCGGTAGAGCTGGACGTTGGCGTGCCGGCGCAGCCTGTCGACCAGCACCTCGGACAGCGGCCGAGTGGAATTTGCCAGCATGGACAGCCGCGTCATGCCGCGGCTCCTCGACTGGTCGGAGGCGCCTCGATGATCGTGGATTGGTCGCCGTCCGGAATTGCGCCGCCGGCGCGGACGCCGAGGCGGTAGAAACGGCTCAGCGTGCGCGCCCAGTGCAGGTCGCGATCGAGCACCCACAAAGGAGAGGTGACGATCGTCTTGGTGCCGAGAAGCGGGTGCCCGGCGACAAAGCCGATGAGGCTCAAACCACTCAACGTGAGCGTCAGCTTCCAATCGACAAGCAAAGGCGCGTGTTCAAGGTCTGCCGGCGTCGGCGCCTGCCCAACGGCGATCCGGTCGAGATCGTCAGCGAGACACCGCAGCCGCGCCGCCAGATCCGGCGTGATGGCATCCGGCGTGAACAGGCCGTCGAGAGAAATGATGTGAGGGCCGGTCCCGCGCTTCATGGGCCGACCTCCACCACCAGCGCCGGATCGAAGGCGGCGTTTTCAGCGCCGTAGCCATGGGGATTGCACAAGACTCTGGTGGCCCCGACCTGGTAGTCGAAGCTGTCGTGGACGTGGCCATGCACCCAAAGATCAGGCCGGCCGGCTTCGATGATTGACGTCAGATTCGAAACAAAGGCCGCCGACAGAAGATCATTAGCGTAACGGGTATGGACCGACCGCGGGTGCGGCGCATGATGCGTCACCACCACCGTAGGGCCGGCGAAGGGCGTTGCCAGCTCAGTCTCGATGAAGTTTCGCGAGGCCCTGTGTAAGCCCAAGGCGTGCTGCGGCCGAAACCGTTGCCACGGCTGCTTGACCCAGGTGATGAGTTGGTGATCGAGAAGACCGTTCCGGGCAGCATGCATCGCCAGCGAAACATACCCGTCGCCGAATAGCGCATAATTGGTCCACAGCGTGCCGCCGACGAAGCGCACGTCGCCAAACGTGACGGAGTTGTTTTCGAGCAGATGAATGCCGTAGAGTGGCGCTACGGCGCGGGCATGCGCGATTTCTTCACGCCAGACATCGTTATAAAATTCGTGATTGCCCATGACAGCGATAATGGGGATCTGCATTGGCACGATCCGCCGCAAAGCCTGGAAGGCGCACTCGGCGCCTTCGCAGACGTCGCCCGCGACAATGACCGCGTCGACGTCCGGGCTGACTTCAACGGGCCTGAACCGCCGCGGGTCGGCATGCAGATCGGAAAAGATCTGGAGCCTCATCACGCCCGACTGGACATTCCTACTCATGACACACCTTCTCCGTCCGCGCCGTGAGGCGCGTTGGCATCCCTTTGAGATGCCAATTTCAGTTTTCGCGAATTAACTGGAGCCGCCTGTTGGAGGGCGCTCCCCTCGCCTCGCCACGCCGGGCCGCGACATGCCTCGCCGGGCCACGCCCCGCCACGAGCTACTCGATCTGGACGGTGGTAAAACGCCCGTACTCAGGACGCCAATCGCCGATGCCAACGAGGCAGCCGGCGATCTGGAAAAACTCGATGATTTCGCTTTTGTTGAGAACGGTGGTCAGGAACTTGGCCGTGACGTCGGCACTCCACTCGGGAAAACGTCCGCGGGTTCTCATGGTGGTCACGTCCCTCACACGCACGCCGGTCCGCAGGAGAAACCGAGCATCTTCCCATAGTTCACGGACGTCGCTCGGACCGTCGTAGGACAGCATCGTCGGGCCATCGATCCACAGGCCTGCGATCGCAGCCTTGCCCTTTTTTCGCGTGCGGGCCGCGTCGACAACGGCTGCCTTCACCGCGGACGCCGGAAGACACGGACGTTTGTCGTGCAGCCAAAGCCCACCAAACCATTCCAGCCTTGAGATTTCCTGGTGATCAGCGCGAGTCTTGGCCCGTTTGCTGGTCACCGCTGCCAGACTGACGCTGCGCTCATCGAGCGGGTCGGCGAGCGCGCCGCTGTGCATGAGCAAGGGCGCAGCTCCGACCATGCGGACGCGTATCGTCTCGACGGGGATCATGACCAGTCGCTTCTTGTGGTCGGATCGAACAACGGCACCGTGCAATTGGCGATCGCGGTGTCGTGGAACACTGGCCGCCGACCCGAGTAGCGGCGCCGGCGCAGACTATCGGTAGCGGCGCGATGGCAATCGGCGCACAACGCGGTCAGATCGCCGACGCGCTCGTGACCGAGGCGCTCATAGGTGCGGTGATGAACCTGCAATTGGACGACGGGTTCAGACCCGTTGCAAATCCGGCAGCAGAAGCCGGCGGCTTCCAGTTCGGCCATTCTGGCCGCACTGTCGCGCCACTGGGTACTCTTGATGTATGTGTAGTAGTCCATGAGTCGCTCCTGCATCACTGACATTTTGTAATCGATGCGCAGCGCTAAAGCAATCAATATTGATGACAAAATGTCGGCGATGAAGGGTGATGGTTAACAAGCGGCTAACTGACGCAATCTGGCCGACACCGCGGCTGATCCGCGCCGCCCGGGGACTGGCTGGCATTGATCAATCCACGCTTGCGCAACTCGCCGGAGTAAGTCGTCAAGCCGTGATTGCGGTTGAACGGGATGAGAATGCGACCATGGATTTCCGTCGCATCGAGGTGCTGCGAAAATTACAAGTCGTGTTGGAGAACGACTTCGGCATTGAATTTCAGAAGGCGACTCGGAATTCGGGGGCCGGCGTCCGTTTTAGAAATCCGGAATCGTAGGACCCCGAAAGGAGGTATGTGATTTAGGACGTCTTCAAACTCGATGCTGCCGTCCTTTAGCTTCGTTACCGACGAAAACTAGTGACCGGACGATCTCACACGACCACTCACACGCTCTGTGAATGTTCACAAACTCTCACAGGGGATCGCTTCGCTTACCCGACAATTTAGGTTTTCTGACGCATCTTGCCGGTTGATTTGGCAAGAACATTGATCTTGCCGTTAATCATCTAACCTGTTGAAGGGATAGCGCGCCGCCTCTCGTTTAGGCCAGGATGGTGTCAGCAACTATACAAAGACCGCCACGGTCACGGTTTCCAATCCGACCGTGGCGCAGAGCCTGACGGTTTCGCCCGCGACGGTAGCGAAAGGGCAAAACTATACGGTGACGTGGAGCTCGACCTATTTGAGCAACTGCTCGCTGTCGTCGTCTCCGTCGACGTTCACCTCGTCGGCGGCTTCCGGCAGCCAAAGCGTCACGGCCGGCGCGGCAGCGACCTACAACTTCACCTGCACCGGCACCTATGACGGACTGACCTATACCAAGACGGCTTCCGTCGCCGTCGGCACGCCAACGGTTTCGATGTCGGTGTCGCCGACATCGGTGCCGATCAATACGAATTACACGTTGACGTGGAGCGCATCAAACGTCGCGAGCTGCTCGGCGACCGGTCCTGGCTGGAGCGGCTCGACATCTTTGAGCGGCAGCCAAGTATTTTCCAAGTCCTCAGGGGGCACTTATGGCGTCCGCCTGAGACGCAATTATTTCTCTATGCGGGGGGCAAACACTACGCCCGGGAGCGCCAAGATGGCATCGGCCAAAGAATTTCGAGAAAACGCAAACGACTGCCTCGTTTGGGCAAGAACCGTTACGAATGAACATGAGCGAGCTATCTTCCTCGACATGGCGAGGAATTGGCGTGAGGCGGCGAGCAAGGCCGAGCGAAGCGAGATAACCTACAAATTGCGAGCTGGGCAGCTGGAGCAAATCTCCGCCGGCACCGACCCATGGCGTGCATCGGCTGAACTGGCGCGCCGCAACAGACGTCTTAGCGCCCGTGTGCCTTGATGGGTGGCGGTGATTGTTTTTCTGGCGCAGCGATGTACTGGGGTGCAATTCCGTCCGCGCAAAACTCGTTGCAGACAAACTGATTGCCAACTCGCCAAGCGTTCACCCCGCGTGCGTTAAGTGCAAGCGGTTCGTCGCAGTAAGCACAGCGCAATGCTTGACCGGACATAGCTCACCTCCGAAAAGGAATCGGACATTAAGTCCAAAGAGCAGGCAACACACATCAAAAACCTGCCGCGGAATACATCAGCAGCGGCTTCGATCACGCTGTAGATGGTGCTGAGCCTTGAGGGCGTTGAGTGCAGGCGCGATAACAGCTTTGCGCGGCAACAAATGCCCCGGCATTGTCGCCAGGGCTTAGCCCAGATGATGGTGAGAACCGCTTCTCGCTAGCACGAGTGTCGATGGGGAAGGAGGCGCGTTAGCGCAGCGGTTTGAACAACACTTATCTGAGTCGCAAGCGCGCTGCACGCCGACTTATCTGCTAACCCTGAGATTTTCCGCCGACGACTTGCCCCGATTATCGACGACTTCGTATTCAACGGCCTGCCCCTCGTCCAACGAACTGAGGCCCGCTCGCTCAACAGCAGAAATGTGCACAAATACGTCTTTGCCGCCGCCGGTCGGTTGAATGAATCCGTAACCTTTTTGGCCGTTGAACCACTTCACGGTACCCTTAGGCATATTGTCGTCCTTTAGGATTTAGCGCCGAGTTTCAATGCAGCTAGAATGCCGAGCAAAAAGGCGCGGCGCAAGGACCTACCCGCTCATGCCCGCGATTCGATAGTGGCAATCAACGCGAGGGTCTTTTCAGCCTGACGCAGGAATCGCGTGTGGCGCTGGCGCAGCTGCTCAGCGACGCGAGGTGTTCTGAACCGGAGTTGCTGTGCCCCGGTCTTGCGGCACCTATGATCGAGGCCTTCGCCCGCCCGTCACGGACAAGGGAACCTATAGCCTGCCTGAGCGGTTATTTGTTGGTTCTTTCGTCGCCAACAGTACGGGTAATGAGTAACCGAGGACAGGAGTCAGCAGCTGCTTTTAGATTGGGCGTTTGCTCTGGGGGCGCAACCATCACCTCAGTACGACGTCCGTGGACCCTGTTCGATGACGCCGATTTAGCTGCGGCGGTGCAGCACCGAGCCACTCTTCACGAAGCCGCACTTTTTCTTTGTAGGTCGCCAGACGAAGCCGAAGCTGGCCGCCGCGGAGCCGAGCTCGGCTTAGAATGGGACAGCGGTAATATTACTCCGGCGCTGTTTGATTGAGCTCCTTTGCGGGATACGCTTCATCGGCGCGCGAAAAGGGGCGTCTTGAATGTAAGTTCGGTGCCCCATTCCGTTTGACCACGACGAAACAGCGGCGAGACGTCCGCTTCGATTTCCAGCAAATCTTTGATGGCGGTTAGCTCTATAGCCGCCGAAGGACCAGAACTAGGGTTACCGCAGGGGACGCCCCATTCACCCGCAGCCCCGATTTCAATCTCCCCCAAGGGCTCCTTTTCCTTCTCCTCAGCCTGTGCCTTCCGCTGCTGCGAAGAATAGCAGTGCGGATAACGCCGCCATCATCGTTCCGCGCTTGAACATTTCGACGCCCCGTCGTTACCTTAGACAGTACCATGGCGGAGCGGCACGTCACTGTGATGAATCGCACTCTTTAGTTTTTCTAATTCTGGAAAACGTCTGATGGACTCGGCTTCGCGCAGCAAGTCTCTGCGACGTGTCGCCGCGTTCGTTGCGTTGCTCAATCTCAGTTATTTTGGGATTGAATTTGCTGTGGCCGCGGCGAGCTGCCTTTCCTTTGCCGAGCTCACAGCGCGGTGCAAACCTTCCAAAATACGCTTCTCCGACACAAAGCAACCCAACCAAATGAGTGACATCGGGATACATGCAGCCAGATCCGTGGCGACAGTGGTGTCGCAGATATCCGCGACGGCACTGATCGTATAAGCGCTTGTAGCCAATCCCCGCAGCCAGTGTGCGCCTTGAACTAACCGGATCGACAGCGATCCAACACGTCGGATAATTCGTATCGAGATACAACGTCGACCTTTCTAAAGATCGCGTGCAAGTGGCTTTTGACAGTGCCTTCGCTCACCTTGAGCTTACGCGCGATCATTTTATTCGAAAGACCTTCACACAATAGGGCGCTGATTTGTCGTTCGCGTGGCGAGAGCATCGTTAGTCGCTTGATAATTTCTTTTGTTTGTTCTGGCATTTGCCAAACATCTGGTCATTCCCCAACCGTGCGCTGAAATAACTCCGTTTCGAAAATGTGGTTTCACTCTGTGGACAATCCGGTACATTCCGCGAACACGGGGGTTATAGAAACCAAAACGCGAACCTGAATACAATACGAACTAATACCCGAATAAGTAGTGGTTCCGGCGACTAGCGTACTTTAGCTTGTTGCCCGCCTTACGCCCCTTAGTCTATGCTCTAAAGTGCGATCAGTAAGTAGCGGACGGAGTTTGTAGATGAGTGCTGAAATCGTGAGGCCTGAGGTGATTCCTCTCGCCACCGAGGAAGACACCCACAGAAAGCTCTCCAAACAAGTCAAGCGCGCCGCGGAACAGGTCGCGCTCGATCGAAACTATCAGCTCATGGACAATTTCATCCAAGCGAAGTGGCCAGACAACGTTGATGCGACTTGAGAAGAAAAGGCCGAGCAAATACGCGCACTCAGTGCGACTTCGCCACGCCTCTTACCGCCAGACTGCCGCCCTTTGCCGGAGGACTTGCTTCGTCGGATACCTTGAGCGACAAAAGCGGAAAGGATCTCTTGCTAGTACATGATTTTGTCTCGAACTAGCAGGTGGTGCCGGCGAAAATGCCAGGACTTTATTTTGGTCTGGCCACTTATTGGTGTTTACTAATGGCACTCGGCGGACATTCGGCCCGGCGGCTTAGATTTAGGCCCGTGATCAAAGCGGACATCATATCGAATTACCGTTCTTGGCAGACCAAGTGAAAGCGGTGCTTCGCCTTCCCCGGTCGCGAGACTTCATGGAACTCCACCAGGCAAACAGGCCAGTGGAAAAACCCACCCATCCAATCCGGCACAAACGTAAGCTGTAATGGATTGATGAGAAAATAAACCACGACCGCGAGTGGCAGAGTCGTCAGTATCCGGTCGCTCCTCGCGACTAATCCGAGAACGTGGCCTTCGGCGTAAGTATCCCGCTATTCGATCTCTCGAACAATCCGCTTCTAGAACCGGCGTTTAATTTTTTACAACGCAAATCGATCGACTTCAACATTCGCGTTCGCTCTCACCCCTCCGCTGCAGCGACGTGCCCAATTTTCGCCAGCGGTCTCGGCTGCGCGACTTCAGCGCCTGTACCACCAGTGCCGTCGCGGATACCTGCGCCACCACTGTCGCCACGGATCCGGCTGCGTGTATTCCCGCGGAGATGTCACCCAGTTGGTTGGGTTGTTTTGTGTCGGAGAAGCGTATTTTGGAAAGTTTGCACCGCGCTGTGAGCCCGGCGAAGGAAAGGCGGCACCGCGATTAGAACTTGATGCATGTAGGCCAAGCGGGGCCAGCACGGCCAGAATCAGAGCCAGCCGTAACAGCTTCATGAGGAACCACCGTAACTCCGCCCCTTGTCGTTCGCTTCGGCGAAGTTTTCTTCCAGCCTCGCCTGAAGCAAATAATTGACCGCCAGCAGTTTGTAGCAGTCCTTAAACGCAGAACTCGTCGTTCGCTTCGACGAGTCTATGCAAGTTGCCGCACGCTGCCGCAGGTTCTTCGCCCTGCCTAAATGTTCCAGGGCTTTGGTTCTGAACGGGCCAATCTCGCTTATATTCATAATGCTCTGACTGAGAATGCCACCACGGGCGAACTGTTCCGAATGCAAGCACCGCTACATCCGCAATGACTGACCCTCTTAGGCTGGAGCGTTCCTCGGAACGAACGCCCCGGGTTCCTGCGGACTTGGGGTGTAGGCGTCGGCAACCCCCGACCGCGCCTGGGCGTGGAACATCGCAGCAAGCGTCTTTGCCATCAAGTTCGCAGCGCTGGCCAACTTCAAACCGCAATAAATAGCGGAATTCTCTACCGTCGGCCCCGCGACTTGCTGAAAATGTCGATTTTGGTTGGGCTACGCCGGGCTACAAACCCAGATACCGTCCTGCCCAGTCACTATGGCTTTTGTCTTGCTTGCCTGTCCGGCAGGCCGACAAAGACAGCGTGCCGCTGCTCAAGCGAGGACGATGAGGCGCGTCCGCTCGGCGTTTACAGCAAGACCAAACTCGACGGGGAAAATGCCGTCCGCGACGCCAGCGGGAGGAAAATTCAGTACCCGGGTTTGCTGCTCATGCAGCGAAGGGGCACGGCGCCGTTCAATGAAAAACGGCCTCACTGACGGATGAGGCCGCTAGCCCGAGCGCCTGATTGTAGGGGAAGGCACGCAGGATGGACAATAGATATACGAAATCTGTGTACCGCGGATTGCGACAAAGTGGCTTGGCCCAATACAAACGTCCTCGACCGCGCGCAGCGATCGTTATGGCAAAGATCATTGCCACCGCCATGATGCCGATAGTCAAATCAAAATACACGCCGCTTCCCATGGCGCGAAGTATATCAGTTCTCCAAGACCGGCTAATGCCGCGTACCATCCCAGCGCAACCCGATTTGGCGGCGCGCTTTAGGACTCCTCACCAGGCCGGTACAAGAAAGTCGCCGCATGGTCGTCCGTCTCGCCGGTCGAGACTTCGAGCAGCAAATCACCAACGACCATCTTCGGCCATGGCTTGCCCGGTTGATGTCCTTTATGCCTCGGTTCTGCAGGGCCGTACCTTGGAAATCACAACTTCAGAGGACCGCGACGTCGGTCCTTCGATTAATGCGCTGTTACAATCTTACCGTCAATATCCGACCGCATCGGTCTGAGCCGTCAGCTTTCCGCGCGGATTTAATCATGGCTTCAGAGAGGCGAAGGCATCCGCGACAGGCGACAGACCACATCGCTCACGTCAAGTTTCCAATCAGATTGGTGGACATTTCGCAATCTGGTGCTCGGATATCAGTCGATCGTACCATCAAATTGCCAGATGAATTTGTACTGTTAGTCAGTGCAGATATAGCGCGATGGTGTCGGGTGAAATGGCGCAAGGGTGAGCAAGTAGGTGTTGAATTTTTTGGCCCCGGTGGGCCGCTTCCAAAAGCGCTGAGTTTGTGAATACGGGGCGGCAAGTGCCGGCCCTACCTACTGACTTTGAGGTTATCGGCTGACGACTTTCCCCAATTATCGACGACTTCATATTCAACGGCTTGGCCCTCGCTATGACGGTAAGTCAGATGGCTATCCTGAAGGTAGATTGTAGCCGCTATATTTTGTGCTGGCATAACAGAGGCAGCCAAGTAGCGGCCTCAGGGCTGTAACGGTCGTGCGGACGTTCGCGATTTGGGTGTTTGGACTCCTTGCCGCCATAATTATTGGCGCGTTCCTAGGATCCATTTGCGACAACACCTCCCCAACCAATCTCTTCCCTCGCTCACCCCCGTTTTTGGCGCGGTAGGCGCGATGTGCATTTTCGCCTACCTTAGGCTCTGGTTGGCTCCAAAATGAGATTGGGTAAATAGACCGCTTTCCCTATATTTCTCCGCATGGCTAAGCGTGGGAGTGAGTGGCAACTAAATGAACCAGAACGGGTCAACCGGGCGGGGCTTTTCCCGACCTTCAAGACTGATATCGCGGAGAAGCCGATCGTTGATGTTCTTTCTATCGCCCCGGAAAACCAAACGATCAACCCACAGGTCGAACGATAATTTTCGCCGAAGGACGTGAATTGTTTCAAGCGGACGCATAATTCACTCCCCGATTAACCCGACCTACGCTGGTTGGTTGGGATGGAGCGAACTTGGTTCAAAAGGAAGTGCAATCGTGTGCTAGCGATCACATTTGGGCCGTGCGTCGCGGCCAGATCGCACCGGCATCACCGACAGCAGTAAGAGTTCTAGGCTTAAATCGCGTCCGCGTCCTGACCAGCAAGCGCACTCACTGGCCTCGCGCACATCTAGCGGCCGCCACCAAGTCTTTCAGCTGTTATCCATACTGCTGACCAGCGCCGCTGCTCTCAGTCCACTCAAATCGAGTGTGGTGCCCATCGAACTGATATTTGTCTATAAGATAGAGCGCACCCAGCATCGGCGCGAAGAAGCCTAGGAACACGCGCATCGCCAGCTCCCTAAACCCGAGTCTATTCTATCTGATCCTTGGGTAAGCCGGTACCAAGCGGTGCTGGGAACCGCACTCTCAGAGCAGAGTTCTATTAAGGCACATCGGGGACAAACAGATGTTCACAAGATGCCGGAGCAAACAAAATTCATTGAGAGGCTAGCCACGCTATCCCCGCGCGAGCGGCAAATCACTGCGCTGTTGTGCGAAGGTCATTCAAATAAAATGATCGCTCGGAAGCTTGGCCTGAACGAAGGTACTATCAAGTCTCATCTGCATCGGATCTTTTGCAAGCTCCAAGTCCGGTCTAGGTTTGCGCTGATCTAGGGGTTCGCCCGCGCCAAATCGAATTGACTTCCCCCCAAGCATAAATTGACGATTTTCAGTGGCCCTCCAAGAGAGCCAACTTGTCGCCGTTTCTCGAATGAACGATCGCACGGGCATTCATGTACCTCTTCGAATGCCCAGGTACCGCATATACTCTAGGCATTGCCGACAAAAGGGTAAGGCGTCGTGTCACAGAGTTTGCCTGCGAGCCCGCGTAATGTCAGCGAGCGGCCCCTGCTGAGCTTCGGGTACCGCTGCCCCAAGACCGGCCTCGAGGTTCACGGCTTCGTTGCTAATCATGAGGCCGCACCTGGTGATGAGGGCTTTCGGCCTGTCGCGTGTATCGCCTGCGGGCGAAAACACTTGGTCAACCCGAGAACGGGAATGATTTTGAGACGCCGTCATTCGCAAGCCGTTCCTTTCGTGGGGGCGGAAGCCATTGATCCGCCTCACCGCGACGATTTTGATAGAAAACTCTGAAACGTGAACGAAACGCGAAACGGTGACTGACGACCAGGCTCCACGATCTCACACCGGCACAAGTGAAATCAAAGGCTTAAGCTGGGTCGCTGTTATTGCGACATCAACGGGCACTAGAGCCCCACGCGCCTAGACGCATATCTCGGGACACGCACGGCGGGGCTGGCGGGTGACGGAGCCGAGCCTGATTGATCTGGCAGCGTTTCAGGATACGCCGACCCATGATTTCAGCTGCTCGGAAAGTTCATTGCGCAAACGTGGGGACGGTCGAGCCCCTGCAGCGTGGACCCGTAATTAGTCTCTCCGCGCCTTCATTGGTCCGCACGACGTGCCATGGCGAGCGGGCTTTGACGTAACGGCCTTGCTCGGCGATGGCTTAATAGCGTTCGATCCGGCGCGTTCAATGGATGGGTTCTCCGCAATTTTATGCACCTAGCTAAATGGCCAAAAAGCATAAGAGTTGACCTGATCGCAAGCTCCTTCGGTTAACTGAGGATGATGGCCCGGAACGAAATCTTGCTGGCATAAGCTCCTCCAGAAGGGAATATCCATGAATACGAGTGGCCTGGCCATCGAGTACGCAATGATCGCGTCCGGGATCATGTTTACGATCATCAGTATCGTTCTGTTTGTCTGAAGCCGCGCCCCTCGAAGACATTCACCCCTGCGCCGGGTTCGTCGCCAAACGAACTAGCGAACAGAACTGCAGCACACACGATGCAAAAAGCGAAAATAAACGGCGGCCCGCGCCTGTATGCGATTGGTGACATACACGGCCATTTCGACAAAGTACGCAACCTCGTCGAACGTTGCCGAGCTGACTCCCTTAAGCACGGCGCATCTGAGATCCAATTTATATTCATTGGCGATTATATAGACCGAGGCCCAAAGAGCCGCGAAGTGATCGAATATCTCATCGATCTTCAGGCTGGGACCAATGAGAAGGTGATCTGCCTAAAGGGCAATCACGAAGCTTTAGTAGTTGCAGCAGCGCAAGGCACACTCGATCGATTGGGAAATATAGCTCTTGAAGATTGGCTGGAGAAGGCAGGGGGCTCAGCAACACTGTCGAGTTATGGGGCGGCAGAGGTGGCGGATATACCTCAACATCACATTGCGTGGATGGCCTCTCTCCCTTGGCGCTACGATGACGGTCATCGGTTCTTCGTTCACGCGGGAGTCAACCCGGCAATTAGTTTGGCCGAATTGCAAGAACATGATGCACTTTGGATCAGAGAGCCATTTATCTCATCTAAGAAGAATTACGGGCGCTTGATCGTGCACGGTCACACCCCTGTTTCTTCTCGAAAGCCCAACCTTCGAGCAAATCGGCTGAACCTCGATACGGCGGCTGGATACGGTGGACCCATCTCAGCGGCTGTGTTCGACCTTACCGAGCGTTTACCCGTCGGCTTTATAATCGAATGACCCGCCCGCCCCCGCCGCATCGACCTCGGCGAGTCACTAGGCTCCGCCAAAGCGCGGGACCTCGCTCCGTACGGATTGGCGAGACGGCTGGTTGCTATCAAACAGAACTGATGTCCGCTTCTGACTTATCTCCAGACTCGCGGAAATGCCATCAAAGGACATTGGCATAAGCACTCGTCGGGGCGGACAGAGCAGTAAATCGCCGGCCGCCGAGGCGCCTGTGGTCCGACGGGCGACGTGCATATAAATTTAATGTAGGCTCTTGTCCTCTCTACGATAAGCCATTTTTGAATTGGGGTAGTTTATGAGGACGGTGTATATTTTGCTCATTATCGCAGGATTGACTCTTCCGACGTTCGCGTTTGGGCAAGCTTCACTCGAGGCAATGCGAAGTTGTCTCCAGGTTGAAGATCAAACCAAAGAGCGCCTGGACTGCTACGACGATAAGATAAAGCCAGAGCCGAAGCAGGTTTCCGCTCCAGCCAAGACCGTGCAAGATTGTCGCTTTCTAAAGGAGGACGATGAGCGTCTTAATTGTTTTAACAGGTTCGTGAGTCTTCCACAGAATGCAGTCACGCAAAAAAACTAAGAAGCCTGCGGCTGGCACGAAAGCACCAAGTCCACCTAAGTAACAGGCACACCGCAAGCCAATCCGTCTACCAAGTAACGTCGCACCGCGTTCGCTGCCTGTATGCCTTATCCCCGGAGCAAGACATTACCGACAAGATTTAATAATCGTTTGTTCCGCCAACAGAATTTGATGGTGCGGACTAGAAAGGCCGCTGGCGGCAGCCCTTCCGTGTTCCCCGACGCGGCGGTACCGGGACATCAGACTGCCAAAAACGAAGGCGCGCTCTCAGACAATCAGCGCCATGACGCACGTCCGCAAAGTGCCTCGGTCGATGTCTTTGTTTTTACTGGGATTAACCCGCTGACCATGCCTCGCCCGATAAAGCGATCATGCCCCCATTCAGCTAGTCGGCTAACGCCCACAGGTTAAGTGGATGAGAGCGTTCATAAGGGCCGCGAATTCGCTGCACCAGTTTTTGTTGGAATATCGGATCCGACTCAGCCGGAAGAAGCAAAGCGCTCGGCACCGTTGTTTTATCGGAATCTTGATCGGTCGCCGCTGCACGCGCACAGTGCACGCCCGCGAGCATTGATTAAGCAACGATTAGCCAACACGAATGACCCGTTGTTCTCACGGCTCGTCTCATTAATACCTGTTTGCTGCTGTGCACAGCCGAACCGCCTCAACCAAAGTTGTTTTAAATTATCGTGCGTCCCACGCTGCAACAATTGGAATAAATTTTCTGATTTTACGAAAGACGGAAATAGCCGTGCCGCTAAGTATCTTCCTCGGAATGCTTGAGGCCGCCCATTGGGACGCCCTCAATGCACATGCTGCACGACCATCCAGTACGTAAGCATGGTGGCCACCGCCGAATGCTAAAAGCAGGAAAATTAGATTTTGGTAGCGCGTCATGGCGCTGACTGCCCAAATTGTATTGTGCTACCGCAAATATAAACGGTCGCGTTTTCATTCCAAACGCAACCAATTAAATACGATTTCGTCTAGCCCGTAGTATTTCGGTCAAAAAGCAGGTCCCCGATTTTCAAGGTGCAGTATGGCCGCCTTCCCGCCGCTCGCCAGACCTGTACTCAACTGCACCGATCGAGACGGTTATTGATCGCGCGCGAATTTCATCGCTTGAGCGCTTTTTTGAATTCGCAACTCGGAACCTTTGTCAGAATTTGCTCGGCGATCGACCGCAAGTTGGAGGCCAGGCCTTGGATTTGGACCAAGGATAAGAAGTCTTGCAGGACTGCCGCGTTCCCATTCCGCCACCTGGCCAACGGACGTCCTTAAACACGCGATTAGTTAACTGCGGCTAAAAGGAAAAACTTAGTTCAGGCACCACCATCGTTGGCCGGCGGTATGGGCGATGGAAGCAAACGCGCGAAGCGGTACCACGTCATCGAGTTGCCTGATCGTGGCGGAACAGCTGAAAGCTCTTGTGTTCCACGATTGACTGCAGGCTCGACCTGTTCGAGAGCACCCGGAAAATCTCGAAGATTCCGCGTGCGCCATCCGTGCTGAAGTGAGGCGATCAATGGAAGACACGATCGAGGTCGAAATCGCTGTGCTGCCGGCGGCGTCGCCAGTTCCGACATGAGGGTAGTGGCCGGGATGAGGTGGTGGGCAGCACATCTACGTGCATAGCAGCGAAGATGCAACGTTCTGGGAGAGCCGCGGCTTTCTCGCCGCCGACGCCGAAAGCGTCTGGCATCTGATCGCAAAGGCGGCAGCGTGGGCGGCGGCGGAATGGGAGAAGCGATCGTGAGAGATCTCAATCGCAGAGAATTCGTTGGTCGGCGCTGCGGCAGCGCCGCGAACTTCCGACCTTGGAAAACTGGAAGCTGAAAGGAGAAGTGACGCGTGTTCACCGAATATCGCGACATCAGGGAGAGAATCCCCGAGCCGCCGAAGTGGTTCGACGAGTGCGCCGTGCCACGCTATTGCGACTTCACCCCACCACGCCGCCAACATTTACGCGCGCGTAAGCGGTCCTCTTCGTGATCGAATGCCAAGCGTGCGGACATCAATTCCGCGTGTGCCTGACCAGCAGAACGCGGGACAGTTGCCGAAGAGATCAGGCAAGGCACGCTGCACTACGGCGACCCGCCCAACATCGAGTGTTGCCCATGGGGCCCCTTGATGAACCGCATCGGCCTGCGCGTGCTCGAATACTGGCGCCGCAATGAGCATCTCGACTGGGAACGCGACCCGACGTTGGAAATCGAGTTGCCGCGACGATGGTAGATCGCAGACGGTTCGTCGCGTTCCTGCTCACCGTCCTCGGGGCCGCTTCGACGCCGGCGCTTCTCGCGCCGAGACGTACGGCCTTCGTCCTTAAGCGCTGGTCGGCTCAAGTCGGCGTGCAAACAAACGCCTTCGCATAGGACGAGCGCGGCGTCATCTATCTCGTACGTGCCGTGGTGACCGCTGTGCGCAAGGTTGCCGAAGGCTGCTGGATTTGGGCCGTCGAGTGCGACGAGGGGCACAGGGTATTCGCCTGTTGTCACGGGTCGCGCGACACAATCGGCGTGGTCGAGACCGATATCGCCGCGTTCACTTGCTAAGAAGTGTGCGTTTCCTAAACCAGTGTCGTGACAGCTTGCAGCTAACCTTGTTCAGTTTTGCGTGGGTTCTAGCGGTATAGTTCTGCGCGCCTTGTTAACGCAGCCTGAAACTTCCCATCGCCCGAGCGCACATCATTGCGCCAAGCATCAATCACCTTCAACTTGCCTCTTTCCGCGTCGCGTTTGGCCCGAATTAAGATCAACGCCAACCGCCAGAGCTCCCGATTGGACAAGCTCTGCATAACGGCCGATTGTTCTTCGGTGATGAACTTAGGTCCATATCGCAGTGTCACGTCGCCGCCCTTTAGCGAGTGACCCATCAGCACCTTCCGCGAGCGTTCGGAAAGGCCGCGGATACCGTCGATATAGCCCTTGAACGAATGCCGCGCGGAATATGCCGACAGACCAAACCGCTGCATGTCTAGCTTGATCAGCCCATAACGGAAAGCCTTGCTCCACTGGTGGCTCCATTTGATCTCACCGGTCGATTTTACGTAGACTAACCAATCGGGAAACAACCACTGCTCGTAGGCTTCCCATTCAATCTGCGCAAATTCATCCGGCGAGAGCTTATCCTGGCCACCCGCCGTTTCGATTTTTTTGGAGATATAATCGTCAACGATTCGGTCCCGGCGCTCGACGATCCCCAATCTGTCCAAAATCCAATGGATCGCGACCCAGCGGAATGCTGACTCCGATTTACCATCATTACCGCCCTGTTGCGGTACCAGGCGCGCTTCTTCTTCCTTCTCGATACTGAAGCGCGCAAACCGAAAATGCGGTATCCCGTAGCGTTCCATAATGTCGCGGCAGCGCAGTTGCGCGATTTCGCCCGGGCGCATGCCGCAAAGAAGACAAATCAAAGCACCCCAATACAGGAAGCTCTGATAGAAGAATTCGCCAAGTGTCCAAGGCCGGCTCCGGCCAGCGCAACCAACAAAAGCGGGCGCCCCGAAAAACTGAAGAAGTTCTTCGAATTTGAAAGCGTCGCGCTCGACCGCGGGCGGATTTTTCTTGGTTTTGACTTCAAAATTCGGCACCGGACCGGGGGCAAAGCGATGCTCGATCGCAAATTCGAAGAGGGTCGTGAGCGCCAACCGCCACCCTCCCGTGAGGGTCGTCTCGCTGGTCCGCTTGTGTTGACATTTCTTTCCGTCACGCTCGAAGGTCCAGCCGTTCGCTTCGACGTGCTTCCAGCGATCGTAAAGGCTTACGTTCCATGAGAAGCCGAATGCCGTCGGGATATTGGGCATCGCCCTTTTCAGCTCCAGCAAATGGTCGCCGTTTACCTCGGCCATGATTGGATCACCCCAAAGGTCGATGGCGAACTTGACGATGGGAGCAATTTCGCTTTCCGCCCGCCGATCGCCGTCCTCCTCTTCGCGGTGGTCCAGAAGCCGGTTCAAGACCTCAGACACCCTCAATCGCTGGATGCCTGCCGAGGTAGGCCGGCGCGGAGCCTCCTGAGGCTGCCCGAAAGTAATCGTCGGAAAGACCTCGTCGTGCAGAAATCGGGCGTCCGGATCGGTTCGCATGCCGGGGGTGACAAGCGGCGGCTGGCCTTCCAGCATCATCGTGTGGCGGTGCCACTCCAACCGCCCCGCGACCGAGTTTTTCTGATCGTAGACGTCGTTGGCGCGGAAAGTTTCGTTGCGGAATGTGCGGTAGAGCTCAAACCAGCCACTAACGAGGTGATTGGGGTCGACGCCATTGTGCCGCAAGCGCAGCACGATGCCCCAGAATTCGGCATTCAGGGCGGTACGCTCGACCAGCTCATCGTCTGTCCCGACTGGCTTGTCAGCGAATTCGTTGACTTTCGAGAAGAGCTCCGCAAATGCCTCTTCGAGAGTCACGGCCGATTTCATACGCAACACCCAGGACGCGATCTTTGCAGCCCGGCGCACCGCGACGGCGTAGTCGGCGGTCCGCAAAGCAATTCTAAAAGACAAGGCTGATCTGGAACCCGACGACAGGCAAGCTGGTCGACGAGTTCTGAACACATATCGCCCTTCGCGTCGGACGACGAAGGCGGAACGTCCCATAATGGTGCACCCTCAATACCGTGACCGATCCGTGTGACACGGAACACGGTGCGGGCGCGGCGGAGGGAGTGCTTACGCTGATTCTGCTGGGATTTCCGGCCAGTTGGGAGCGGCCGGTGTGTTGGTTGCGGGGGTAGGATTTGAACCTACGACCTTCAGGTTATGAGCCTGACGAGCTACCGGGCTGCTCCACCCCGCGCCAAGAAAAGTCTAAATAGTTAGTCCAATGGACTGTCCAAGGACCAGCCAAGGGTTTGATTTTTCGTAAGGTCATGTAGCAAGGGCCCCGGCATAAGGGAAGTGCAGACGGCCCCCTATTTTTCGTCATAATGTCATAAACCAACCCATCGAAACGACATGCACGGCCCCGTAGAAGCGTTTATGGCCGAAAAACACGCCCTGCAACCCAAAGCGGCGATCGGGCTGGCTTTGCGCGCGGTCGCGGCCGGCATTCTGGCCGAGGCGCGGGTCGCCATTTCCGACCCCGAGCGCACCAACGAGGCGGCCGTTCACCATTTCCGCCGCGCCATGAAGGAATGGCGGGCACTGATGCGGCTTCTGGCTCCGTTCATCGCCGATGCGACCCGGTGGCGGCAGGAAGCCCGCGACCATGCCCGCACTTTGGCCCAGGCCCGCGACGGTGCCGCGGCGCTCAACGCCTTCGACGGCCTCATCGACAAGGGCAATCTCGTCCTATCGACGCGATCGAGCGAAACCATCCGCGCTCGGCTCGAAGCGTTGCGCGCCGGCGAAGAGCGCACCGGCCTGACCCCGATGCTGCGCGACGCCATCATCGCCTGGCTCGATGTCGCGGCCTCGGCGGTCGAAATGTGGCCGCTCGACGCGCTCGACTTTGCCGCCGTCGCCGCCCAGCTCGCCAAAAGCTATCGCAGCGCGCGCAACCAGATTCCGGCCGATTGGACGACGGTGCCCGGCGAGGAACTGCACACACTGCGCCAGCGCGTCGTCACGCTGCGCTACCAGATGGAACTGATCGAGCCACTTTGGCCGCGCTTCGGCAAGATGTGGATCGGCGAAGCCGAGCGCATCCGCGGCCGGCTCGGCCAGTGCCAGGACATCGAAGTGCTGACGCGGCTCACCGCGCCGCATCATATCCTGGCGCATTGGCGCTCGCGGCTCACGCCGGCCTGCACCGAGCGCTCCGCACAGCTCGCGCAGCGCGCCGGCCGCATCGCCGTGCGTCTGTTCGCCGAACGGCCGAAGGCATTCCGCCAGCGGCTTGAGGCGCTCTGGGAACAGTGACGGCGGCGGCGCGTCACAGTGCCGCCGCGCCGTTCGTGGTCATGCCCAGATAAATCTCCTGCACATGCGGATCGCGCTCGAGCGCTGCGGCCGGGCCTTCCAGCGCGATGCGGCCGGTCTGCAGCACATAGGCATAGTCGGCAATGCCGAGCGCCAGCGGAATTGACTGTTCGGCGAGCAGCAGCGTCAATCCTTGGCGATGCAGTTCGCCCAGCGTGTCGTAGAGCTGCTCGACCACGGCCGGCGCCAGGCCGAGGCTCGGCTCGTCGAGCATGAGCATGCGCGGCTCGCTCATCAGCGCGCGGCCGAGCGCCAGCATCTGCCGCTCGCCGCCCGACAGCGTGCCGGCGGCTTGCCGTCGCCGTTCGGCAAGCCGCGGGAACAGCGCATAGACGCGCTCGAACAGCGCACCGAGCCGGGCGCGATCGGCCAGCGCGGTAGCGCCGAGCCGCAGATTCTGTTCGACGGTCTGCGAGACAAAAAGCCGCCAGCCTTCCGGCGACAGCGCCAGCCCCTTGCTGACGATGGCGAAAGCCGGTTCGCCGAAAATGCTCTCGCCGCGCCAGTGGATGCTGCCGCGCGCCGGCCGCACCAGGCCGGCAATGGTATTGAGCGTCGTCGTCTTGCCGGCGCCGTTCGAGCCGAGCAGCGCCACCACCTGCCCTGCTGCCACGGCAAGCGAAATGTCGGCGACGCCGACCAGATCGCCGTAACGCACTTCAAGATGTTCGACCTTCAGCTCCGGCATGGTCATGAATCCGCCGGACGCCGATGGCGGCGGCCGAGATAAGCTTCGATCACCGCCTCTTCGCGCACCACCTCGTCCGGCGTGCCGCTGGCGATGACATGCCCCTGATTGAACACCAGCACACGCTTGGTCAACGTCATGATCACTTCCATGATGTGCTCGACGATGACGATGGTGATGCCCATGGCGTGGATCCGGCGCACCAGCGCGATGGCTTCGCGCAATTCGGTCGGCGTCAGCCCGGCGAGCGATTCATCGAGCAGGAGGAGCCGCGGCTCGGTCGCCAGCACGCGCGCGATTTCGAGGCGCTTGCGCCCCGGCGTGCCGAGCGAGCGCGCCGGCTGCTCGGCGCGCAGTCCGGTCAGTTCGACGATACGCAGCGCCCGCTCGCGCGCATCGTTGCGATGCGGATGGCGCAGGAACGCTCCCACCATGACGTTGTGCAAGACGCTCATATCCTCGAACGTGGTCGGCACCTGAAAGGTACGGCCGATGCCGAGCCGCGCGCGCGCCTCCGGCGGCGCAAAAGTAACGTCCTTGCCGGCGAATGAGATCGCGCCGGTGCTCGGCATGGTCTCGCCGGCGAGGCAATTGAAGAAGGTCGACTTGCCGGCGCCGTTCGGCCCGATCAGGCCGATGATCTCGCCCTCATCGACCGCAAGATTGGCGCCGGCGACCGCGCGGAAATCGCCAAAGGCTTTCGACACGTTTTTCGCTTCAAGCAGCATGCAGGCGCTTTCGCAAAACTGGCGCGACGCGGTGCCAGAGGTCGAGCAGCCCGCCCGGCTCGAAGCGGGCGATCAGCACTATGATGCCACCATAGAGAATGTAAGTGAGGCCCGAGCCGCCGCCGCCGAACCAGCTATTGGTCGCGGTCTGCAGCGGGATCAGGAGCACGGCACCGAGCAGCGGGCCGAACAGCGTGCCGGCGCCGCCAAGCGCCGCGACAATCACCATCTGCACCGAGACCAGAATGCCGAAGCCGGAATCCGGATCGATGAAGCCGGTCTTGATCGCATAGAGCGAGCCCGCGACCGAGGCGAAGGCCGCCGACAGCACCAGCGCCTGCATCTTGGTCCGCCGCACCGGCACGCCCAGGCTCTTGGCCGCGCGCGCGCTCGCCTTGATGGCGCGCAGGTAAAAGCCGAAGCGGCGGCGCTCCAACAGCGCCGTCGTCACCAGCACGATCACCAGTACCGCAAGGAAGATGTAGTAGTAGGGCAGTTCGCTGCGGAAGGTGAGATCCCAGACGCTGCGCGCCGTCGCCGGGCCCTGCAGGCCGATAGCGGCGCCGACGAAATCCCAGGTGCCGGTGAAAATGTGAATGAGCTCGGCAACCGCGATGGTCGCCATGCTGAAATAATGTCCGGTGAGGCGGAAGGTCGGCAGACCGATGATCAGCGCCAGCGCAACGCTGAGCGCGATGCCGGCCGGAATGCCCGCCACCGGCGGCCAGCCCCAGAGATTATAAAACAGCAGCGGCAGATAAGCGCCGAGCCCGAAGAACATGCTGTGGCCGACGGAAACCTGCCCGGCATAGCCGCCGACAATGTTCCAGGCCGAAGCCGAGATCGCCGCGAGGAGAAGTGTCACGCCGATATCGCGATAGAACGCGCCCGGCAGCACCAGCGGATAGGCGATGAGCGCCACCGCGAGCAAACAAAGTCCCAAACGCGGAGAAAGATGCGGAGAGAGCATGCTCATGCTTTCCCCATCAGGATTTCCCCATCAAGCCTTGCGGCCGGAACCAAAGCAGCGCCACGAACAGGCCGTAGACGACGATGTCCTTATAGATGGCGCCGAGCCAGTATGCCGACACCGCCTGAATGAGACCGATGATCAGCCCGGCATAGAGCGAGCCGAGCACGCTGCCGAAGCCGCCGAGCGCGACCACGACAAAGGCAATCAGCCCAAAGGTCTCGCCGACCGAGGGCGACCACGGATAGGCGGTTGCAAGCAGCGCGCCGGCAATGCCGGCGGCGCCTGCCGACAGGCCCCAGGCCAGCGCCTGCATGCGGTCCGGCCTGATCCCCATCAGCATGGCGGCGGCGCGGTCCTCTGCCACAGCCAGAAGCGTCGAGCCGACCGTGGTGTGCGTGAGCAGAAGATGCAGCCCAAGCGTCAGTACGATCGCCACGGCCCCGGCGACGAGCTGCGCCAGCGGCAGGAACACGCCGCCAATATTAATGGTGCCGGACAGCGCATTCGGCGGCAGCGTCACGAAATTTGCCGAGAAGATGAAGAACGCGCTGTAGCGCAACATCAGCGCCAGCCCGAAAGTGGACAGGATCTGCGACAGCATCGGGCCGCGGATCACATGCCGGATCAATGACGAATAGATGCCGATGCCGAGCACGAACAGCGCCAAGGCCGCGGCAAGCGCAAACACCGGCGGCCCGCCGTGCAGCCACATCACGGCGAGAAACGCCACATACATGCCGAGCATGACGAATTCGCCGTGGGCAAAATTGATGAAATTCATCATGCCCCAGATCAGCGTGAGGCCGGATGAAAACAGCGCGTAGATGGCGCCGAGCAACAAGCCGCCCGCGATCACCTGGACAATGACCATGAACGCGCCAGCCTCCCCGTGGCGCAGTCTGCCACTAGAGCACGGTCAGGGAAAGCAGGGCGGCGTCTTCGGCGTCAGCCCGCCGTGATGCCGAGTTCCTTGATGATCTTGCTCCATTTCGCCGCATCGCGCGCAGTCAGCGCGCCGAGTTCGGCCGGCGTCATTTTCGCCACTTCGACGGCAATGCCCGCCATCTTGTCCTTCACGTCGGGAAGAAACAGGATGCGGCTGATCTCGGCATTGAGCTTGTCGACGATCGGTTTGGGCATGCCGGCCGGGCCGAACGCCCCGTACCAGACCGCCATTTCATAGCCCGGAAGGGTTTCGCCGACCGTGGGCACATCGGGCAACAACGGCGAGCGCTTGCCTTCGGTCACCGCCAACAGCCGCAGCGCGCCGGACTTCACATGCGGCAGCGCCTGCGTCCCCGCGGTGAAGAACAGCTGGCACTCGCCGGCGACAGTCGCAGCAACGGCGGGAGCGCCGCCGCGATAAGGCACGTGCACCATCTGCACGCCGGTCATCTTTTCGAACAGCGCGCCGCACAGATGATTGGTCGAGCCGGCGCCGGCCGAGGCGTAGTTGATTCTGCCCGGATTGGCCTTGGCGTAGGCGATGACCTCGCCCACCGTCTTCGCCGGCACCGACGGGTGAACGACCATGACGTTGGTCACATAGGCCAAAAGCGCAATCGGCGAGAAATCCTTCACGCCATCGAACGGCATCGACGCGAACAGCGTCTGGTTCATGGTGTGCACGCTCATGGTGTTGAACAGGAACGTGTAGCCGTCCGGCGCCGCGCGCGCGACAATCGCGGCGCCGATATTGCCGGACGCGCCGTCGCGATTCTCGACCACCACCGGCTGGCCGAGCGACTGCTGCAGATAGCCGGCAACGACCCGCGCCAGAATGTCGGTCGAGCCGCCGGGCGCGAACGGCACGATCAGCGCGATGTTATGCGTGGGATAGTTCGGCGCGTCGTCCGCCAGGCCCGGGCGCAGGGCGGCGCTCGCGGCCAATCCGCCAAGCCCTGCCACAACGGCTCTCCGCGTCGAAGCAATCATCAAGCTTTCTCCAATATCGCCGCCAACATGTTTTTCAGACGCCAGTCTGTCAGATCGCTCGCCAAGGCGTAAAGCGGAAACGGACCGTGCCGCGACCATCCGCCGCCGGCTAGAGCATGATCCCGAAAAGTGGAAACCGGTTTTCGGAAAAGATCATGCTCTAACAACATTGTTCAGGAATGACCGTCGAGCAGGACCGGGATCAGGAACGCGGCAAGCAACAGGCCGACAGCTTCGTCTTCCGGACGATACCAGCCCGCCTGGTGCAGAAGATTCATCGTCCCGAGACAGCGTCTGCCGAACACCACGGGGATGTTGAGGACCGAGCCCAATCCCAGTCCCAGGATGGTGGCGTGGTCGTCGAAGGCGGAACGGATGTCGTCAGCCTCGGTACCGCGAAAGACTTTCATGTCGCCGAGCACGTGGCCGGCCCAGGCGGTGTCTTTCTTTTTCTTGCGGCCGCCCGCCGGATAGGCCGACGGCAGATTGCTGTAGATGCGCTCGACCTCGGACTGCGCGCCGTGAAAGCGCATGACCGTGAATAGCCGATGGCCGATCGCCTCGCCGCTCACTTTGTCGAGCGCCTGGCAGATGCACAGCGGCTGCTCCGGCGCGCGCAGCGCGGCCGCGAGCAAACCGGCATCCTCCGCCGTAAAGTCCCGGCGCGCCGGCGCGGCTATCGACATGCGGGCGGGTCCTTCAAACGACGGCGGGCGGGGTTCGGCAGGTTTGGTTCCGGGCTTTGGGTCCCTGCGGCGATTTTCGGGGAGGCACTATCATCCAAAATTTGCAAAATTGACTTAGGCGTTGCGCTGAAATTAGATAGGCAGGCTCCGCTGATTCAATCAAGTCTTTGAAATCAAAGGCAAAGCGCGTGACTCCACCGATCTGGTTCCAGAACTATCATAGCCGCAACGGCTTGTGCTTAGCCCTGTTGGCCTTGCTCGGCGGGGCCTGTATGGGCCTTGCCGGCGCACGGGCGCAGTCCCTGGAGCGCCCGCCCGCGCAAGTGCGGCCGGCGCACCACCCGCAACAAGCCGCCGCCCCGCAATCGCACGCGCAGCAACCGCATGCCGAGGGGCCGCATACGCCGCACGCCCACGTCTATCTGCTGCGCGGCCTGTTCAATGTGTTCTCGCTCGGCATGGATACGCTCGCCGAAGAGCTCAGCAAACGCGGCGTGCAGACCTCGGTCCACAATTACGCCGATTGGTCAGCGCTCGCCGAGCAGGCCGCATCGCGATACAAGGCCGGCACCGAAAATCCCATTATTCTGATCGGCCATTCGCTCGGCGCCGACGCGGTCATGGACATGGCCGCCGCCCTAGGACGCCGGGACGTGCCGGTGGCGCTGGTCATTCCCTTCGACGGCACCAAGACGCTATACGCGCCGGCCAATGTGGCGCGCGTCGTCAATCTGACTCAGCGCAACTATGCCTATGCGCGTGGTGGTGCGGGCTTCCACGGCTCGCTCGCCAATGTCGACGTCAGCTTCGACAAGGAGATCGATCACATCAATATCGACAAGGCCGGGCGCACGCACGCCCGCGCCATCAGCGAAGTGCTGGCCGTGGTCGGGCATCCAAGTCCGCCGCCAAAAGGTGACGCCGCGCCCGTGGCGGCAAAGCCCACATCTCCCGAGCCCACAGCCGAGCCCACATCGTCCGCGCCTATGCCGGCCGAAGAAGGCGCAAGGTCCTCACCGCCACCCGCACCAGCGGCTCCGACAATAGCCGCCCCGGAAGCGGCTCCCGCCGCGCGTCCTTCACCAGCACCGGTTTCGCCGCGATCAGAATCCGCTTCGCCTTCGGCGCAAGACACCAGCACCGGCAGCCTGCCGCAGAACGCAGCACCGGCCGTCACGCCGCAACCTGCGCCGACCGCAAAGCCGGCCAAGCCGGCCGCGCATTCGATCGAAAATTGATGTCAGGCGCGATCGAGCTCGGCAGCGACGCGCGCGATCACTGAAGCCCAATCGTCGGGCTTGGGCTGCCGGAACAAGCGCGCGGTGGGATACCAGGGCGTGGTGTCGCCGGTCAGCGTCCAACGCCAATCCGGCGCAAAGGGCACCAGCACAAAGACTGGCCGACCCATCGCGCCGGCAAGATGCGCCGCCGCGGTGTCGACGGTGATGACGAGATCGCACAGCGCCAGCACCGCCGCCGTGTCGGCAAAATCCTCGAGCTGATCGCCGATCGGAGTGATACGGCTTGCAGCGAGCACTTGCGCATCCTCGTCGCGCAGATCGCGCTGAATGCTGATGAAGCTTGCCGGACTGTTTTCGAGCAACGGCGCAAGCCGGCGCAGCGCGATCGAGCGGTTGCGATCGTTGTCGTGGCTCGGATTGCCCGACCAGGCGAGCGCGATGCGCGGGATCGGCAGTGCGCCGATCTCCGCCGACCATTTCGCAAGGCGCGCGCCATCCGCCGTCACATAAGGAATGTGCGCCGGCACTGTCGCGGGATCCGTCTTCAGCGCCAGCGGCAGGCTGCCCAGCGGACAGTGCACGTCGAAGGCCAGATTCTGCTGACCGGTGGCCTCGCCGCGGGCGACAACAGTCGGCGTGCCATCGAGCCGCGCCATCAGCGCCTGCAATTCCGGCTGCACTTCGAGCACGACCTTGGCGCCGGATGCGGCGAGCATCGGCACATAGCGCGCGAACTGGATCGTATCGCCGAGCCCCTGCTCGGCATGAACCAGCACGGTCTTGCGCTGCAGTGGATATTCGCCGAGCCAGAGCGGCTTGCTGCGGCTCTTCTGCGGCGGCATGCCGGTGCGGCGCCAGCGCCATTCATAGGCGGCGAAGCCCCGCTGATAATCACCTTGCGTCAACAGCGCCAGCGCCTGATTGAACCGCGCGTCGGCGTGATCCTTCTTGACCGCAAGCACCTCACCGTAGCTGGCGATGGCCTCGCCGTAACGATTGAGCTGCGCCAGCGCCTTGCCGCGATTGAGCCAGGCATTGACGTGGCCGGACTCGACCGCAAGCGCAGCATCGTTGGCGGCGACCGCCTCCTCGTAACGGCCGAGCTTGAGCAGCGCGACACCGCGATTGTACTGCGCGGCCGGATGGCCGGGCACGAGCGTGAGCGCCGCGTCGAATTCCGCAAGCGCCTGCTCGGGCGCCCCGAGCGCGGCTTGCGCCAGCCCGCAATTGATGTGCGCCTCGGCAAGCTGCGGCGGATGCTGCGGCATTTGCGCCAGCACGGCATGGAATTCGGCCAGCGCCTCGCTCGGCCGGTCGAGGCTCAACAGCACATTGGCGTGCTGATAGAGAATGCTGAGATCGCTCGGCGCGAGCGCGCGCGCCTTGTCGAGCGCGGCGAGCGCCTCGCTGCCGCGCTTGAGCGCATGCAGCGCCTGACCGAGATTGCTCAAAGCCGAAGGCACGGCCGGATTGGCCTTCACCGCAGCGGCAAACAGCCGATGCGCCTCGCCGATATGGCCCTGCTGCGCCTTGATGGTGCCGAGGAGATTGAGCGCATCGAAATGGGCTGGCGCCGCCTTGAGCACACGTGCGTAAATTTTCTCGGCGTCGCGCAGCCGGCCTTGCTGGTGCGCGGCGACGGCGTCCCGCATCGCCTCGCCGATATTGAAGGGTGCGCTCATAGCCGGTTGATCTGCGCGATGCGGCGCGTGACGTCGGCGGGCGTCGCCGCGTCGGATTGGTTCTTGAGCGCGAGCGCCGCGCGCGCCGCGGGCCGGTCGAGACAGCGCATCAGCCAGGCTTCCAGATGCGGCGATGCCGAAAGATCCATATCGGCCGCGCGGCTGATCACGGCGGCGACGTTGAGATCGGCCACGGTGAATTGCGCGCCGAGCAGATAGGGCTGTTTCGACACGGCCGCATCGAGCACCTTGAACGGCGCGGCAATGACTTTGAGCGCCTCCTCGCGCAAGGCATTGTTGCGCTCGGCCGGCGGCAGGCGCACCGCATGCAGCGACCAGATATTAACGCCCCGATCGACCTCGGCGATGGCCCAAAAGCTCCATTGCCAGACCCGGGCTTCGTCTTCGAGCCGTTGCGGATAGAGCGTACCCAAACCGTGCTTCTTGGCGAGATAGAGCGTGATGGCGAGCGATTCCGGCAGCACGAAATCGCCGTCGACAATCACCGGCAGGCGGCCGTTGGGATTGAGCGCCAGGAATTCCGGCGTGCGCGCGCCGGCATCGCCGATCTCGATCGGGCGATGCTCATAGGCGATGCCGAGTTCTTCGGCCACCCACAGCGCCCGGAAGGCGCGAGTGCGGGCGACACCATAAATCTGCAACTCGGGCATTCGTGCTCCGACGGTCGAGGCCCACCATACTCGACAATCGGCACCTTCCGCCAATATGCTCGCACGGTCTGTGACGGGGCAAATCATGGCATCGGCAAGCAGCCGCATCGTTTTTCTCACCGGAGCCGCGGGCGGCATTGGGCGCGCGATGACCGAGGCTCTGCTCGCGGCAGGCCATGCGGTCGCCGCGGTCGACCGCGATGCCAAGACGCTTGACCGGCTTGTGGCGGAGCACGCCGCGTCCAAGGATCGGCTGCATCCGATCCGCGCCGATCTTTTTACGCCGGTCGGCTGCGAGGCCGCGATTGCCGCGGCCCGCGCCCGCTTCGGCGCCATCGACGCCGTGATCAACAATGCCGGCATCGGCATGAGCAGCGTGCGGCCCGATGCCGAGGTCCGCACCCCCGGCATCGAAGAGCTCACGCCCGAGATCTGGGACAGCTTCCTGGCGATTTTCGTGCGCGCGCCGCTCATGCTGGTGCGCGCCGCCTTGCCGGACATGAAGCGCGGCGGCTTCGGCCGCATCATCAACAACACGACAAGCTATGTCACCATGTTGCGCGTGTTGCCCTATGGGGCAGTCAAGGCCGCGCTTGAATCGATGTCGGCGGTGTGGGCCAAGGAGTTCGACGGCTCCGGCATCACCGTCAACGTGCTGGTACCGGGCGGCCCGACCGATACGCCATTCATCGCCGACGAGGCCGGCTGGCCGCGCGAAAAAATGCTGCGTCCGCAGATCATGGGACCGCCGACCGCCTGGCTGATCTCCGACGAGGCCAGGAATTTTTCCGGCCGTCGCATCACCGCGGCGCGCTGGGACAACAACCTGCCGCCGGCCGAAGCCGCAGCGCGCGCGAGCCGCGCCATCGGCTGGCCCGAGCTTGCCGCCGACGCGGTGTGGCTGACGGGCGGGACGACCTGAATCTACGCGACACATCATTCGAGACAGGGATTGCAGATGGAATTCGGATTATTTTCGAACGGCTTTCGGCCCCACACCACCGCCGCGCAGACCTACCAGCAAGACCTCGCTGAAATCGTGCTCGCCGATGAGCTCGGCTTTCGCGACGCCTATATCAGCGAGCACCATGGCGAGCCGGTCTATATCGACAAGGTCGATACGCTGCCGGTCCCCGAGCTTCTGATGTGCAAGGCGGCAGCGCTGACCAAGCGCATCCGCATGGGCGCCGCGGTCAAGCTCATTCACCTCACCCATCCGGTCGACACCGCGATGCAAGCGGCGGTGACCGATCACGTGATCGGCGGCAGCCGCTATATTTTCGGCTTCGGTTCGGGTTTCCCCAGCCCGCTGTTCGCCGAGGAGCGCGGGCTGCCCTTCGCCGACCGCCACGAACGCCTGCGCGAAGCGCTCGACCTGATCTTGAAATGCTGGACCGCGCCCGAGCCGTTCGACTGGGACGGCAAGCATTGGCGCGGCAAAGGCATCGTCGCAACGCCACGGCCGCTGGTCGCCCCGCATATGCCGATAACGACCGCGACCGATACGCCGGCCATGATCGAGCTCGCCGGCGCGCGCGGCTATACGCTGCTCTCGGCGCAGCTCGAACCCGCGGCTTCGCTGCGCAAGCGGGCCGACATTTATCTGCGCGCGGGCAAGGCCGCCGGCCACGCCAAGCCACTGCAGAACATCGCCGCGGCGCGCTACGTCTATCTCGCCGACAGCCGCCGCGCGGCGATGGACGACCTGCGCGACGACATCAATTACGAGCTGGGTTTCCAGATGAAGCGCGGATTGATCCGCGTCATCACGTCGAGTTACGGGCTGAAGCTCAAGGGCGACACCGTGACTTTCGATGAGCTTGCCGAAACCGGCATCTATTGCCTCGGCGATCCCGACACGGTGGCCAAGCAGCTGCGCCAGTTCTACGACGAGACCGGGGGCTTCGGCACGCTGTTGATCGTCGCCGGCAAGAAATGGGCGACGCCGGAAAAGGTCGCGCGGTCGATGCGGCTGTTCATGGAGCACGTCGCGCCGAAGCTGCGCGACCTCACCCCGGTGCGCGACCCGGACAGCGTCGCGGCCTAGCGTATGATCTCGAAAAGTGGAAACCGGTTTCCCGCCTTCGCGAAGCTCGCTTCGGCGGGCGAAGCAAGGTCGGAAAAGATCATGCGCAGAGTCTAACCGGCCTCAGCGGCGCAGCGCAAAAATGCTGACCGGCTCGGCTTCCGGGCCGTCTTCATTCTTCTGCGCCAGAACGCGCCAGCGCCGCGCGGCTTCGGCGAAACCGCGGCGGACCGTTGGCTCCCGGCAGGCCAGAGCCTTGCGCGCGCATTCGGCCGCTTTGTGCCGATAGTACTGCGACTGCTTTTGTTGTTCTGTTTCCATGTGATCCGCACTCTCCAAGTGCTTTCGCCAGAGAGTCTGTCACGTCTAACGCGATCCCAACCGCGATGGTTCCAGAAGCCCGGTATAGGTTGCGTTCGCAAATAGCGTCCAAGTCGCGCGCAAACTGCCGCAGCTTTGCCTCAAATCGAAGCTGATTTGCTCGAAGCCGCACCTGATGGACCGAGGCCGCGCAACGCTCAATGGCGAGCGTCGTTCTTTTTGGCGGTTTTAGGAGCTACCGGCATTTTCGCGGGCGGCGCGGTTGGCGGCGCTGCGTTCGGATCCGGTAAGGCGGCAAGCCTCGCGATCTCACTCCTCACCAAATCGCGGAATTGCTCATTGTAAGGTGCCCCGATATGCGTGTCGTTATTCGCGATATATTCGATATTCGGGCCCTCGAGTTTCCGCGAGCCCATTCCGCCAAAAGTCAGCAACGGATTTGGATCGTATATCTCGATCATTCGTCCCACGTTGCCGGTCAGCGCTGTTTTGTGCGTAAATATCGAGGGCTGCAGGGCAATAATCGAATCGATGTAATCGCAGTTGTTGGCCACCAGCACCGAATTATTCGCGCCCAAACTGTAGCCGATGACGAGGATATGCGTGCCGTCAGGTTGACGCTTGATGTCGTCGACCAGAGACGACCATTGGGTATGCAAATAGGTCTGCACCTCGACATCCGGCATGGCCTGAAGCTCGGCCACAAATTCAGTCAGCCCGGGCGCCGCAAGCGGCCCGAACAACGGCCACAGGATGCCGATGAATGTCGCGGCATGGCATGGCGAGCAGAGCAGAGCGCAGCACAGAGCAAGAGCGATTGATCGTTTCTTCAACCCGTAATCCCCCAGCGGCGGCCGGCCCGGTATAGACGGAGCGACCTTGCTGTTTCGGATCAAATTGGAGCCCAGGTTGCAAATATAGTAGGCAAAGTTATGAATGGCCACACGGTCGTCGGCGGCGCAGGAGAGGTATCATGCGGCTCGAAGGCGGGTGCTATTGCGGTTCTGTGCGCTATGTTGCTGACGGTGAGCCGGCTCTCAGAGGGCAATGCCACTGCCGCGCGTGTCAGCATATCTCGGGTGGCGCGCCCAATCTGTTCATGCTGATGCCGGCCAAGGGTTTCGCCTACACCAAAGGCACGCCGAAGACCTATACGCGGCCCGATAAAGCCGACGCCGTCACGCGGGAATTCTGCGCGGTCTGCGGCACCCACATGATCACGCGGCGGCCCGGCCTGCCGCCGGTGGTTCTGAAGATTGGAACGCTGGACGATCCTTCTGTTTATGGCGGCGCGCAAATGGCGATCTTCACCGCGGAAGGTCAGCCGTTCCATCTTGTTGCCGACGGCGTGCCCGCTTTTGCGGGCCTGCCGCCGCGGCAATAATTCAAATCAATCGCGATGCATCGGCGGCGAACGTGATCGCGTCATTGTCCCCCCATGGTCCTCTGGGCAGGTGGTGGACTATTATTGGCGTTGCCAGTTTTATCGAATGATCTGCAGATACACATAGCTGTAAGAAAAAATGAAATTGTCGCTGTATACGTTTGCCGACGAAGCCTTTGTCCCGGGAGTTGCGGCGCTCATCAATTCCGTGCGCCGGCACGGTTTTTCAGGAAAAATCCATGTCGGCAGTCCGGAGCCGCTGTCAATCTCAAAGCAGCCCGTTGAGGGAATTGAGTTTCATCCACTCGGCCGAAACGGCTATTGGCCGGGGAATCGAAAGCCGGAGTTGCCGTTGAAACACCCCAGTGAGCACTGTGTGCTGCTGGATGCGGACATCATCATCAACGACCCAACTCTTTTCCCGCGCCTTGAACAATGGCTTGAAGTCGCTCCGGTCGTCGCTGTCACCAATCTCATCTCGTCGATTGATTATCGACGGTACAATTGGGCAAAACGATTGGGCCGGCCCGCACGGCCGCAACATTGGCCCGATCGCTATTATCATACCGGCGTGCTCGCCTTTGATTTTGAGCGCGACCGCATCCTCCTCGAGCAATGGGAGGCGCTGATCCGTTCTACGCTCACCGCTCCCGGCGCATTGTGGACCGATGTTGACTTTCCCTTGTCCGACCAAGACGTCTTTAACGCCTTGCTGCAGGACTGGGATGGCCCGCTGATCGGCATAAGCCCGCCTGATATTTGGGCGGCCGTGGCGCCGCATTACCCTTTCCTGCGGGTCGGCACATTCGGTTCGCCCGCCGTCTTGCACTGCTCGGGCTTCGGCAAGTCCTGGCAATTGACAGCGCCGCCACCTCGGCCACCGCACGCCTATGATCTTGCTTGGTACGATGAAGTCATTCGCAACGCCGGGCCGATAAAGGTGAACATCACGATGCCGGCGACACTGCACGACTGGTTTGAGCGTGGGTTCATACCGCCGTTTTGAGGACAGCCGCGGACCGTAGCTCAATCAATCCGCGCCGATCGTTTCCGGATGTGCCCGTGGCAGCAGCGGCAACACCGGTGATGCCGCGGCTTCCTGCCAGAACCGCCGATGCCAAAATGTGAGCCGCCGCCCCTCGCCGTTCCAGGGCTTCTGCGGGCCCGCATAGTGTATGATCCACGGGTCGGAGTTGATCGGAGCTGCCGCGTCGCCGAGGTCGGTTGGGCTGCGGCTGCCAAGGACATTCCAGCGCGGATCCAGCCTGACAAATGCACCATTGATTACGTGGTTCAGCGCGTCCTGGTCGACATACACCGTCTGATAACTTCTCCGTTCAAGGAAATTTTCGGCGGCACGCGTGAGATCGGTGCTGCGGAACCTCTCGAGGTCCATCACCAGCACCCCCGCGTTGAAATAAGTCTTGTGGTCGGCAAGTCCGACGACCTCGTTCAGGAATTTCAGCCACTCCCCGGCAGCCCAGCCCGGCGGAGCCAAGGATGGAGCGCAGGTGAGCCAGAAATCCAAACAGGCCGCCAATGGAAAATCCGATAGATCCGTATCGTAGAGCGTCGTGATGTCTTTCAGAACGATAAGATCGCTGTCGAGGTAGACGACCCTATCAACACCTTTGAGAACGGAGGGCAGCTGAAGGCGGAGCAATGTCGCGGCTGTCAGGTAGCTGGGCCAGGGGGCCGGTCCGTCGAACCGATTCTCGATCTGCTGCAATCGAAGCCCAAAAATTGCGGAATTGAGCCCGGCGAAATAAGCCGGGTCGAGCGCAATAGGATCGGAATGGAAGGCATGCAGAACGACCTTGCGATCGTCCTTCAGATGTCGCCTGAGTGAGCTGGCAAGAACCAGAAAAGGCAATTCCATTCTCTGGTCGAAGCAACACGCAACGTGAACGGTGCCGGCTGAACCGGCTCGTTGTGCCATGTATCGGGCCTCCTCACGGTCAAAGTCGGCCATCTGCGCTCGGCCACTTCCGCCTTCACTTGATCGGCAGCACTGCCTTGGTCCCAGGCCACCTGGCGGATGGCCCGCTCATACACTCCCGCATAATTTTGCCGAACTCCTGATCATACGCATCAAATCGGTGATGATCGCGAAGCGACGAAATGCAGGCATTGGAAATCTGCTGAAGACGGTCTCGGTCCGCGTCAAGATCAGCAATGATTTGCGCCATGGCGCCGACGTCGCCGACGGAAACGACAAAGCCGGTTTGGCCATGCGTGATTTTTTCTTTGGCGCCGCTGACGTCCGTCACAATCGGCACGCAGCCTTGCCCCATGCTTTCAAGCATCGAAAGCGACATGCCCTCATACTCGGAAAAAAGGATGCTGATGTCCGAATTTGCCCATAGATCCGTCATGCATTCGTGGGCCACCAATCCCAAGAACTCGATCGAAACGTTTGAATATTTTGTCCGCTCGAAATGCTCGGCAAGTTGGGTCAATTGCAGCCCATCGCCCACGATCTCGAAGTGGTAGCTTCCGCTTTTGACGGCGAGCAGATCCGCTAATGCGATCAAGTCAAATATTCGCTTCTGCCGCTGCTGTATTCTCCCGGCATAGGTAATCGTAAGCGGCTTTTCGTGATCCGGCTTTCTACTTTCGCTTCGAACTGCAACCGGATACATGAGCTTGCAAATATCGTTCAAGCGAGCAGGCAAAACTCGGCGGAGCCGCTGGCATGTTGCTTCGCTCACGCCAACAAATTTGCTGATGATCGGTTCGTAGTAAGTCAAAAGCTCGTAATAGTGGTCCTGGTCGGTGTGGGCAAAAGCGACGACACGGATGTCGCAAGCCTCATCGAGGCTCATGAGAGCAACCGTCCCATACGTCCCCCATGACCAGTTCGGAACAAAGATTTCCGCTTTGACGGCCGAGTACGTGGCGAGAAAGCCACGTATCGCATTGATGCCGGCAGCCCATGCTAATCCGTCACAATAGATAAGATCGCTTCTGCCGTCGGACTTGAATGTGCCGTGACCTGGCCACGGACTGTGACAAATCAGTTTCGATGAATGGTTTTTCTGGTTCAATCTTTTTGAGAGCGCAAGCGCCCATGTCGTGACACCGCCATTGGTCAATCCAGCTGGAAGCGCGAACGCGACCGAGGGCCCGCTGGCAGATCGCGTGTTGCAATGCCTATAAGTCATTAAATGTTTCAGCCTACGCCAATCATGGCCCAGCCTGGATAAATGCCACGATATAATTAGGTCAAATGTCGGGCACGGCCGACGACAGCGCTGCCGCCACCGCCTTGCCGCATTCGATCGTGTTGGCCGGACCGCCGAAATCTAATTTGGACAAACGGCTCCAGTTTTCACCCAGGCGTCGAGCAGCGCGCCTTCTCCACTTTGCGTGCCGGGAGCGGGCGTGCGGCCGGCGCCGGGGGCCCAAGCCCAGCCGACCAAATGATCGGTCGCGACATGGTGTACGATGTCCTCGAGGGATCGACCGCCGTTGCGCGCAGGGTCTTTGATCTGCGCGCAGATCTGCCCGGCCGTCCTGCCTTCCCAGCCCATGTTGCGCGGCGCCAGATGCCAGACCGGATCCCCGGGTACATGGCCCGGATCGAAATTGGCTTGCTGATGACAGATGGAACAGCGCAGCGCCGGAAGGCCGAAGCCGTCTTCGCCGCGTTCGACCGGCGGCTGATGCAGGCGGCGGAGATCGCCCTGGCGTGGACGGTCGCCGGCGGGATGGCAGTTCATGCAGCGCGGATGGGTCAAGACTTTGGCGGCTTCGGTGAACAACGCTGCCGATCGCGCCGCGGGATCGGCGATCGCCGCGAAGCTGTCAACGCCGGCGAGACTCTCCGCCGGCGCATCTGAAGCGGCTTGCGCTGAGCTCATGATCGCGAGCAGCGCCGCGACTGCCAATGCAAACCCGGCATGCAGCTCAGCCCGCACGGCGCTCCTCCTCCCGGTTGCCTGCCCTAGAGCATGATCCCGAAAAGTGGAAACCGGTTTTCGGAAAAAGATCATGCTCAAACTAGACAAGGTAGCGCTGCGGATCGGCGAGGATCACGTCGCGCACCGCCTCGTGATATTTGATGTAGCCGGTGCAGCGGCAGAGATGGCCGTCGAGCGCCTCGGCAATGGTCTTTTCGAGATCGGCGCGCGGCACGCGCTTTCGCGCCAGCCGCTCGAGCAGAACCTGTGCCTCGTTGAGAAAGCCCGCTGTGCAATAGCCGCACTGAAAGGCGAAGTGCGCGATGAAGGCTTTTTGCAGAGCCGAGAGTTCGCCGTTTTTGGCATGACCTTCGACGGTGCGGATCGATTTGCCGTTGAAGCGCACCGCCGGAACGATGCAGGTCGGGCTCGTGTAACTCGTGCCGTCTGTATTATC
>Ga0102924_1000835_pt1 | contig 36841 bp, 42 predicted proteins | sample PaiPotPPM11metaG_FD_80116 | JGI IMG/M metagenome (GOLD analysis project Ga0102924, IMG submission 80116) | Iron sulfur acid spring bacterial and archeal communities from Banff, Canada, to study Microbial Dark Matter (Phase II) - Paint Pots PPM... ...
CCGACCCCCACCCCTAACCCCTCCCCACAAGGGGGAGGGGAACAGGTTTGACCCATGCGAATTCTGGTCACCAACGATGACGGTATTCACTCCGAAGGTCTCGATGTCTGCGCGGAGATCGCGCGCACGTTGTCAGAAGATGTTTGGATCGTCGCGCCGGAGCAGGATCAGTCGGGCGTCGCTCACTCTCTTTCACTCAACGATCCGCTGCGGTTGCGCCAGATCGGCGACCGCCGCTATGCGGTGCGCGGCACGCCGACCGATTGCGTCATCATGGGCGTGCGTCACGTGCTCGACGGCAAGCAGGTCGATCTGGTGCTGTCCGGCGTCAATCGCGGCCGCAATGTCGGCGAGGACGTGATCTATTCCGGCACCGTGGCGGGAGCGATGGAGGGCGCGCTGCTCGGCATCCCGTCGCTCGCGCTGTCGCAGTCCTATAAATCGCGCAGCGGCAAACCACCGTTCTGGGAAACCGGGCTGCGCTACGCGCCGGATATTATCCGCGGCGTGCTCGACAACGGCGTGCGCAAGGACGTGCTGGTCAATATCAATTTCCCCGATTGCGCGCCCGAAGAGGTCAAGGGCGTCGCGGTCACGCCGCTCGGGCGGCGGCGGCAGGAGCGGCTTCACATCGACAAGCGCCTCGACGGCCGCAACAACCCTTATTACTGGATCGCCTATTCGCATCAGCTCAAGATAGAGCCGGAGCACGGCACCGACGTTGCAGCGATCGAGGATCGCCACATCGCGGTGACGCCGCTGAAAATCGACATCACCGATGCGCCGACCATGACGCGGCTCGCCAAGTTATTTGAGAAAAACTAGCTGGTCACTTTCGCAGCGGCCTCGATCGCCTCGGCCAGCGCTTCCACCTGGAACGGCTTCTGCAATGTCGGCGACCCGCGATAGGCCTCCGGCACGCCGCGCTGGCCGTAGCCGCTTGCGAATACGAAGGGCACACCGCGCGCGACCAGAACCTCGACCACTGGCGTGATCGGCTGGCCGTTGAGATTGACGTCGAGAAGGGCGACATCGAAGTCGGCCTGCTTTGCCAGAGCCATCGCCTCGTCGATCTCGCCGGCTTCGGCGGCGACGGAGTGGCCAAGATCCTCCAGCATGCCTTCGAGCAGCATGCGGATCATCATTTCATCCTCGACCACAAGGACACGCTTGCCGGTTGACGACATTCAAACCCCAACGCTGACGGCGGCGATTATAATAGCTTTCGTGGTTCGCCGACCTTATTAAATGCTAATTCCGCCGTCGCGGACAGCCTCCCATTTGAACCCCGTTAACGCCAAATGGCGCCGTAGGTTCCGCTTGGTTCCATTTGGGGACCGCGACATTATGCGCAACTATTTTGCGGAGAGGTCAACTTGGCCGAGGTTTCGGCAGCCGACGTTGAACGCATGGAATTCCAACTGGCGCTGCGGCGCCGGGGGATCAGCGATCAGGCCGTGTTGCGCGCGATGGACGAAGTGCCGCGCGAATATTTTGTCTCGGCAGACTTCGCCGAAAGCGCCTATGCGGATCGGGCGCTGCCGATCGCCTGCGGCCAGACCATCAGCCAGCCCTATGTGGTCGCTTACATGACCGAGCAGCTCGATATCGAGCCCCACCATCGGGTTCTCGAAGTCGGCACCGGCTCGGGCTATCAGGCTGCCATTCTGTCGCGGCTCGCGCGCGAGGTGATGAGCATCGAGCGCTATCGGACGCTTGCCGAAACAGCGAGCGATCGGATCAAGACGCTGGGCTATACCAACATCGTCATTCTGGTCGGCGACGGCGCAGCCGGCATGTCGCACACGCCGCCGTTCGACCGCATCATGGTCACCGCCGCGGCGGAAGAAGTTCCCGAGCGGCTTGTCGCGCAGCTCGCCGAGGGCGGCAAAATGGTGCTGCCGATCGGTCCGCACAGCGGCCCGCAGCAGCTCGTCAAACTTACCAAGCAGGCTGGAGAATTAACGCGCGAGAATCTCGTTGCCGTGCGTTTTGTGCCGCTCCTGCCGGGCCGCGCGCGCGAACTGTAACTCCAAAGACACACAAGAGAATTTAGCGAAAATCGGCCGGCCACTTAAACCCCTGTTTACCGCAACGTTGTTTATTCGCTCGTCCCTTGTATTGCGTTCGAGTGAGTAACCATGTGCGCATCGCGTCGGTCGGCCAGTTGGCCGCAACTGGTTGCTATTTCCTTAATCGGACTTGGGGTTGCGAGCTGTAGCGCCGATTCAGGCCGCTTCCACGAAGGCTTTGGCTCCGATAACCCGCAGCCGGCCGCGCGCAGCGACGTTACCGGTTCCATTCAAACCGCGCCCGCAAGCCATATCGAGAGCCGGCCGTTGCCGCATCTCGGCAGCGCCGATGACGGCACGTCGGGCGGCGGCCACGGCATGGGCTCTTACCCCAACAGTGAAGTGACCGGTTCGGTAGCGCCGCCCCCGCCACCGGCTTGGACCTGGGAAGGCGGCACGCCGGTCACGGTCGAGCCCGGCGAGACCCTCGACATGATTGCGCACCGGCACGGCGTGCCGGTCGCGGCCATCATGCAGGCGAACAACATCACGAGCCCGGCGATGGTGCGTCCGGGCCAGCATCTCGTAATCCCGCGCTATCGCCAGACCCCTGGTGCGATTCCTGGCGCACCCATGACGGCGGAGCCGCGCTATACGTCGAGCGTGGCGGCCGTGGCCGCTCCGGTCGGCCCGCCGCGCTCCGCGCTCGCAGCGCCGTCGGGCGTGCATATCGTGGCGCCCGGCGAAACGCTTAACAGCATTGCGCGGCTCTACAACAAACCGGTGATGGTGCTGGCCAAGGTCAACAATATTCCGCCGACCACGATGGTGCGGGTCGGCGACCGCATCACCATTCCAGATATGCGGGAGCAGCCGCGTCTGGGGGCGGTCGCGTCAGCGGCTCCTGGGTTTATGTCGCCACCGCGCACGCAGCCGGTGATCACGCAGTCCGGCGGACCGAGCCTCGCCAGCCGGGAATCGCCGCTCAGCGCCCGCGTTGCCGCGCCGACCGCAACGGCGCCGGCCGCGGCGGTGGAGAATTCGGCGAAGACCGCCGATGCCGGAGCCGCCGCGCCGGGCTTCCGCTGGCCGGTGCGCGGCCGCGTCATCCAGGCCTTCGGCCCGAAGCCGAACGGTCTGCAAAACGACGGCATCAATCTCGCGGTTCCGGAAGGCACGCCCGTCAAGGCGGCCGACGACGGCGTCGTCGCCTATGCCGGCAACGAGCTCAAGGGCTACGGCAATCTGGTGCTGGTGCGCCACTCGAACGGCTTTGTGACGGCTTACGCGCACGCAAGCGACATTCTGGTCAAGCGTGGCGACACCGTAAAACGCGGTCAGGTGATCGCGCATTCCGGCCAGACCGGCAACGTCACGTCGCCGCAGCTTCATTTCGAGATCCGCAAGGGCGCGACGCCCGTCGACCCGGCGCAATATCTCAGCGGCGCATAGCCGTCATTCCGGGGCCGAACGAAGTGAGGACCCCGGAATCCATACTCGCTGACCTGTGATCATGGATTCCGAATTTGCCGCCGACGGGGACGGCCGGAAGCTGGACCCGTCGGCGGCAATCCGGAATGACGAGCTAAATTAGCTTCCGACCTTCACGCCAAGACGTCCCGCCAGATCCTGCACATATTGCCACGCGACGCGGCCCGAACGCGCCCCGCGTGTCGTCGCCCATTCGAGCGCTTCGCGGCGCAGCTCTTGCGGCGCAATTGGAATGCGGTGACGCTCGATATAGCCCTCGACCATGGCGAGATATTCGTCCTGGCTGCAGCGGTGGAATCCAAGCCACAGCCCGAAACGGTCCGACAGCGAAACTTTTTCCTCGACAGCCTCGCCGGGATTGATCGCGGTCGAGCGTTCGTTCTCCACCATTTCGCGCGCCAGCAGATGGCGGCGGTTCGACGTGGCGTAGAAGATCACGTTCTCCGGCCGTCCTTCGATGCCGCCTTCGAGCATGGTCTTGAGCGATTTGTATGAGGTGTCGTCGGCATCGAAGGAGAGATCGTCGCAGAACACGATGAAGCGCTCCCGCGCGTTGCGCATCAGTGCCATCAGTTCCGGCAGCGACTCGATGTCCTCGCGATGAATTTCGATGAGCTTCAGTCCCGCTTCCGGATAGGCGGCGCCGATCGAGGCATGGGCTGCTTTCACCAGCGAGGATTTGCCCATGCCGCGCGCCCCCCAAAGGAGCGCATTGTTCGCCGGCAGGCCGCGGGCAAAGCGCTCCGTATTCTCGACCAGGAGATCGCGCACCCGTTCGATGCCTTTGAGAAGCGACATGTCGACACGGTTGACGCGGCGAACGGCCGCGAGCTGCTGCACTTCGGGGTGCCAAACGAAGGCTTCGGCGGACGAGAAGTCGAGCGTAGGTTTGGCCTGCGGGGCGAGCCGCTCCAGCGCGCCCGCGATCCGCGCCAGCAATTCGGCGCTGTCGTTGCGAGAAAGCGTCCGCCCCGGTTTTGCGATCTTTGGTTTGGCGGTCCTTTTCGCCGCTCTTTTTCTCGATTGTGGAGGAGATTTGGCCATGTTTGCCCCGGTTGGGGCCTTCCCTTAGCGGGGCGCGGCAACGGTCGCAAGCATAGTCGCGGCGCGGGCAAGGCGGGGTCGCGCGGCGTTGCAATTGGGCCAATGGCGGCTATAGTCCGCGCGATTTTGCACGCGGAACCGGCCCCAAATCATCCAAACTAGGCTGGTGGCGCGCCTTAATGCTGCCCCGGAGAAGCAATGTTTAGCACGCCCGCGTTCGCTCAAGGTCTATTCAGCGGTGACTCAGCCGGCATGATCACGTCGTTCATGCCGCTGATCCTGATCATCGTCATCATGTACTTCCTGGTGCTGCGTCCGCAGCAGCAGAAGGTCAAACAGCATCAGGCGATGGTCAAGGCGCTGCGGCGCGGCGACACCGTGGTGACCAATGGCGGTCTCGTCGGCAAGGTCACCAAGGTTATCGACGACGACCACATCGAGGTCGAGATTTCAGACGGAGTCCGGGTGCGGCACTTGCGCACGATGGTGAGCGAAGTGCGGGTCAAGGGCGAGCCGGCGAAGGACGACAGCGCAAGCTGATCACGCGGCGCGATCGTAACAAGGAATATCCAGGTCGATGTTGTTTTTCACGCGGGGGAAGGCTGCCGCTATCTTGCTCACGGCGTTTGTCGTGTGCCTGTTCGCCGTGCCGAATTTCTTTCCCGAACGCATGGTGAAGAACTGGCCGAGCTGGGCGCAGCGCCATGTCGTGCTCGGCCTCGATCTGCAAGGCGGCTCGAGCCTTTTGCTGCAAGTCGACACCAATGCCGTGCGTAAAGAGCAATTGCAGGCCGCCGATGACGATGTCTTGCGCGTGCTGCGTGAAGCACGCATTCCGTTCACCGGCCGCGCCATTCGCGGCAACAGTGTCGAAGTCCACATCACCCGCGATACCGATATCGACAATGCTTTGAGTAAATTACGCGGACTGTCGCAGCCGATGTCCGGCATTCTCGCGACCACTGGACAGCGCTCCCTCGATGTCGCCAACAACGGCAACGCGATCACGTTGACGCCGAGCGATCCGGCGGTGATCGAGCGCGTGCGCCAGGCCGTCGATCAATCGATCGAGATCATTCAGCGGCGCATCAACGGGCTCGGCCTTGTCGAGCCGACCATCCAGCGCGAGGGCACCGAGCGGATTCTGGTGCAGGTGCCGGGCCTGCAGGACCCGTCGGAGCTGTTAAAAATTCTGGGCCAGACCGCAAAGCTCGACTTCCGTATGGTCGATCAATCGATGACGCCGGAGCAAGCGCAGGACACACCCCCGCAGGATTCGGAAATCCTCGACGGCGAGGGCGGCCAGAAGTATCTGATCGAAAAGCGCGTGCTGGTATCGGGCGCTGATCTCACCGACGCGCAGGCAAGCTTCGATCAGCAGACCGGCCAGCCGGATGTCACCTTCCGCTTCAATTCGTCCGGAGCGCGGAAGTTTGCCGACGTTACGTCGGCAAACGTCGGCAAGCCGTTCGCCATCGTGCTCGACAACAAAGTGATTTCCGCGCCGGTCATCCAAACGCCGATCATGGGGGGCTCGGGGCAGATTACCGGCAATTTCACGGTGCAGACGGCCAACGAACTCGCGGTCCTGCTGCGCGCGGGCGCGCTGCCGGCGCCGCTCACGGTTGTCGAGGAACGCACCGTCGGACCTGGGCTCGGCCAGGATTCGATCAATGCCGGCGAGCGTGCAGCCTATGTCGGGGCGGCCTTGGTCATCGTCTTCATGCTGGTGACCTACGGCTTGTTCGGCGTGTTCGCCAATATCGCCGTCGCGATCAACGTCGCCATGATTTTCGGCGTGCTGTCGCTTCTCAATGCGACGCTAACGCTGCCGGGGATTGCCGGCATCGTGCTGACGGTCGGCATCGCGGTGGACTCCAACGTGCTGATCTATGAGCGCATCCGCGAAGAGGTGCGGGCCGGGCGCACCGCGATCAACGCCATCGACGCCGGCTTCTCGCGCGCCCTCGCTACAATTCTCGACTCCAACATCACCACCTTCATCGCCGCGGCGGTGCTGTTCTATATCGGCACCGGGCCGGTGCGCGGTTTCGCCGTAACGCTTGGCGTCGGCATTCTCACCACGTTGTTCACCGCCTTCACGCTGACCCGGCTGATCGTCGCCTACTGGGTGCGCCTGTACCGGCCGCGCGTCGTGCCGATCTAGCGATTTGAAAGAAATCTCGTGCGCCTGCTTCGCATCGTTCCCGACAATACCAAGCTCGACTTCATGCGCTTCCGGCGCATCAGTTTTCCTGTTTCGGCGTTGCTGTCGATCGCGGCGATCGCGCTGTTTTTCTTTCACGGCTTGAATTTCGGCATCGATTTCATCGGCGGCACGCTGATGGAGGTGCAGAACAAGGCCGGGCCGGCCGATCTCGCCAAGATGCGGGCGACCATCGGCGGGCTTAAGCTCGGCGATTTCCAATTGCAACAATTCGGCAGTCCCGACAACGTTCTCATTCGTATTTCCGAACAGCCGGGCGGCGACCAGGCGCAGCAGGCGGCCGTGCAGAAGGTCCATGACGCTTTGGGCGACGCGGTCGATTACCGGCGAGTCGAAGTGGTCGGGCCGAGCGTCTCCACCGAACTCCTGTCCTACGGCACGATCGGTCTCGTGCTCGCGATCTTTGCCATCCTGATCTACCTATGGTTCCGGTTCGAATGGCAATTCGCGCTCGGCGCCATGATCGCCAACGTGCACGATTTGGTGCTGACCGTCGGCTTCATGTCGTTGACGCATATCGATTTCGATCTCACCAGTATCGCGGCGCTTCTGACCATTCTCGGCTATTCGCTCAACGATACGGTGGTGATCTACGACCGCATCCGCGAAATGCTGCGGCGCTATAAGCGCATGCCGATGCCGGACCTGCTCAATGCCTCGGTCAATGCGACGCTGTCGCGCTCGATCATTACCCACGTCACGGTGGCGATGTCGCTTCTGGCCTTGCTGCTGTTCGGCGGGCAGGCGATCCACAGCTTCACGGCGACCATGATGTTCGGCGTCGTGCTGGTCGGCACCTATACGTCGGTGTTCATCGCCTCGCCGATCCTGATCTATCTCGGCGTCGGCAGCACCCGCACCGGCGGCGGCCCCGAGGAAGCGGAATCGCCGCCCACGGCGCCGACAGCTCCGGCAGCGGCGCCGAGCGCTAGAAAACGCCGCTAGTGGACGATCGCCACCTCCCGCGCCAGGCGCTGATCGATGCCCACGGCGGCGGAGGTTTCCGCTTCGGCGGCATGTCGCATCGCGGTTCTCTGCTCTGCCTCCCGGACGGCATGTGGGCCTGGCCGGTGGCGACGGCCGCAGCGATCACCGACGAGACGCTGTCGCTTGTCCTGGCGCGCCTGGATCAACTTGATTTCTTCATTCTCGGCGTCGGCGTCGGCGACGCGCCGTGGAATTTGCCGGCGCCGTTGCGGGCAACGTTCCGCGAAGTCCACGTCTCGGTCGATGCGATGATGACGGGCCCGGCGGTGCGCACCTATAACGTCATGCAGATGGAAGGCCGCCGCGTCGGCGCCGGCCTGATCGCCATCGAATAACGATAGAATTGCATCATGCAGGATGCATTCACCTATTGCGCGGAACTAGTCCGGCAGGCCGATCGCGACCGCTTTCTGGCGTCGCTGTTTGCGCCGGCCGAGCGCCGCGGCGCGCTGCACGCGCTCTACGCTTTCAATATCGAGGTGAGGCGCGTGCGCGATGCGGCGCGTGAGCCGCTGCCCGGCGAAATCCGTTTGCAATGGTGGACCGACGTTCTCAATGGCGAACGGCGCGAAGAGGCGAGTGCCAATCCGGTCGCGTCGGCGCTGCTGACCACGATCGAGCGCCATGGGCTCGCGGCGAGTGCGCTGGCGGCTCTCATCGAGGCGCACCGGTTCGATCTCTACGACGAGCCGATGGCCGATATTGCCGAGTTGGAAGGCTACGCGAGGGCAACGGCTTCAGCGCTGTTCGCCTTGTCCGCGCAAGTCCTGACGGGCGCTGGAGCGGAAGAGGTGGCTGGTGCCGCCGGCATTGCCAACGCCATAACGGGCATGCTTCAGGCTTTCCCTGCACATGCTGCCCAGCATCGCCTTTATGTGCCGCTTGAAGTGCTGGCGCGGCATGAGGTCAGTCAATCGGACATTTTCGCGAGCCAATCTTCGCCCGGTCTCCGTGCGGCGCTCGCGGAATTGCGCGACCTCGCGCGCCGTCATCTCGCCGCGGTCCGCGAGCGCATTACGACACTGCCGCGCGAGGCGTTGCCGGCGTTGCTTCCGCTTGCGCTCGTGCGGCCATCGTTAGATCGATTAGACCGCAGCGAGGCGTTCGCGCCGGCCGAACTGTCGGCGTTGCGCCGGCAATGGCTGATCTGGCGCGCGTCGCGCAACCCGATGCGGATTCCGGGTGACTTTCGCAAGCGCGGCGGGATCGCGGTCCAACAGTAAATTTTATCAGAACGCGAAACGATCGCGCAGATTGCGCCGGTCCGAGACGATGCGGCCGACAATGGCGCGTTCGGCATCGGTCTTGAGCAGGGGATCGATCAGGTCGAGTTGATTCATCGCGACCAGTTCGAGAATTTCGCTGCGCACTTCGCCTTGGGCGTTGCGCGGCAAGGCATCGACGACTTGCAAATGCTCGGGTCGCGTTTCGCCGAGAAATTCGAGCAGCTCACCGTCGCCCGCGGTCCCTTCAACGAAAGCATAGAGCCCGGTGCCGGTACGGCGATCCGGGAAGGGCACGATGGCGACATCGCGCACGCGCGGATTTGCGCGCAGCCGCTGCGCGATCTCCGGCGCATCGCGGACGAAGCGCAACCCGCGGCCCTCACGGTCGGTGAAATTCAGCCCGCGCGTAATGGCGTAATAGACCTTCTTGCCTGTCGCCATCCATAGCCGGGTGATGACGCTTTTGCGCGCGAGCACGCGGCGTTCCATGGCGGTGAGCGCATCGGGCGCGTAGCGGCGCTTGTGCTTGAGAAGATGGCGCAGATCTTCGTAGCAGGCGATCCGGAACAGCTGATTGCGGCGGCGAAAACAGGCCGCGAGCTGAAAATCGGTGAGGAAGGCGCGACTGTCGGCGTAGAGCCAGTTCTGTTCCTTGGCGAGATCGTTGTGGGCAATGCCGGCGCGGTGCAGCGCGCGTAGCGCCGCTTTCGCCGAGCGGAAATAGGCGGCGTCGCCGTGCGGCTTTGCAATATGCAGCGGCACGCCGTCGATCCAGCCGCGCACCAGCGCGTGGCGTCCGGCGAAGAGCAGCGGCGGCGCGACGCCGAGCGGCTTGGCGCGCGCCAGCGCTTTTCGCTCACGGCGGAACAGTTCGTAGGCCAGCGGCCGGCTCCACCACGGCACCTCGTCGAGGCGGCGCAGCACAGCATCAACATCGCCGCTGTCCACGCCAAAGCGGCCGCGCTCGATAGTGGAAAACACATCGCGTTTGAGCACCACGCCGCTATGCCAGCGGCCGCCGAGTTCGTCGGGAGTATCGTTCATGCGCGGGCTTTTTAGAGCATCGTCCGGCAAAGTGGAAACCGGCCTTTCAAGGAGATCATGCTCACTCCGCCGCCGCGGGCAGGGCGCCCGCGAGCCAGGATTCGAGATCGTTGAGGGCGCGGGCGCAGAGCGCGCGCTTTTTGGCGACGGCCTTGGTCGGGCCGCGCAGCCGGTTGCCGTCGGCGTCCCTGGTGGGCGCTGGCGTCAGCGGCGGGAATAGACCGAAATTGACGTTCATCGGCTGAAACGAGCTTGGGCCCGCATCGATCGTCTCGATATGGCCGCCGGTAATGTGGCCGAGAAGGGCGCCGTGCGCGGTGGACGACGGCGGAACGAAAGGCCGGTCGCCAAGCCGTTCCGCGGCGGCAAAGCGCCCAGCGAGGAGGCCGATCGCGGCCGACTCGACATAGCCCTCGCAGCCGGTGATCTGCCCGGCAAAACGCAAGCGCGGCTCGGCTTTCAGTCGCAGCGTTTGGTCGAGCAATTTCGGCGAATTGAGAAACGTATTGCGATGCAGCCCGCCGAGCCGCGCGAACTCGGCGCGTTCGAGACCGGGGATGGAGCGAAATACGCGGACCTGCTCGGCGTGCCGGAGCTTGGTCTGAAAGCCCACCATGTTGAACAGCGAGCCGAGCTTGTTGTCCTGGCGTAGCTGAACGACGGCGTAAGGTTTGCGCTCCGGCTGCTGCGGGTTGGTCAGACCGAATGGTTTCATCGGCCCGTGGCGCGGCGTCTCGCGCCCGCGCTCGGCCATGACTTCGATCGGCAGGCAACCGTCGAAATAGGGCGTCGAGATTTCGAATTCGTGGAACGCGGTTTTCTCACCTGCCAGCAGCGCATCGATAAACGCGTCGTATTGCGCGCGCGTCAGCGGGCAGTTGATGTAATCGGCACCGGACCCGCCCGGGCCCGGTTTGTCATAGCGTGACTGAAACCAGGCGATGCCAAAATCGATCGAGTCGCGATGAACGATCGGCGCAATGGCGTCGAAGAACGACAGCGCGTCTTCGCCAGTGAGCGCACGAATGGAATTGGCCAGTTCAGGCGAGGTCAGCGGACCGGTCGCGATAACGACACTGTCCCATTCCGAAGGCGGCGCGCCGATCTCTGCGCGGTCTATTTCGATCAGCGGTTCCGCTTCGAGCGTTGCGGTAATCTCAGCGGCAAAACCATCGCGGTCGACCGCGAGCGCGCTGCCTGCCGGCAATTTGTGGGCGTCGGCCGCGCGCATTATCAGCGAGCCGCAGCGGCGCATTTCAGCATGCAGCACACCAATCGCGCTCGTCTCGGCGTCGTCCGAGCGGAACGAGTTCGAACAGACCAGCTCGGCGAATTGCCCGGTTTTGTGAACCGCCGTCGCGCGCACCGGCCGCATTTCATGAAGCACGACCGGCACGCCGCGCCGCGCCACTTGCCAAGCGGCTTCGGAGCCCGACAGGCCGCCGCCGATGACATGGATAGGGTCGCGGACCGGCGTGACACGGCGAATTGACCGCAAATCTTGCCGCAAGTCTTGCATCATTCCGCCCTAATTAGGCTTCCCGTCGCGATCGGACAACCAACGGGACGACCACGTCGGGACGAACACGGACTTGCCGGTGTTTATACCCGTCGTCCAACGCGAGGAACCCTGCATGCTCGATGTCGTCAAGTCGGCTCAGCGCAACATGGTTGCGGCTGGGTTCGACGTTGAAGTTCTGTCGCTGGCGACAGCCAATCCGTCTTATCGGCTCACTCAGGCCGACGCTGCCGCGCGCGCCAGGGAGCTTTATCCGCACCTCAAAAGGCTGTGGCGACTCTACGACAATACCGGCATCGAGACTCGATATAATTGCGAACCGATCGAATGGTATCTCAAGCCGCATAGCTGGGAAGAACGCACGGCTTCGTTTCAGAAGAACGCTCTCGATCTTCTGGAGAAGCTCACGCGCGCGACGACGGAAACCGCGGGCATTGAACCCGACGCGATCGATATGATCGTGACCAATACGGTGACCGGGCTCGCGGTTCCGAGCTTGGATGCCAAACTGATCAACCGGCTCAATCTCGCGCCGACGATCGAACGGCTGCCGATGTTCGGCCTTGGCTGCGGCGCGGGTGTCGCCGGCTTGGCGCGCGCCACCCGGCTTGCGCATGCGACCGACGGCGCGCACGTGCTGTTTCTTACTGTCGATCTGTGCAGCCTGTGCATGCGCGCCAACGATCCGAGCCCGTCGATGTTCGTCTCCACGTCTTTGTTCGGCGACGGCGCGGCGGGCGTGCTGTTGCACAATACGCGGCGTGGCGCGCGCGCGGGTCCGCGCATCCTCGCCGTCGGCGAATGGTGCTGGCGCGGCACCGAGCACATCATGGGATGGGACATCAAGGACGACGGCTTCGGCATCGTGCTCAGTCCGGAATTGCCGGCATTGATGAATGAATCGCTGGCGCCTGCCTTGCAAAACTTTCTCGACCGTAACGGCTTTCGGCTCTCCGACTTCAACGGATTCCTATTTCATCCCGGTGGCCGCAGATTGCTCGAAACCGCGGAGCAGGTGCTGGGACTTACGCACGCGCAACTCGATCATTCGTGGGAGGTGCTGCGCCATTACGGCAACATGTCGTCCGCGACGGTGTTGTTCGTACTCGATCGCGCGCTGAAGGCCGGCGCGCGCGGCCCGCATCTGCTTGCGGCATTTGGCCCGGGATTTTCCGCATATTTCGTGGTAGCTGATTTGTGATGCATTTCAGTTGGGGCGCGATCCTTCTGGCCTATCTCACGGCGCAACGCGTGGCTGAGTTGTGGTGGGCAAGACAAAACGAGCGGCGTCTCTTCGCAGCGGGCGGGGTCGAATACGGCCAGTCCCATCTGCGGTTGATGATGCTCCTGCATTTCGTCTGGCTGCTCGGGATGTGGGCGCTGGCCTACGGTCATTCCGTCGAGCCGGTATTCCTGGCGCTGTTTATCCTTCTGCAGATCGCGCGATTTTGGGTCCTGTTCACGCTGGGGCGGCGCTGGACCATCCGCGTCATCGTGATTGCCGGCGAGAAGCTGGTCACCAGCGGTCCCTATCGCTGGCTGCGCCACCCGAACTACGCCATCGTGATCGGCGAGATCGCCGTGGTGCCCTTGGCGCTGGGCATGCCGTTCTATGCGCTGGTGTTCTCGCTGCTCAACGCGATCCTGCTGTCGATTCGCATCCCGCAGGAAAATGCCGCTCTCGCCGTCAACGCGCTCAACTGGCGGCGATAAAGGGCCGCTGGCCGGGCGCGACGCGCAAATGGCCGCTGTTGGCTGAATATGGCCGCTCTGCTATAGCCTCGCGCGTATAACAGGGTTTCCGAGGCTGCCCGCTAATGTCCGTCGATGCCGATACCGTCCGCCGCGTAGCGCATCTCGCCCGTATTGCGGTCGCCGAAGAAGAGGTGGAAAATCTCAAAGGCCAGCTCAACGCCATTTTGGCCTTTGTCGAGCAGCTTGCGGAGGTCGATGTCGGGGGCGTTGAGCCGATGACCTCGGTCACGCCGATGGCAATGAAAATGCGACAAGATAAAGTGACCGACGGCGGCAATGCCGACGCCATTATTGCCAATGCTCCGACTCAGGAGGGGCACTTTTTCCTTGTGCCGAAGGTGGTCGAATAATGTGCTTGGCTTGCGAACAGGACGCGATCTGGCTCGCCTATCTCGACAGTCAGGGCATGTTGAAGCCTGACGATCCGGCGGCGGTCGAGGAGCTTTTTGCGGCGTTCCCGGTGCAGCCGCTGCCGGTGCAGCGCGAGTGGGACGCGCCGACGCCCGAAGCGCCGGCAGACACGGCGCCGAAACCTGCCGCCAAAAATCCGCTCAAGAATCCGTTCTCTTGCGACGATCCTACGGCTGAATGACCGATCTCACTTCGCTCACGCTGGCGCAGGCGCGCGACGCGCTGCGCGAGAAGAAATTTTCCGCGACCGAACTCGCCGACGCGCACCTCGCCGCCATGGCGAAGGCGCGCGCGCTCAACGCCTTCGTGCTGGAGACGCCGGAGCGCGCTCGCGCCATGGCGCATGCTTGCGACGCGCGGCTTGCGAAAGGCGAGGGCGGTCCGCTCGAAGGACTGCCGCTCGGCATCAAGGATTTGTTTTGCACCGAAGGCGTGCGCACGACGGCCTGCTCGCACATCCTGGATAATTTCGTTCCGACCTACGAGTCGACGGTCAGCGCAAATCTTTGGCGCGACGGCGCGGTGCTGCTCGGCAAACTCAACAACGACGAATTCGCCATGGGATCGTCGAACGAGACCTCGTATTTCGGTCCCGTCGTGTCGCCTTGGCGCCGGCGTGGCTCGGACGCAAAGCTCGTGCCCGGCGGCTCGTCCGGCGGTTCGGCTTCGGCTGTGGCGGCCAATCTCTGTGTCGGCGCCACCGGCACCGATACCGGCGGCTCGATCCGACAGCCGGCGGCGTTTTGCGGCATTGTCGGATTGAAGCCGACCTACGGCCGCTGCTCGCGCTGGGGAATTGTCGCCTTCGCGTCCTCGCTCGATCAAGCCGGGCCGTTTGCCCGCACCGTGCGCGATTGCGCGATCCTGCTCCGCTCGATGGCCGGCGCCGATCCGAAGGACACGACCTGCGCCGGTCTGCCGGTGCCCGACTACGAGAAGGCGATCGGCGGTTCGGTCAAGGGCATGCGCATCGGCATTCCTAAGGAATACCGGATGCCCGGCATGGCGCCGGAAATCGAAACGCTGTGGGCGCAAGGCGCGCAATGGCTCAAGGATGCCGGCGCCGAACTCGTCGATATTTCCTTGCCGATGACCAAATACGCGCTGCCGGCCTATTACATCGTGGCGCCGGCCGAAGCGTCGTCCAATCTCGCCCGCTACGACGGCGTCCGCTACGGGTTGCGCGTTCCCGGCCGCGATATCATCGACATGTACGAGCACACCCGCGCCGAAGGTTTCGGCAAGGAAGTCCGCCGCCGCATCATGATCGGCACCTATGTGCTCTCGGCGGGCTATTACGACGCTTATTATTTGCAGGCGCAGAAAGTGCGCACGCTGATCAAGCGCGATTTCGAAAAATGCTTCGATGCGGGAATCCACGCCATCCTGACGCCGGCGACGCCGTCGGCTGCGTTTGGCATCGGCGAGAAGGGACGCGCCGATCCGATCGAGATGTATCTCAACGACGTGTTCACTGTGACCGTGAACATGGCCGGACTGCCAGGCATTGCGGTGCCGGGCGGGCTCGACGCGCAAGGCCTGCCGCTCGGCTTGCAGCTCATTGGCCGCCCGTTCGACGAGGAAATCTTGTTCGCGCTCGGTGCGATCATTGAGCAGGCCGCTGGCTGTTTAACACCAGATCGTTGGTGGTAATTAAGTTGACAACCTAATTTACATTACTTAGTTTACTTAAGAACGGTGACCGAAATGAGCAAATATGATCCTTTGGGAGACTATCTCCGAAAGCAGCGATTAAGCCGGGTTCCAATGACTTTCAGGGAGATCGAGCGCCTCATAGGCGCGAAGCTCCCAAACTCTCAGCGTTATCCTGCATGGTGGAGCAACAATCCGTTCAATAACGTGATGACCCAAGTGTGGCTCGATGCTGGTTACAAGACTGAGGAGGTCAACATCGACGCAGGGAAGCTAGTGTTTCGCAGAGTGAAAGAACGTTCCGAGACCGCCAATAGCGACACAGCATCGACAAGCAAAGGCGCAGGGGAAACAGCCCACCCAATTCTCGGATGGCTGAAGGGCACTGTGCGTATCGCGCCTGGAGTCGATCTCACCGAGCCGGCCGATCCTGAGTGGGGCAAACGAGCTTGGGACGAGTAATCGACGTGGCGCTTTTGCTCGACACATGTGCGGCCATTTGGTTCTCGAATGGCGAACGTATTTCGGAAGACGCAACCAGCGTGTTGCGGCAAGCGCGCGAGTTTGGGGACAACCTCTATGTCTCGCCGATCACGGCATGGGAGCTGGGGCTCCTTGTTTCGCGCGGTCGAATAAAATTGCTGATGACCCCGCAGCGATGGTTTGACCGATTGTTGGAGGCGCCTGGAGTTATACTAAGCGAGATGCCGTCAAGCGTGCTAATTGGTTCCTCATTCTTACCGGGTGAGCCTCCAAGCGATCCCGCAGATCGGATTATTGCGGCAACTGCACGCGAATATGGCCACACACTGATGACTCGTGATCGTCCGTTGCTGCAATATGCCAAACAAGGTCATATTCAGGCGATCACCTGTTGACGTGCTCTCGTGACGATTTCTGAATTCAAAAATTCAGTTGCAAGAAAAATGCTGCCAAGCGGCCTTTCACCAGCGCTGACAGCGCTATGGTGGGCGGGCAAGGATGATTGGGACAAGGCGCATCACATCGTCATGAGCGGCGAGGGTGCGGATTGCGCCTGGGTCCACGCCTATCTGCATCGGGTCGAAGGCGATCTCGGTAATGCCGGCTACTGGTATCGGCAGACGAACCGTAAGGTGGCGATAGGAGATATCGCGGCGGAATGGGCCGTGATCGCCGCGGCGCTGCTGTCTGAACAACAGTAACGTCAGAGCGCGATCGCCGCGCTTCTATTCGCTGCCGGCGAGTCCGGCCTCCTTTACGACCTGCCCCCACCGCGCCCGTTCGGCGTTGATGAAATCATGCAGCTTGTCGGGCGGCGGGCTCGATTGCGGCACCATGCCAAGCGCGACCATCTGCGCGCGCACGGTTTCGTCGGCGACGACGGCGCGGAACGCTTCGTAGAGCTTGGCAATGATCGGGCCGGGCGTGTGCGCCGGCGCCACCACCAAGCCCCAACCCGTCGCGTCGAATCCCGGCACGCCTACGTCCCGCAGCGGCGGAATGTCGGGAGCCGAAGGCAGCCGGACAGCGGAGGTCTCGCCGAGCGCCCGCACCTTCCCGGCGCTGACCATCGGCAAAGTCGGCGCGACATCGGCGAACATCAAGGAAATATGGCCAGCGATCAGGTCCGTGAGCGCCGGCGCGGTGCCTTTGTAAGGCACGTGCGTCATCTCGACACCGGTTATGGTCTTGAACATTTCGGCGAAGAGGTGATGCGGCGAGCCCACGCCACCGGAGCCGTAAGTGAGCGATCCAGGGTGCTCTTTGGCATATTTGATCAGATCCGGCACCGATTGGATCGGCAGCGCGGGATTGACGATCAGCACGAACGGATTCTTGGCGATAAGGGCGATCGGCGTGAAATCCTTTTGCGGATCGTAGGGCAGGTTTTTGTAAAGCGCCGGACTGATCGCGAGCGCTCCGGTCCCGGCCATGAGCAGGGTGTAGCCGTCCGGTTTCGCCTTGGCGGCGTCATTGGTCCCGATTGTCGATCCGGCGCCGGGCCTATTTTCGACGACGATGGGTTGCCCGAGCCGGTCGCCGACGCCTGGAGCAAGCTCGCGGCATAGGACGTCGATCGCTCCCGCGGGTGGCCAAGGCGCGATCAAAGTAATGCGGCGCGACGGATAGTCGTCGGCGTGGCCTGTCTGCGACGACAGCATCAAGCCGGCGAGACCGATCAGCAACCATGCGCCGTATCGCATATTTCCCCCACAAGAATCCCGGCGATGTCTTTTCCTGCAGCGTCTTGGTCGGCCGCGCTGCACCGCTTGATCCGCAAAGCATAGTTGCGCGGGCGCTGCCGCCGCAACACGCCTTTAGTGCTACTGGCCTTCAGGCGGGGTCAGGAGGCCGCGCGCGGGGGGCCGTCCGGTTTGCGGCTTGGCGCTTCGAAGACTTCGTTTCGCCGCCGCGGCAGCGAATCCGGGTGCTCGCGCTGGAGAAAGCCGATCAGTTTTTCGCGTAACTCGGCGCACAGGTCGGCTGTACTGCCGGTGTTAGTGGCGGTGACCAGCACGCGGACTTCCATGGCTTGAGCGTTTGTATTTGTCACCTGCACATTGACGATCTTGCCGTCGATCTTGGATTGCGTAACAAAATCGGCGGCCTTCTCGCGAATGCTGTCGACCGGCGCGGTGTAGTCGAGATAGAGCAAGACCGAGCCGATATTCGCCGCCGCCTGCCGCGTCCAATTGTAGAACGGCTGCTGGATGAAATAGTTGAGCGGCACGATCAGGCGCCGCAGATCCCACAGCCGGATCACGACATAAGTCGCGTTGATCTCCTCGATCCAGCCGTACTCGTTCTGCACGGTGACCGCGTCTTCGAGCCGGATCGGCTGCGTCACCGCAAGCTGCACGCCAGCGATGAGATTGCTCAGCACCGGTTGCGCGGCGAGACCGAACACGACGCCGGCGACGCCTGCGGAGGCAAAAAGGCTCACGCCGAATTGGCGCACCGAATCGAAAGTCATTAAGGCGAAGCCGAGCGTCAGCAGGAGAATGACCGTGTCGAACGCGCGGACCAGGACACGCACCTGGGTGATGTGCTTGCGCGCCAGCAGATTGTCGTCGACGTCTATGCGGAAACGAAGGAGATAGAGGCTGGCGCCGATTTTCAGCACCGTGAGCGCGATCCAGCCGGCCAGGCAGATGGTCGCCAGCGTGAGTATTTTCGCGAAGATGCTTTCCGTGTCGGCCTCGACGGGAGCGGTCGGCAGCGCGATCACCATTGCAATAATCAAGAGTGCGAATCGTATCGGGTCTTTGGTCGCTTCAAGGATTGTCCGCAGATAGGGCCGTCGGTTGCGCAGCAGCCGGCGTAGCGTGATGAGCACGACGGCATGGATGACCCAAGCGACGATGAATGCGACGACGACAATGACGAAAGTGACTGCCCAAGCCGGCGCAAAGGAGAGCGCGTGACTGAGGTCCGCCAATTTCGATTGCAGGTTATGCGCTATGTCTTGCCACATGATTCAAAATATAGCCGAAAACGTTTCCGGCGTGCGGCGCCGGTGAAAACGCCGGAGAAGGGAGCCGGGTTCATCGGGTTCCTTGCTGGACACCGCCACAATGAGGTGGCATCAAGGCGCCATCAGACAGGCGGCCCGACATGAAAACTTTCCTGCTGCGCATGTTCACCTGGTGGAACAGCCAGACTTTCGGCACGCAGTGGTGGACATGGCTGTACGGTGAGTTCGTCGGCGTGGACGAATTCGGCAATCGATACTATCGAACCGCGGGCGGCAAGATCGACCCCACGCTCGGTTTGGAGCGCCGCTGGGTGATTTATAACGGCGTCGTCGAGGCGACCATGCTGCCGCCGGGTTGGCATGGCTGGATGCACCATCTTGTGGATGTGCCGCCGACGCAGGAGCAAGTGCTGACACATCCTTGGGAAAAGCCGCACCGGCCCAATTTGACCGGCACGCCTGGGGCCTATCGTCCCAGCGGCTCCACTCTGGCGCAGGGCCGCCGTCCCAAGGCGACCGGCGACTACAAGGCCTGGGTACCGGGCAAACAGTGACCGCCGGTTCGGGCCCTGATCCCTGGAAATGCCGTATTCGACGTGTTAACGGGGCAAGTTACCGGGGCACGACGCTCGCAAGCGTCCAAACATACCGCGCAACGAATCGATGGTCCGAATCGCCGCACTTTTCGTCGTGATCGGCGGGCTGCTTGCCGCGGCACTTGTCACGATGCTTGCCGCTTCGCCTGCCCGGGCGCAGTTCGGCAATATTTTCGGCGATTCGCCGCCGCGCCCGCCGGGCAGCGTGCCGAATGGCGGATTCCCGGCTCAGCCGCCGCCTGTGCAGTATCCGGGACAGCAATTTCCCGGTCAGCAGCAATATCCGCCCCAGCAATACCAGCCGCCTCAGCAAGCGTCGCGTCCGCAGAACGGCATCCAGGCTAAGCCCTTGGCGCCGCCTCCCGGCGCCACCAGCGCTCCGCCACCGAGCCAGGCTAGCGCGCCGTCGCGGCCCTTGCCCGCGCCGGCCAAGCCGCCGCCGCCCGAGCCCGCCGATACGTCGCCGCAGCCCGACGACACCGTTGTCACCGAGACGCCGACGCAAAAGATAGAGAACGGGCGCGCGATATTCTCCGGTCTCGATAAGATCACCGGCCGGATCATTTCGTTCGATGCAGCGATCGGCGAAACGGTGCAGTTCGGCGCTCTGCAGGTCACCGCGCGAGCCTGTAACACGCGGCCGCCGACGGAGCCGACCAATACCGACGCTTTCGTCGAAGTCGACGAGGTGACGCTTCAGGGCGAGATCAAACGCATCTTCACCGGCTGGATGTTTGCAGCGAGCCCCGGCCTGCACGCCGTCGAGCATCCGATCTACGACGTCTGGCTGACCGATTGCGCGCAACCGGTCGGCGGCGCGGTCGCGCAAACAGTCGTGCCGTCCATGCCTGCGGCGGGTGTGGCGCCGCCCGGTGCGATACCTGCGCGCGCGCGCCAGGCTCCCGCCCAACGCCAGCCAGCGCCGCACTCGGCGCCACCGCCGGGTACGGACGACTGACGGCTGCGAGCCGGCTTACGGCGTTATCGTTCTGCGAGACGTTTGAGAGCGGCTTCGCCGGGAACCGGCTTGTCGGTTGGGAGCGCGCTAAAATCGCCTTCGCCGACGAGCGCTGCGTCGAGCAGCTTGTGATAAGCCGGCCGCGGCACCTCGATGGCGCCGAACGTTTTCAGATGCGCGGTGACGAACTGCGTATCGAGTAGCCGGTAATGCCCGGCCTTGAGCCGCGCGACCAGATGCACGAGCGCAACCTTCGACGCGTCGCGGACGGTGTGGAACATGCTTTCGCCGAAAAAGGCGCGGCCGAGACTGACACCATAGAGGCCGCCCACCATCTCATCGCCGTCATAAACTTCGACCGTGTGGCAGTCGCCGCGCTCGTAGAGCTTGCGGTAGAGATTGCGAATACGGGTATTGATCCAGGTGCGCGTGCGTCCCGGCGCGGGCTCTGCGCAGCCGTCAATAACAGCGTCAAAATCGCGATCGACCGCCACCGTGAATCGGTCGGATCGGACCGTCCGCGCCAAACGGTCCGGCACATGAAAGCGATCGAGCGGAATAACACCGCGGCGTTCCGGTTCTATCCAATAGAGCGCCGGGTCTTCGGCGCTCTCGGCCATGGGAAAGATACCGCAGGAATAGGCCTTGAGCAGCACTTCGGGCGTAATGTCGATGAGTGCGGACTCGCGGCTCGCCATGAGATTTGTTTAACCGGCTCCCGGCTCCCGGTTCAAGCGGGCCGCCGCCGCGTGCGCTTGCAGGGCGGCTGATGCGGGTGGACATCCTCGTCAGCGACTTTGCCAAGGCTTGCTCGAGGACGCCCAAGTCTTCGGGGACGCCCAAGTCGTGGCTGCGGCAATGTGGAATTGCCGCGCGCACCACAATTCAATGCCCCGCAGTCGAGGTTCCATGGTCCGTATCGGTCCGTATCGGCCCATACGGCTGCGCACGCGGCAAATTAACCGGGCGCAAAGTATAGGTCGGTAGGATTTTCGGAGAGCTTGAACGCATTCGGGCAGACCGCGTTACGCGTCAATGGACGGGTGTTTGGGTGAGTTGGGGTGCTGCTATGGAACTCAATATAAGAGGAAACGAGCCGATCCACGTGCTGTTCGTTGAGGACGAGTTCCTCATCAGCGAGTGGGTGGCGCAATCGCTGTCGGAGCAGGGCTTCTCTGTGCAGGCGGTGAGCAATGCGGCCGATGCGCTGCGGGCGCTCAGCTCGGATCCGGTCGATGTTCTTTTCACCGACATTAATCTGCCGGGGGAAATGGACGGCGCGGCATTGGCGCGACGCGCCCGCGAAATGCAACCGCATCTTCCTGTCGTCTATGCGTCGGCGCGCGCCAACATGCTCAATCCGGCGGATCGGGTGCCCGGCTCGTCCTTTGTGCCGAAGCCCTATGAACCGACATTCGTCGGTCGCTTGCTTGCCGCCGCGCTGAAAGCGGCCGAGGCCGGAGTACCGGTGTAGGCGTTAGAACATGATCCGGAAAAGTGGAAACCGGTTTTCCGAAAAGATCATGTTCCAACGAAAACCCTAGGCCATGATGCGATTCAACTTAATCGGATCATGGTCTAGGGCGGCGTAAGCGTCACTGCACCAAATCGCCGCGCGCCAGATACCGCTCGAGCCAGTGGATGTGATAATCGCCGTCGATGATGTCCTTGTCGCGCACCAGCGCGCGGAACAAGGGCAGCGTGGTGTCGATCCCCTCGATGACAAATTCATCGAGCGCGCGTTTCAATCGCATCAGACATTCGCTGCGCGTCCTGCCGTGGACGATGAGCTTGCCGACGAGTGAATCGTAGTAGGGCGGTATCGTGTAGCCGTGATAGACGGCGGAATCGATGCGGACGCCGAGCCCTCCCGGCGGGTGATAGTGAACGATCTTGCCGGGTGACGGCCGAAACGATACCGGGTTCTCGGCATTGATGCGGCACTCGATGGCGTGGCCGTGAAACTTGATGTCGCTTTGCACAAATTCGAGGTCGCCGCCGGCGGCGACGCGTATCTGCTCCAGGATGAGATCGATGTCGGTGATCATTTCCGTCACCGGATGCTCGACCTGAATGCGCGTATTCATCTCGATGAAATAGAACTGGCCGTTCTCGTAAAGGAATTCGACGGTGCCGACGCCGAGATATTTGATCTTGCGCATTGCCGCCGCGACGGTCTCGCCGATCTCACGGCGCATCTGCACGTTGAGGGCAGGGGACGGGCTTTCTTCCCATACTTTTTGATGCCGCCGTTGCAGCGAGCAGTCGCGTTCGCCGAGATGGATGGCGCGGCCCTTGCCGTCGCCAAGGACTTGAATCTCGATGTGGCGCGGCCGCTCCAGATATTTCTCGACATAGATCGTATCGTCGCCGAACGCGGCATTGGCTTCAGCGCGAGCTGCTGCAAGCGCCGGACCGGCCTCGGCCTCGCTGCCCACGACCCGCATGCCCCGGCCACCGCCGCCGGCAGCCGCCTTGAAAATCACCGGATAGCCGATCGCGCGCGACATATCGTGCGCTTGCGCATCGGAGGTGAGGCCGCCGTCGGAGCCCGGAACCACCGGGATGCCAAGCTCCTTGGCGGCGCGCTTCGCCGCGATCTTGTCGCCCATCAGCCGGATATGCTCGGGGCGGGGCCCGATGAAGTGCAAATTGTGCTCGCCGAGAATCTCGGCGAAGCGCGCGTTCTCGGACAGAAAACCGTAGCCGGGATGCACGGCGTCGGCGCCGGTGATCTCGCAGGCGGCCAGGAGCGCCGGAATATTGAGATAACTGTCCTTGGCGGCCGGCGGTCCGATGCAGACGCTCTCATCGGCAAGCCGCACATGCATTGCGGATTCATCCGCCGTCGAATGCACCGCGACCGTCGCGATACCGAGCTCCTTGCAGGCGCGGAGCACCCGCAGCGCGATCTCTCCTCGGTTCGCAATCAGAATTTTGTCGAACATCGATGGACTCAAGACCGCGAATGGCGAATGGCGAATGGCGAATGGGATTTGGAAAGTGGTCGCGACATGATCACTACTCGCAATTCGCTACTCCCTATTCGCCACTACTCGATGATCATAAGCGGTTCGCCGAACTCGACCGGCTGGCCGTTCTCGACGAGAACCTGCGTCACCGTGCCGGAACGCGGCGCGGGAATCTGATTCATCGTCTTCATGGCCTCGATAATCATGAGCGTCTCGCCGGCCTTCACCTGGCTGCCGACGTCGACGAATGGCTTTGCTCCGGGCGAGGAGCCGAGATAGGCCGTTCCGACCATCGGCGAGGTAACGGCTCCCGGGTGGTCCGCCGGATCGACGCTTTCCGCTGGCGCGGCTGCCGGCGCGGCGCGCGGCGCTTCCGCCGCCCACCCCCGTCCCGCGGGCGCGCTCGCGTGCCGCGCGACGCGGATCGATGTGCCGTCACGCTCGTACTCGATCTCGGTGAGGCCGGTTTCGTCGAGCAGCTTCGCCAGTTCCCGGATCACGTCGTGATCGACGGCGGGCGAATTCGATGATGTCGGGTTCCCGGGCTTGCGCGCCACGATCACTCCTTGGCGCCGATGATGCGGGCGAGGCCAGTAATGGCGAGCGCGTAGCCTTCGATGCCGAAGCCGCAGACGATGGCGCGCGCCACTTTCGAAACGTAAGAGTTATGTCGAAATTCCTCGCGCGCATGAATGTTGCTGATGTGAATCTCGATCACGGGCGCCTCCATGGTCATGAGCGCATCGAGGATCGCGATGGACGTGGTCGTGAACCCCGCCGGATTGAGGACGAGACCGGCCGCCTGCTCGGCGCGGGCCTCCTGAATCCAGTCGACGATCTGGCCTTCGTGATTGGATTGGCGGAAGACCACCGCAAGGCCGTGCTGCTGCGCCGTCGCCTGGCACAGTTTCTCGACGTCGGCGAGCGTGGCGCGGCCATAGATATGTGGCTCGCGCGTGCCGAGCAGATTGAGATTGGGTCCGTTGAGGACGTAAACGGTTTTCGACATTTGCGAGGGCTGAACCGGCTATCGGCGCGGACGAATAGCCCGCGCCGTTGCGTTTATAGGGAAGGCTCTCGCAAAGGGGAAGCCGGGGTCGCCAAGCGGGCGCGGCTGGCCCCCGCACTGCCTAGGGCATTAAGGGCCTTTTTAACCCTGTGGGCGGCCTATTTCTTGTCAGCGCTCTTGTCGGGGCTGAGCTTTGCTTTCAACTCGTCGAGACCGACCGCCCCGACCACGAGCTCGTCACCGATGACATAGCTCGGCGTGCCGTTGACGCCGAGCGCGTCGGCGAGCTTGATGTCCTCGTCGATGGTCGTCTTCACTTCGTCGCTGTTCATGTCTTTTTCGATGCGGTCCATGTCGAAGCCGACTTCCTTGGCCACCGCAAGCGCGCGCGCCTTGTCGGCCGCGCCGCGGCCGCCGAGCAGCTTTTGGTGGAACTCGATGTACTTCTTGCCCGTCGGATCCTGCATGCGCGCAGCGACCGCCACATGGGCAGCGTCGACCGAGCCGTCGCCGAGAACCGGGAATTCCTTGAGGACGAAGCGTAGATTGGGATTGGCGCTCAAGAGAGTCATCATGTCCGGCAAAGCGCGCTTGCAGAATGCGCAATTGTAGTCGAAGAACTCGACCATCGTGACATTGCCTTGCGGATTGCCGAGCACAACCTGGTGCGCTGAGTTGAACAAGGCGGCGTTGTTGTCCTTGATCGTCGTGCGCGCCTTCTCGGCGTCGGCCTCTTTCTGGCGCTTGTCCAACGCATCCAGCGCTTCCTGAACCACTTCGGGATGCGCAACGATATAGTTCTTGATGATGACGTCGATCGCCTGCTGCTGGTCCGCGGACAAAGTCTGCGTGGAAACTGCCTGTTTAGCAGAGCTGTCAGTTGCCGGCGTTTGCGCCGGTACTGGCGTCGCGGCTGTCTCGGCCGGCGCCGGCTGAGCCAGGAAAACGCTCGCCGCGGCCAAGCCGGCAAAAAGCACCGGATAGCGGTTCGCTGAGATCGGATTTTTCATTGGGACTGTCCTGCTGACGTGTTCACTTGAAACTTGAAGAGTGGGTTGTCGCGGTGGTTCTTGTTGTAGGCAACGATATCGTCGGCCCGCACCCAGCCGGGCGATCCGATCGGGAAGCGCTGTTTCGCCCGATCCGCGAGTTCCCGCGCGGTCTTGTTGTCGCCGCGCGCAAAGGCCGCCTGAGCTGAGGCGAGATCGGCATCGGCGAGATCATTCTTGCGGCCATAGGCCATGGCAAGGGTTGTATAGGCGTCGGCGGCTTCCGGTTCCTTAAGGAGAGCTGCGTGCAGAAGCGGTATGGCTTCTTCCGCCGCCTTGGGATCGTTGGTGGCGACGAGCGCCTGCGACAGCAGAATCTGAATAAGCGCGGGGTTCGGCGCAAGCTGCACGGCGCGGCGCAACGGCGCGAGCGCCTCGGCCGGATGGGCGCCTTCGAGCAGCGCCTGGCCCTTGAGCTCGTAGAAATACGGATCGTTCGGCATCGCCGCGATCAAACCATCGATCTGCGGCATGGCGCTTTGCAGCCCGCCGAACCGGTAGGCCGAAATGGCCCGCGCGTAACGCGCGGGAAGGCTGGTATCGGTCATCGGATAGTGCGCCAGCACCACATTCGGACGTTCGGTGAAGCCATAGAGCTTGGCCCGCATCATGTCGTGGCGGAATTGCAGTTCTGGCGGATCCTTTTTGCCCCAATACGGCGTCTTCACCAGCTCCGCCAGAGCGTCCATGCGCTCTTGGGGCATGGGATGGTTCTGTGCGTAAGGATTGGCACCATGCGCCGAGAACAGCGATTCGTCCGCGAACTTCTTGAACGTATCGTACATGCCCTTCGCGGATTGTCCGGTCATGGTCAGAAAACGGACGCCGGCGCGGTCGGCCGATTCTTCTTGCGCGCGCTGATAGGACAAGATCGAGCTCATGGCCATGGACTGCGGCGCGGTGAATATGGCCCCGCCGACATTGCCCATTTCGGTATTACCATGCCCCGCAACCATGGCGGCGGCGCCGAGAAGCATGGCGACGATCATGGCGGTCTGCGCGTTGGCGAGCTCCTGGCGCATCTTTGAAAGATGGCCGCCGACAATGTGGCCGGTCTCGTGAGCGAACACGCCGATGAGCTGATTGGGCACCGTCGCTTCCTTGAGCGCGCCGGTATTGACGAAAATACGGTGCGCATCCATGACGAAGGCATTGAACGCATTGTCGTCGATGATGACGACTTGAACGTTCTGATTGCTCAGTCCGGCGGCTTTCAGAATGGGCGCGGTGTAGTCGCGCAAAAGCTGTTCGATCTCGGCGTCGCGGATCATCGGAATGCCGGCAGCCGATCCGGTCTGCGCGCGCACTGGGACGCTCGCCGGAACGCTCGACAGCGCGAGTGCGGCGGCCGTGGCAACGGCAACAAAGCGCGAAGCTGGTCTCACCGGCCGCACCTTGCTAGGAGATCGAGCAACAATCATGTGAGGCGAACTGTCAGGTCCCTGCGCCCGGGCCGCAAGCTATGGATCGATGGAGTTTCGGTCAACACGCGGTCGGCGCGCTGCGGATCACCAGCCGGACCCCCAAGAAACCCGCTGAATGCGGCATCAACGGGGCGAAATCTCAGGCCGCGAGAACCGGTTAGCGCGCGGATTTGTGATCGGATTTGTGACGGAAATTTAGGGTCGAATTGATGCTCGAAAAGGCCAAGAGCGTACTGCCCAGGAGCCTTCTGCAGCCCTCCGTCCGCAGTGGCGTGCCGCCGTTCATGGTGATGGACGTCATGGCGGCCGCCGCTCGCCTTGAGGCACAGGGCCGCCGCATCGTCCACATGGAAGTGGGCCAGCCGGCGGTTGGCGCGCCATCGACCGCGATTGCCGCCGTGCGCGCGGCGCTCTCGAGCGGTCCGCACGGTTATACCGAGACGCTCGGCATCGCCTCGCTGCGGCGGCGGATCGCGCGCGCTTATGCCGACTGGCATGGCCTCGACATCGAGCCGGAACGCATCGTCGTTACGACCGGCTCCTCTGCCGGCTTCATGCTCGCCTTTCTCGCCGCCTTCGAAGCGGGAGATCGGGTCGCGATGGCGCTGCCCGGCTATCCGCCGTATCGCCACATCCTGTCTGCTTTGGGCTGTGAGCCCGTTGGAATCGAAACGGCTGCGGACACGCGCTGGTCCATTACCGGCGAAAGTCTTCTCGCGCAGCACCGTGCGCGGCCGCTCAAGGGCCTGATCGTCGGTTCGCCCGCCAATCCGACCGGAACCATGATGACGGCGGAAGCACTCGCTGCCCTGATCCGCTGCGCGGAAGACGCCGGCATCGCGGTCATCTCGGACGAGATCTATCACGGGCTTGATTACGCTTTTTCAGCGCAGAGCGCCGCGCGCTTCTCGCCCGATCCGATCATCATCAATTCATTTTCCAAATATTTCTGCATGACCGGTTGGCGCATCGGCTGGATGGTGGTGCCGCCGGCGCTGGTTCGTGCGGTCGAGCGTTTGCAGCAGAATCTTGCGATCTCGGTGCCGACACTGTCGCAGATCGCGGCCGAAGCCGCTTTCGACGGCCGCGACGAACTGGAACAGATAAAACACGGTTACGAGGACAATCGCCGCATTCTGGTCGAGGGTCTGCCGCGCGCCGGGCTGAGCTCGTTCCTGCCGGTCGACGGCGCGTTTTATCTCTATGCCGACATCTCGCGCTTCTCGGACGACAGTTATCAGTTCGCGACCCGCATGCTCGAGGAAGCCGGCGTCGCTGCGACGCCGGGCGTCGATTTCGATCCGGTGCACGGACGGCAGTTCCTGCGCCTGTGTTACGCGGGGTCGCGCGAGGACATGCACGAGGCGGTCGCACGGATCGGCAAATGGCTCGGGGATAAGAAGCGGTGAGTCTGTCGGACAACGCGCTCGTTCTGTTTTCCGGCGGCCAGGATTCGACGGTGTGTTTGGCCTGGGCGCTGGAGCGCTTTGCCCGTGTCGAAACCGTCGGTTTCGACTACGGACAACGCCACGCCGTCGAACTCGACGTGCGTCCGCGCATTCGCGACGGCCTGTCGTCGCTCTCCGGCGACTGGCGCGCGCGCTTGGGCGACGATCACATGGTGCGTCTCGACGCATTGTCGGCGATTTCCGAAACCGCCTTGACTCGCGACGTTGCGATCGAAGTCGCCGAGTCCGGATTGCCGACGACCTTCGTGCCCGGGCGCAATCTCGTCTTCTTCACCTTTGCCGGCGCGCTCGCCTATCGGCGCGGCATCAAACACATCGTCGCCGGCATGTGCGAAACCGACTATTCCGGCTATCCGGATTGCCGCGACGATACGATCAAGGCCATGCAGTTGGCGCTTACGCTCGGCATGGATCGCCGCTTTGTCATCCATACGCCGCTGATGTGGATCGACAAGGCGGCCACCTTCGCGATGGCCGATGAAATCGGCGGCAAACCGCTGATCGATCTTCTTCTCGGCGAGACCCACACCTGCTATCTGGGCGACCGGGAACACCGCCACGCCTGGGGTTTCGGCTGTGGCGAATGTCCGGCGTGCCGGTTGCGCGCCGAGGGTTTTGCCAAATGGAAGGCGGCATTGTGAGGCTCGACTCCGATCAGCGGCGCGTGCGCGAGGGCGCGGTATTCTTGGCCCTGTTCGCGCTTACCATTCCGGCCGCCAATTGGCTCATCGGCCATGTCGGGACTTCATGTGCCATGCCTCACGGTCCTTGTGTCGTGCCTGTCGCGCCGGGGCTTATGGCGCCGTCGGGCGTCATGATGGTCGGCGCGGCGCTCATCTTGCGCGATCTGGTGCAGCGGCGGCTTGGAACGGGCCCGTCCGTGCTGGCGATCCTATTCGGCAGCGGGCTGTCGGCGCTGCTGGCGCCGGCTTCGCTCGTCGTCGCTTCCGCCGCGGCGTTCCTTCTTTCCGAGCTTGCCGATCTCGCGGTCTATACGCCGCTGGCGCGCCGCCGCCTTGTTGCCGCCGTCGTTGCTTCCAGCTTGGTGGGGCTCATTGTCGACTCAATCGTGTTTCTTTGGCTTGCCTTCGGTTCGCTCGATTACTTGGCCGGGCAGATTGTCGGCAAATCCTGGATGGTGCTGCTGTCCATACCGTTCGTGGCGTGGCTGCGCCGCCGCGACGAACGGCTCGGCATCACACCGGCATAACTCTCCTCAACGAGGCGCAAAGAGGCAAGTTAAAGAGGCAAGTGATGAGCGACGCTTTATTTGACGTCCTGCGCAAGGTGACGACCGCGACCATAACCACGATGCTTTTGAAGAAGGGCATCCGCCGCTGCTGGATGAGCGGCGCGAAGCCTCTGATTCCGGGGGGCGAGCGCCTCGTTGGTCCGGCGTTCACGTTGCGCTTTATACCGGTGCGGGAAGATCTGGCGACGCCGGAGAGCTGGGCGAGCCCGATCTCGACCCGCGCCGCGATCGAGGCCATGCCGGAAGGCGTCATCGCCGTCGCTGACGCGATGGGCGTGCCGAGCGCCGGCATATTCGGCGATATTCTTTGCGCGCGCATGAAAAAGCGAAATGTCACGGCGCTCGTCACTGACGGCGTGATGCGCGATCTCACGGGCGTGCTCGCCAGCAAGCTGCCGGTTTGGTGCTCGGGCGTCGCCGCTCCCGCCTCCGTCAACGGACTGACCTTTGTCGGCTGGCAGGAGCCGATCGCCTGCGGCGGCTGCGCGATCTTCCCCGGCGACGTGATTGTCGTCGACGACGACGGCGCTGTCGTCATCCCGCAGGCGCTGGTGGACTTCGTCGCCCATGAGGGCGCCGAGCACGAGCTTTATGAGAGCTGGGTGTTTACCGAAGTGGAGAAGGGCGTGAAGCTGCCCGGCCTCTATCCGCCCAACGACGAAGCCAAAGCGCAGTACGCGGCGTGGCGAAAAACGCGCGGATAAACGCACCGGTCATCGCCGGCGCAGTTTGTCTATCGAATAACGATCATCGGCGGGGAACTGGATATGTTTTTCCTTCTTTCCAAGTTTCTCGGCCTTTTGGTACTGCCATCGAATCTTGTGATTGAGATCGGCCTCGTCGGAATCGTTTTGTCGCTCACAAGCTTCAGGCGGCTCGCAAGCTGGCTCATCGTGACCAGTGTGGTGCTGACCGCTTTCGTCGGCTTCTCGCCGCTCGGCAATATTCTGATGCTGCCGCTTGAGCAGCGTTTTCCGCCTTGGGATCCGTCGCGCGGCCCGCCCGACGGCATCATCGTGCTCGGCGGTTCGATCATCCCGGAAACTGCGGCGGCGCGCGGCGACGATTCCGCTCTCAATGAGGCCGCGGAACGCATCACTGCGACGGTCGAGCTCGCACGCAAATATCCGAACGCCCGCATCATCTTCACCGGTGGCAATGCGTCGCTGTTCGAAAACGCGCCGAGCGAAGCCGCCATCGCGGTTCGCGAATTGGTCGCGCTCGGCATCGCGCCGGATCGCATCACGGCGGAAGAGCAGTCGCGCAACACGATCGAGAATGCCGTGTTCTCGCGCCTGATCGCCCAGCCGAAACCGGGCGAGCGCTGGCTCCTGGTGACGTCGGCATTTCACACGCCGCGGGCAATCGCCGTCTTTCGCGCCGCCGATTTTCCCGTCGAGCCCTATCCGGTCGATTATCGCACGCGAGGTCTGGGCGACGTCGTGCGGTCGTTTCCGTCCGTCGCCGACGGATTGGCTCGGACCGACTTCGCGATGCACGAATGGATCGGACTTTTGGCCTATCGATTGACCGGCAGGACCAGGGAATTATTTCCCGCTCCATAGTCTTTTTTACCGATCTTTCATATCTGCTGTGGAATCCTGCCCCGTTGCGCTTCGTCCTATGGGGAAGGACCCTTATGTCGACGACCGACGTGCCTGCCGATTTCGTGGATCAACCGGTGGAAGAGCTAGCCGAGGCCAAGTCCGCTTCGAGCGAATGGGCGGAAACTGCACTCACGGTGCTCTTTACAGCGACGGCAGTGTTGTTTGTTTCCTTTATCGCCGTTGTAACCGGCCTCGTCTGAGCTCTAGCTCAGCTCGCACTGACAGCCTGACGCGAGTCGGAGACGAATTGCCGTCGCCACATGACGACAAGGATGGCCGCCGTCGTCGCGATGAGCGGCAACGGACCTAAGAACCAGCCGAGATAACCGAGCGCGAAGAAGAACGCGCGCTGGCCGCGATTGAAGTGGCGGCCGGCATCGGTAATGACGAGCGCCGTGGATTGCGCATAGGCTTTTGCCTCCGGCTCGTCCCGCTCGGACGCGGGCGGCGCGCCGCCGACCATGATCGCCACATAATTATAGAGCCGGTATGCCCACGCGAACTTGAAGAACGCGTAGACGAAAATGATCATGAGGCCGATGACTTTCAATTCCCATTGAACGTGTGTGACTGCCTGGCCGAAGGGCGGCGCCGCAATGATCGTCAGCATGTCCTCGGTCGAATGAAGCAGCGTTACCGAGCCGCCGAGCGCGATCAGAGATGTCGAGGCGAAGAACGCGGTGCCGTTTTGCAGTCCGGCGATGACTTGGCCGTCCACCATGCGCGCGTCGCGCGCCAGCATGCGCTCCATCCACAGGCTGCGGTAACGGTGCATCAGCCCGTTCAAGCCGCTCTTGCCGTGGTGCGTCATCTCGATGGCGAGGGAATAGCCGATCCACGCGGCGAGAAACCAGACCAGTGCTATCAGATCGAGTTTTGAGAATAGCGGCATGTAAGGTTTGTAGCGCGGATTTTGCCGACGCGAAATCCGGGTTAAAAGAGACCATCCGGGTTATAAGCAAGCATGGCTCTGCATCTCATCATCGGCAATAAGAACTACTCGTCATGGTCGTTTCGGCCGTGGATCGGCATGAAGGCTGCCGGTATCGCGTTTGCGGAAACCGTGATTTCGCTTGAAGCAAAAGACTTCAAGGCGCGCGTCACGGCGTTGAGCGGCGCCGGCAAAGTGCCGGTGCTGATCGACGGCGATGTGCGGATCTGGGAGTCGCTGGCGATCCTCGAATATCTGGCGGAAAAATTCCCCGCTGCCGGGCTGTGGCCTGCGCCGGCCGGCGCGCGCGCTCATGCCCGCGCCGTCGCGTCGGAAATGCACGCCGGGTTCCAGCCGCTGCGCCGCCAACTGCCGATGAATATGTGGCGCCCGGTCAAGCCGCGCGCGGTCGACGCGGAGGCGGCGGACAATGTCAGCCGGATCGATGCGATTTGGAGCGAATGCTTGGCAAAATTCGGCGGCCCGTTTCTGTTCGGCAAATTCGGCGCCGCAGACGCGATGTTCGCGCCGGTCGTCTCGCGGTTGCATACCTACGCGGTCGAGGTCGGCGCGCCGGCGCGGGCCTATATGAACGCGGTGATGACGCTGCCGGCCTGGACCGAATGGCGCGCTGCCGCGCTGCGCGAGCCATGGGTGCTGCCGCACGACGAAGTCGACTGGCCGGAGGTGCCGAAAGAGTAGAAATCCGTTTCCCGGACGCAGTGCAGCGTGAAACGCTGCTCCGCTGATTCGGGATCGTTCCAAACTCTGAATCCGCGAAGGTCCCGGGTCTGCAGCGCACCACTTCGCTCCGCTGCGTGCTGCGCCGCGCCCGGGACAAGAGTCTAGCAAAGACGCTGTTCAAGCTCGCGCAGCAGCGGCAATTGATAGGTGACGATTTTAGTCATGGCGACCGGCAGCACGAAATAGGCGATGCGGTCGATTTCCGGAAAGCTTTTCCGGCGGCCGGATTTCGGCGGCCACTCGATCTCGAATGTATTGCTGGCGAACTGCGTCAGGTCGAAATCGGCTTCGACGGCGAAGGCGTGCACGGTTTTTCCGCTTTTTTGCTTAACGGGCGCAAGCGCGATCAAGTCGGCTCCGGTTGCAAAATCGGCAACCAAATTTGTCTCTTCGGTGAATTCGCGGCGCGCCGTGGCGACGAGATCGTCGCCGGGTTCGATTAAGCCCTTGGGGATCGTCCAGGCGCCGTCGTCCTTGTTCGCCCAATAAGGTCCGCCCGGATGCCCGAGCAGGACCTCCAATTCGTTAATGCGGCGGAACACCACAAGGCCGGCGCTCATTTCGGCAGTGCGGGACATGTGCAGGTCCGCTATAAGCTGCGGCGACCTACCGCAGGACATATTGTGCAGGTCTTGCCAAAAAGGCCTGTCTCTGCATGATTTTGTCACGATTACGCCGACAATGCTCGCCTCTTGCCCGCGCTCGTTAGAGCCGAGCGAGAGGGGGCACACCGATCAAATTGCTGCACGGGAGTCAGTACCTATGCGATACGGATTTATCGCCGCACTTGCCGCTTTTGCGGTGCTTTTTGCGCCAGCCGCCAATGTTACTTCACGGGCGTTTGCCGACGATGCCCCGAAGGATGTCAAAGGCCTTTATCTCATGAGCGACTTTCCCGCGGTGACGGTGCGCCCGGGCGAGACATCCACGGTCAATCTTCGGCTACAGAATTACGACACCACGCCCGAGCGCCTGGCGCTGTCGGTATCCGGCGTTCCGGCCGGTTGGACGGCGACGCTTATGGGCGGCGGTCAGCCGGTCGCGGCGGCGATGCCGCCGACCAATTCCAGCGTCACGCTTGAATTGCGGCTCGACGTGCCGAAGAACGCGCCCAACGGCACCCAGACGATCACAGTCGCTGCCCAAGGCACCACGTCGAATTTGCAGTTACCGGTGGCGGTGACGCTGGCAAAGGACCTTCCGGCCAAGCTGACGCTGACGCCGCAACTTCCGCAATTGCGCGGCACATCGAAGTCGGCCTTCGAGTATCAGCTCGGCATCAAGAACGACAGCGGCAAGAAGCTGACGGTGAGTCTGTCGGCTCAGGCGCCGCCGAATTTCGACGCCACGTTCACCGAGCAATACGGTTCGCAGGAGCTCAATGCTGTGCCGGTCGATGCCGGGCAGACCAAGGACGTCAAGCTCAAAGTGACGCCGCCGAATACCGCAGCGGCCGGCGACTATAAAGTCACGGCGCGGGTGGGGGCCGAGGATGCTTCGGCAACCGCCGATCTGCAGATGGCCATCACCGGCCAGCCGCGGCTCGATATCTCCGGCCGCGAAGGCTTGGTGTCAACGCGCGCGTCGGCCGGCAAGGAGACCACGGTGCCGGTCGTCATCACCAATATCGGCACCGCGCCCGCCGACGATGTCCAACTCAGCGGCTCGGCGCCAAGCGGTTGGAAGATCACCTTTGATCCGAAGACCGTCGACCACATTGCGCCGAACGACAACAAGGAAGTTCAGGCCCAGATCACGCCGACCGAAAAGGCAATCGCCGGCGACTATGTCACCACGGTCCGTGCCGCGGCGCGCGGCGAGTCGGCCTCGACGAATTTCCGCGTCACGGTGACGACCTCGACCATGTGGGGCATTGCCGGCGTCGGCATCATCGGCATCGCGCTTCTGGTCATGGTCGGCGCGGTTGCGAGGTTCGGCCGGCGATGAGTCAGGCAATGAATCCAGACAGCGTCATCGAGGCGAAGAGCCTCACCAAGACCTACGGGTCGGCGGCCGCCGTCGATCACATCTCGTTCCAAGTCGGACGCGGTGAGATCTTCGGTCTTCTCGGACCGAACGGCGCCGGCAAGACAACCACTATCCTGATGATGCTCGGGCTCACCGACATTTCGGGCGGCGAGGTGAGTGTGCTCGGCTTCAATCCGGCGCGCCAGCCGCTCTCGGTCAAGCGGCGCGTCGGTTACCTGCCCGATACCGTCGGCTTCTACGACAATCTCACGGCAGCCGACAATATGCGCTACACCGCGCGTCTGATCGGCTTCCGCCATGCCGAGCGGGAAAAGCGCATCGCCGATGCGCTCGATCGCGTCGGTCTTTCCGATGTTGCGGAGAATCGTGTCGGCACGTTCTCGCGCGGCATGCGGCAGCGGCTGGGGCTCGCTGAAATCCTGATGAAAGGCGCGCAGATCGCGATCCTCGACGAGCCGACATCGGGGCTTGATCCGCAAGCCACCACCGAGCTTCTCGGCATCATCCGCGGCTTCAAGGCCGAAGGCGTATCGGTTCTTCTGTCCTCGCATCTGCTCGAACGCGTGCAGAGCGTGTGCGATCGCGTCGCGCTGTTCAACGCCGGCAAGATCGCGCTCATGGGCACGGTCCCCGATCTCGGCCGCGAGGTGCTCGGCGGCGGTTATGTCGTCGACATCGAGGCCGACGGCACCGGTTTGGCCGAGCGTCTTGCGCTCATTCCGGGCGTCAGCGGCGTCGAGAAGACCGGCATCGGCAAGCTTCGCTTGCACGCCGACCGCGACGTGCGGCCGGAAGCGGCAGTCGAGGTCGTCGCGATGCAAGGCCGCCTCAAATTCCTGGGCGTGCAGGAGCCGAGCCTCGAAGCGATCTACACGCGCTATTTCGAGGCCAAGCCCGATCAGGCCGTACAGGAAGGAGCGCGCCATGCAGCGTGAAGGCTCGGCGTTTTCCGGCCTCGGCGTGGTCATGCTCAAGGAGCTGTCCGACCACCTGACCAGCGTGCGCATGCGCGTGCTCGAATGGCTCGTCGTGCTAGTCGCGCTTGCCGCGCTCTACGGCGCGATCCAGCAGATCAAGGACACCACGGCGGAGGATCCGTTCCTGTTCCTGCGCCTGTTCACGACGTCGCGCGACCCGCTGCCGTCGTTTGTTTCGTTCCTGTCGTTCCTCGTGCCGCTGATGGCGATCGGGCTCGGCTTCGATTCCGTCAATGGCGAGCATAGTCGCCGCACGCTGTCGCGCATCCTGTCGCAGCCGATCTATCGCGACGCATTGCTGTTCGGCAAATTCCTGGCCGGCCTTGTCACGCTGTCGATCAGCCTGATTACGCTGTGGCTCCTCGTGATCGGCCTCGGCCTGCTTCTGATCGGCATTCCGCCGGGCGCCGAGGAGATCGCCCGCAGTTTCGTCTTCCTCCTGGTGACGATCGCCTATGCCGGCGTCTGGCTGGCGCTGGCGCTGTTGTTCTCGATCCTGACGCGCTCCGCCGCGACCGCGGCTTTGGTGACGCTCGGCCTGTGGCTGTTCATCACCTTCATCTGGCCGGTGCTTGCCGGCGCGGTCGCACAGGCTTTCCTGCCGCCGGATCCGCGCTACATGGCGCTCGGGCTGCAAACGCCTGGGACCGCGGAACTCGAGCAGATCTTGGCGCGGTTCTCGCCATCGACGCTTTATGCCGAAGTCGTGGTGGCGCTTCTCGATCCGACCACCCGGGCGCTTGGGCCGATCTATCTGAGCCAGCTTCAGGGCGCCGTCCTCGGCGCGCCGCTGCCGCTCGGCGAGAGCATTCTGATCGCCTGGCCGCAGATGGTCGCGATGATCGCCACCGCGATGCTGCTGTTCGTGGTCGGCTACGTGATCTTCCAGCGCCAGGAAGTGCGGGCGTAGTTTCCTTCCGTCACCCTGAGAGCTTGTGAAGCTTTCGAGGTTGCGTTTGCTGTTCGACGCAAGAGTACATTACATCTTTGGGCAGGTCAGCGAGGATTGGGTTTGGTGCTCCGTTCTATGCGCTGGCG
>Ga0102924_1000836_pt1 | contig 36742 bp, 37 predicted proteins | sample PaiPotPPM11metaG_FD_80116 | JGI IMG/M metagenome (GOLD analysis project Ga0102924, IMG submission 80116) | Iron sulfur acid spring bacterial and archeal communities from Banff, Canada, to study Microbial Dark Matter (Phase II) - Paint Pots PPM... ...
CCCGGCGGGGACCACGCGCCGGGCCAGAACGACGCGCCGGGCCAGGACCGCGCGCCCGGCGCGAGCCGCGGGCCGACCGGGAACCACGGGCCAGCCGGGAACAACCACGGGGCCGCGGCCCCGCCGGCGCTGCTCGACGGGCCGGCGGCCGGCGGCCGGGCGTTCCGGCGGGTGCGAGCCCGCCGCGCCGCCCGGTCTAGGACCTGACCAGGCGCGAGACGGCCGCCGCGGCCTCGCGCACCTTCTCCTGGGCCTGCGGGCCGCCCTCCTCGACGGCCTGCGTCACGCAGTGGCCGAGGTGATCTTCCAGGAGCCCCAGGGCGACCGCCTGCAGCGCCCGCGTCACCGCGGAAACCTGGGTCAGGACGTCGATGCAGTAGACGTCCTCTTCTACCATCCGCTGCAGGCCGCGTACCTGGCCCTCGATCCGGCGCAGCCGCTTGAGGTACGCGTCCTTCTCCTCGGTGTACCCTCGCACGGCCCGATCTTACGCTGCCGCGCTTACACTGGGCAGGTGCCGCGATACGAGTACCGGTGCCGCGCCTGCGGCGATACGTTCGAGCGGACCCGCCCGATGAGCGAGTCGTCCGCCCCGTCCCCCTGCCCGCAGGGCCACGACGACACGGTCAAGCTGCTGTCCACGGTCGCGGTCGGCGGCCGGTCCGGGTCCGCGGCGCCGTCCGGCCCGGGCGGCGGCGGTTGCTGCGGCGGGGCCTGCGGCTGCGGCTGACGCCGGCGCGCGGGGGCTGACGCCGCCGCGCGGGCAGGCTAGGCCGAGAAGCGCTCGACCTGGCGCATCTTGTTGGTCGCGTCGAGCGCGGCGACCTTGTACGACTCGGCCAGCGTCGGGTAGTTGAACACCGCGTCCACCAGGTAGTCGATCGTGCCGCCGCAGCCCATCACGGCCTGGCCGATGTGCACCAGCTCGGTGGCCCCGGTGCCGAACACGTGCACGCCGAGCAGCGTGTGGTCCTCCGGCGAGACCAGCAGCTTGAGCACCCCGTAGGAGTCGCCGATGATCTGCCCGCGGGCCAGCTCACGGTAGCGGGAGACGCCGACCTCGAACGGCACGCACTCCTGGGTGAGCTGGTCCTCGGTCTTCCCGATGAAGCTGATCTCGGGCAGGCTGTAGATCCCGATCGGCTGGAGCAGGTGCGTGTTGTGCACCGGCTCGCCGCAGGCGTGGTGCGCGGCCAGGCGGCCCTGCTCCATGGACGTGGCGGCCAGCGCGGGGAACCCGATGACGTCGCCCACGGCGTAGATGTGCGGGACCTTGGTGCGGTAGAACTCGTCCACCTCGATCCGGCCGCGCTTGTCCGCGGTCAGCCCGGCGGCCGGGAGGTTGAGCTCCTCGGTCATGCCCTGGCGGCCCGCGGAGTACAGGACCGTCTCCGCCGGGATCCGCTTGCCGCTGGCCAGCATCGCGATCGCCCCGCCGCGATGGGCCTCGACCGAGGTCACGGTCTCCCCGAACCGGAACGTGACGGCGAGGTCCCGCAGATGGTACTTGAGCGCCTCGACGACCTCGAGATCGCAGAACTCCAGCATCCGCTCGCGCTGCTCCACGACCGTGACCTTGGTGCCCAGCGCGGCGAACATCGACGCGTACTCGATGCCGATCACCCCGGCCCCGGCCACGAGCATCGACCGGGGAACGCGCTCCACGTGCAGGATCCCGTCCGCGTCAATGATCGTCTTTTCATCGAACGCGACCGTGGCGGGGCGGGCCGGCTTGGTGCCGGTGGCGACCACGATGTTCTCGGCGCTCACCTCGTGCCGGCGCGCCGCGCCGTCGTCCACCTCGATCACGTTCGGGCCGGTGAACCGCCCGGTGCCGGACAGGATCGTGACCCCGTTGCGGGACAGCTGGCTGCGCACGACGTCGCTCTCCCGGCCCACGACGTGCTGCGTCCGCCGGGTCAGGTCGGCCACGGTGATCTCGTCCTTGACCCGGTAGCTCTGCCCGTACATCTCCCGCTGGTCCAGGCCGGTCAGGTAGAGCACCGCCTCCCGCAGCGTCTTGGACGGGATCGTGCCGGTGTTCAGGCACACCCCGCCGAGCATGCGCGGCCGCTCCACGATCGCCACCCGGCGCTCGAGCTTGGCCGCGGCGATCGCGGCCTTCTGCCCGCCGGGACCCGATCCGATCACCACGAGGTCGAAGTCGTGCACGGTCCCAGTGTGACGATGCCGCCCATGCTTGGAAAGAACGCGCCGGGAAACAACTTGTCTGCTGAAAGCCGGACACGCCCTTCCGGGCGCGGCCGGCGGGTGAATTACGGGTAACCTGCTGCCGTAACCCCGCTGAGCTGCCGGAGGAGCGCGATGCCGCCGATCAGTGTCGAGCGCTGCTACGCCGAGATCGAGGCCAGCACGGCGACGCTCGCCGGGCTGATGGACGGCGCCGACCTGACGCGGCCGGTGCCGACCTGCCCGGACTGGACGCTGCGCCAGATGGCCACGCACGTGGGCCGGGCGCACCGCTGGGCGGCCGAGATCACCGCGACCCGGTCGGCCGAGATGATCCCGTTCCGCCAGGTACCCGACGGCCGCATCCCCGACGACCCGGCCCAGCACGCGCCGTGGCTGCGCGCCGGGGCCGCGCGGCTGGTCGCCGCGGTGCGCGAGGCCGACGGCGACCTGGTGTGGACCTTCGGCGGCCTGCGCCCGGCCACGTTCTGGGCCCGCCGGATGGCGCACGAGACCGCCGTGCACCGCGCCGATGCCGAGCTCGCCGCCGGGCGCGAGCCGGCGCTCGCGGCCGACCTCGCGGCGGATGGCATCGACGAGTGGCTCGGCTTCCTGTCCGCCGGCTCCCCGTTCGGCGGCGAGGACGGCCTCCTCGGCGTGCTGCCCGAGGGCGGGGTGCTGCACGTCCACGCGACCGACGAGGGCCTGGACGGGGCCGGCGAGTGGCTGGTCCGCCGGGCCGGATCCGAGATCGTCGTGGAGCACGGCCACGGCCGGGGCGACGTCGCCGTGCGCGGCCCGGCCGCCCGGCTGCTGTTCGTCCTGGTCCGGCGGGTGCCGCCGGATGATCCCCAGGTCCAGGTCCTGGGTGACGCCGGGCTGCTCAGCCGCTGGCTCGACAGCACGCCGTTCTGACCCGGCCGCCCTAGCGCGGGTCGGGCCGGTCGATGTTCCAGTGGTGGGTCACGCTCAGCAGGTAGTCGTCGTCGCGGATGGGGCGCAGCAGGAACCGGCTGACCACGCGCTGGCCGCCCTCGTAGTCGCCGTAGAGCAGGTCGATGGTGACCGGCTCCCGGTCCACGATCGCCTTCCGGGCGGCGTCGTAGTCGGGATCGGCGGGATCGCGCAGCGCGCCCTGCCAGAAGCCGATGTCGCCGGAGGGGATGAACAGGTCCCGGGTCTGGCGGGTAAAGCCGGAAAGGTCGCAGTGCTCGTCGGTGCGGTAGTCCCCGGCGTGGAACAGCCAGCCGTGCACCACGCCGATCCCGCTGCCGGCGTTGCGCAGCGAGGCGGCCAGGTAGACGACGTCGTTCTCGTCGCGGGCTACCCCCCGGCTGCCGGCCAGCATCACGTGCCAGCCGTCACCGAAGTACACCTTCTGCGCCTCGTCCTCCAGCCGGGACGGCACCAGCAGCGGGCGCAGCCCGGCCAGCATCGACCGCTCAGCCGCGCGGGCCGCGCGGTTGGCCGAGCGCACGGACGCGAACGTGGCGATGGCCAGCACCAGCGTCCCGAAGCCGGTGGCCAGCGAGGAAACCGTGGTCCACATGACCCATCCAGGTTAGGCGAAACCGGCGACAGCCCGGTGAACAGCGAGCCGCCGGCTCCCCCGCCGCCCCGCCGCGCAGTAGTCTGCGGCTGTAGCCCTGGTAGACTGTTAACGCCGAGTTAACGAGTAATGTCCATTTGCCGAACTCGCCGACATCTTTCGCTGCCATCATCGTGAGGTCGTGCTTTGCGGACCGTCCTGCGTCAGTTCGTGCTCAGCCGGGGCGCCGGGGCGGACCCGGATGAGATCCTGCGGCTGCCGGGATCGGCCTTCGCGGTGTCGGACGGAAACCGGCCGGCCACGCTGCGCCGGCTGTGGCTGGACACCTTCGACTGGCGGCTCTACCGGTCGGGCCTCACGCTCGAGCAGGTCGGCACCCGCGGCGTGACCCAGCTGGTGCTCAGCGGCCGCGACGGCGCGGTCATCGCCGCCGAGCAGGTCGGCCCGCGGGCCGCCCACGGCCATCCGGCCGCCCGGGAGAACGGGCAGGCCCGGCCCGGCGCCAGCCCGCACCCGGGCCCCGGCGGGCGGCTGACCTGGCCCGCCCGGCTGGACGCGCTGCCCTTCGGACCGCTGCGCGACCACCTCGGCCCGGTGGTCGGCGTGCGCGCGCTGCTCCCGGTGGCCCGGGCGGTCAGCGCGGTCGGCGACCGGCGCGTGCTGAACTCCGACGACAAGACGATCGCCCGGCTGACCGTGGACCGGATGTCGGTCACCTACCCGGCCGCCGGGGACGCGGCCCCGCGGCTGACCGTGACGGCGCTGCGCGGCTACCAGTCGCAGGCGCAGCGGATGATCGACCTGCTGGCCGCCGTGCCCGGGATCGCGGACGGTGGCAGCCAGCCGGCCCTGGAGACCGCGCTGGCCGCGGCCGGCCGGCGCCCGGGCGACTACTCCAGCAAGATCGACGTCCGGCTCGCCCCGCAGATGCCCGCCGCCGCGGCGCTGGCCGCGGTGCTGACCGCGCTGTTCGACACGCTCGAGGCCAACGTGCCCGGCACGGTGCGCGACCTGGACCCCGAATTCCTGCACGACCTGCGGATCGCGGTGCGGCGCACCCGGTCGGCGCTCAAGCTGGCGGGCGACGCCCTGCCCGGCGACCTGGCCCGCCGGTTCCGCGCGGAGTTCAAGTGGCTCGGGGACCTGACCACGCCCACCCGGGACCTCGACGTCTACCTGCTCGGCTACCCGGACCTGGCCGGCCGCCTGCTCGCCGCGTCCGCCGACGACCTCGCGCCGTTCCGCGATCACCTGGAGCGCAGCCGCGCCGCGGAGCAGCGGAAGCTGGCCCGCGGGCTGCGCTCGGCCCGGTTCACCCGGCTGGCCGCGGGATGGCGGGATGCGCTGGCGGCCGTGCCCGCCGGCCGGTCCCGGCCGGCCGTGGCCCGGCTCGCCGCGGCGCGGATCGCCCGCGCGCACCGCCGCGTCATCCGCGACGGCAGCGCGATCGGCCCGACCTCGCCGCCGGAGAGCCTGCACGAGCTGCGCAAGCGCTGCAAGGAGCTGCGTTACCTGCTGGAATTCTTCGCATCGCTGTACGATCCCGCTCAGCACTGGCAGGCGGTGCGGGAGCTGAAGGCGCTGCAGGACTGCCTCGGCGAGTTCCAGGACACGCAGGTGCAGCAGGACGAGATCCGGGCGTTCGCCGCGCAGATGCTGGAGGAGCGCGCCGCGCCCGCCGCCACCCTGCTCGCGATGGGTGAGATCGCGGCCGGGCTCGCGGCCCGGCAGCGGGAGGCCCGCACCGAGTTCGCCGGCCGGTTCCGTGACTTCGCCAGCCCGGCCAGCCAGACCCGGATCCGGGCCCTGACCAGGGCGGCGGCATGAAGACGTTCGCGACCTACAACATCAAGGGCGGGGTCGGCAAGACCGCCACCGCCGTCAACCTCGGATACCTGGCGGCGCGGGACGGCTACCGCGTCCTGCTCTGGGACCTGGACCCGCAGGCCGCGACCAGCTTCCTGTTCCGGATCCGGCCGCGGGTCAAAGGCGGCGGCAAGGCGCTGATCCGGGGCACCCGGTCCATCGACGACGCGATCAAGGCGACCGACTTCGACGGCCTCGACCTGCTCCCGGCCGACTTCACCTACCGGAACCTGGACCTGCTGCTCGGCGCGGCCAAGCAGCCCGTGCGCCGGCTCGGCAGCCTGCTCGCCCCGATGAGCGCCGAGTACGACGTGGTCTTCCTGGACTGCCCGCCGGGCATCTCGCTGCTCTCCGAGAGCGTCCTGCAGGCCGCGGACACGCTGCTGGTCCCGCTGATCCCGACCACGCTGTCGGTCCGCACCCTGGACCAGCTCACCGAGTTCGTCTCGGGCCTGGACGGGAGCCGGCCCTCGATCCTCGCCTTCTTCTCCATGATCGACCGGCGCAAGCGGCTGCACCGCGAGATCCTCGAGGAGCTGCCCGCCCAGCGCGACGACGTCGCCGCCGCCGCGATCCCCGCCCTGTCGCTGATCGAGCAGATGTCGGTGCAGCGGGCCCCGGTGACCGCGTTCGCGCCCCGCAGCGCGGCGGCGCGCCGCTACGAGGAGCTGTGGCGGGAGGCGGGCAAGCGCAGCGAGCTGCCCCCGCCGCCCTGCTAGCCCGGCGGGACTCGCCCCCTGATCAGACCCCGGCCCAGGTCAGCGGCAGCTCGTCGATGCCGTAGATGCCCTCGACGCCGCCGAGCCGGGCCGGCCCCGCGGCGGCCAGCCCCGGCATGCGCGGCGCGAGGAAGGCGAGGGCCTCCTCGAGCTCGGCCCGGGCCAGGTTGGCGCCCAGGCAGTAGTGCGCGCCCGCGCCGAACGTCAGCAGCCGCCCGTCCCGCTCGGCCGTGATGTCGAACTCCTCGCCGCGGTCCTGCTCGCGGTTGGCCCGCTCGGCGCAGATGGCCACGATCGTGCCGGCCGGGAACCGGACCCCGCGGTGCTCCAGATCCGCGGTGCAGATCCGCGCGGTGAACGGCGTGATCGGCTCGGCCCGGAGCACCTCCTCGACCGCGCGCGGCACCAGGCCGGGCCGCTCGCCCAGCCGCTCCCACTGGCGCGGATGCGCGGCGAACAGCCGCATCGCGTGCGAGAGCTGGGCCTGGGTGGTGTCCACGCCCCCGGCGATGACGTTCAGCACGAGGTTGACGCACTCGGCGTGGGAGAGCCGGTCACCGCGATCCTCCGCGGCCAGCAGCGCCGTGATCAGGTCGTCCCCCGGCTCGGTCCGCCGCCGCCGGAGCAGCTCCTCGACGTAGCCCTGGAGCTCGGCCACCGCGCGCTCGATCTGCGGCACCTGGGTGGCCAGCGCGGCCACGTCGAACTGCCGCTGGACCAGGCTGGACCACTCGTGCAGCCGCGGCGCGTCCCGGTCCGGGGCGCCGAGCACGGCGGCGATGGTCAGCGACGGGTACGGCTTGGCCAGCGCGGCGACGAAGTCGCCTGACGCGGACGTCTCCCAGCGACCCCAGAGCTGGCCGAGGAAGGCCCGCATGGCCGGGCGCCAGCGATCCGCGGCCCGGGGCGTGAACGCGGGCCCGACCAGGGCCCGGAGCCGGCGGTGCCGGTCGCCCTGCTGGTTGAGGATGTTGGCGTCGATCTGCTCGCGCAGCGGGCCCGAGGTGATCCCGAACAGCTCGGCGATCTCCCGGCCGGGGAACGCCGTGGCCCGCGCGCGGAGGAAGAACTCGCCCGACTCGCGGTCCAGGACGATGAACGCCAGCGGGGAGCGGGCCAGCCAGCCCTGCGCGCGCAGCTCGGCGAGCTGCTGGTGGTAGCCGTCACCGGCCTGCCCGGCCGCGGTGAGATCGATGGCCGGCAGGTCCAGATCGGTCACGCTGCTCATCGGCCGCCCCGGCTCAGTCCAGTTCGCCGAGGAAGCCGGTCATGGCCTGGCTGACCTCGTCCGGCCGCTCCTGCTGGGTCCAGTGGCCGCAGCCGGGCAGCACGACCGGATCGCGCAGCCGCGGCACCGCCTCGCGCAGCCGCCCCAGCGCCTGGCGCAGCCCGGGGCCGGCGATGACCAGGTCGCGGTCCCCGGCGATGAACAGGGCGGGCACGGTGACCGGCGCGTGGTGCCAGGGCGCGGTCAGTTCCCAGTTGCGGTCGATGTTGCGGTACCAGTTCAGCGGCCCGGTGAACCCGGCGTCGCCGTATTCCGCCACGAAGGTGTCGATGTCCTCGCGGGTCAGCCAGCCCGGCAGGACCGCGGGCGGCTCGGGGCAGATGTCGAGGAAGCCGCCGCCGGGCGGGACGACCGGCGCCATGGCGGCCCCGTCGCCGGGCGCCGCGTCGCCGGACGCGCCGTAGAGCAGCCGGGTGAACGTCCGCCGCGGGTCGGCGGCGAGCTCGGCGTCGGCGACGCCCGGTGGCTGGAAGTAGACCATGTAGAAGCCGTCGCCGAGCATCGACCGCAGGGCGGGGATCGGCTGGCTGCTCCCCCGCGGCAGGTACGGGACGCTCAGCCCGATCACGCCGCGTACCCGGTCGGGGCGCAGCAGCGCCGCGTGCCAGGCCACCGGCGCGCCCCAGTCGTGCCCGGCGACCACGGCCCGCGGCTCGCCGAGGCCGTCCATGAGCGCGATGACGTCGCCGACGAGATGCAGCATGGTGTACGCGCCGACCGCGTCCGGGCCGCCGGTCCGGGCGTAGCCGCGCTGGTCGGGAGCCACCGCGTGATAGCCCGCCCGGGCCAGGGCGACTAGCTGGTGGCGCCAGGAATACCAGCACTCCGGGAACCCGTGCAACAGCAGCACCAGCGGCCCCGTGCCGGCCTCGGCGATGTGCACGCGCAGCCCGCGCGCGTCCACGTAGCGGTGGCTTATCTCGGGCCGGACGTCGTCGCGCGGCAGGGCCATGCTCGGAGGATAACGGCGGCCCGGTCCGGGCCGGAAGCCGTAGCCCGCGGGCAATCCGGGCGCGCGGGGGCCCGCTTCCCAGAGCTGTGCCGATCTGTCCGGCGAGGTCGCGGGCGTAGCGTAGCGTGACTTTATGACGGATTGCAGGTACATGGCGGGTCCGCACGGTCCATGCTGTACTGCAGGGACATCGTCTGCCTGAGGGGGGTTCGTGGGCCGCAGGCTGCTACGGCTGGAAATTCCAGTCTTTCCCGAGCGACGGGTTTTCCGGGTCCATGACCCGGCGGTTGACCCCGACGCCCCGGGCGGCCCGCTGCCGCCGGACGGCGCGCTGATCAGCTCGAGCCGGGAGCAGATGCTCGTGGCCTGCGCCCAGGAGCACGTCGGGGTCCAGCTCACGATCGAAGAGTGGGAGGACGCGCCGCCGCCGTTCAGCGACGGTTACGAGGACGAGGCGAAGTGCGTCCTGTACCTGCGCGGCCAGCTCAGCGTGGTGGACACGGGGCGGTCCGACTGCGCGGTCGGCAGCGTGCGCCTGGCCGGCGGCGTCGGCGACTACGGGGTGCACGTGTACACCCGCAACCGGGCCGAGGCCGTGCGGCGCTACGCGGCCCTGTTCCAGATGAACGCCGACCCGCTCGGCGACGAGTTCCAGCAGGCACGCAAGAAGCTCGAGGGGCTGGAGCAGTACCTGGTCCAGCTCTGGCGCGAGTCATAAGGCCCGCCGCACCGTCAGGGCGAGTTCGTCTCCCCCGTGGCTCCGGCCGCCCCGGTAGCCCGGACGCGCGGCTGAGTCAGGCCGTGCTGCACCACCGTGCGGGCCGGGATCGGGCGATCGGAACGGAACGGCGTCAGCGCGTACACGACCAGCGAGACGGCCGCGATCACGACCAGGGCCAGGAAGGACAGCACGAGCCGCGCGCGGCGCGATCTCAGCACAGCCGCCAGCGCGGGACGCCCGAACAAGGTCAGCCGGGAGGCCAGCAGGGGGTCGTCATCGGCTAGCCGGCGCTCCATCTCATCGAGCATGCGCTGCTCTTCCATTGACAGCGCCATGGCCACCTCCGCACCACCGAGCCACGTCCGGCCGCCGCAGCCGCCAGGCCGGCCGGGATCCCAGTCTTACTATCCCCCGCCGGATGAGCTTTTACCCCCCCTTTGCCACCTGAGCGCTGACGTTCTGCCGCCCGCGGGAACGACTTCCCGCGCCGGGCCCTCGAACACTGAGGGTGCGCCGCCGTATCGCCTTGTCGTCTTGATCGAATACCTGTTTGATTTCACCGTGCTCATTCCCTACGCTGGGCGGATGCGATGGGATAGCCTGCGCCTCGACAGCCGCCCCCCGGATCAGCCGCCCGGGGCAGGCCCGGCCGCGCCGGCCCTGTTCGAGCGGGACGCCATCGCCCGGACGTTCGACACCCCGGGCTTCCGCGGGATGACGTTCTACGAGGTCCACGCCCGCACGATCATCAACCAGGTCCCCCCGGCCTCACGCATGGCCTTCCGCTGGACGATCAACCCTTACCGGGGCTGTTCGCATGCCTGCTCCTACTGCCAGTGGGGCGGGACGCCGATCTTGATGGCCGACGGGCGCACCAAGCCGATCGCGGAGGTCAGCGTCGGCGACCAGATCTACGGCACGGTCCGGGGAGGTTCATACCGGCACTATGCGATCACCGAGGTGCTTGCGCACTGGGCCACGATCAAGCCGGCCTACCGGGTCACGCTGGAAGACGGCACCTGTCTCTTCGCCAGCGCCGACCACCGGTTCCTGACCGGCCGCGGCTGGAAGTACGTGATCGGGACGGAGTACGGCGGGCCCCTGCAACGGCCCCACCTGACGCTCAACAACGAACTCATGGGCACCGGCGCGTTCGCCGAGCCCCCCAAAGAGTCCGACGACTACCGGCGCGGCTACCTTTGCGGCGTCATCCGCGGCGACGCCAGCCTGGCCAGCTACAGCTACCATCGGCCCGGCCGTGAGCACGGCGATATGCACCGGTTCCGGCTCGCGCTCGCCGACACCGAGGCGCTGGACCGGTCGCGCGACTACCTGGGCCGGGCTGGCATCGTCACTACCAAGTTCGCGTTCAGCGAGGGGTCAGCCACCCGGCCGCCCATGATGGCGGTGCGCACATCCGCCCGCGACAGCGTCGAGGCGGTCCGCAGGCTCATCGCCTGGCCGAGCACGCCCCTTCCCGAATGGCGCAAGGGCTTCCTGGCGGGCACCTTCGACGCCGAGGGCTGCTATAGCGGCCGGGTCTGGCGGGTCTCCAACACCGATCCGGAGATCATCGGCTGGACCGTCTCGTCCATGCGGGCGCTGGGCTTCGATGTCGTGACCGAAGACCTGCACCGGCCAAACGGTCTCCAGGCTGTCCGCATGCGCGGCGGGCTCAAGGAGGGGCTGCGGTTCTTCCACACGACCGACCCGGCGATCACGCGGAAGCGCGACATCGCGGGGATGGCGATCAAGAGTGACGCGCGGCTGCGGGTGACCGCGGTCGAGCCGCTGGGGCTTGACCTGCAGATGTACGACATCACCACGGGCACGGGCGACTTCATCGCCAACGGCGTGGTGAGCCACAACTGCTTCGCCCGCAGCACGCACACCTACCTGGACATGGACTCCGGGCACGACTTCAACTCGCGGATCGTGGTCAAGGTGAACGCGCCCGAGCTCGCCCGCAAGGAGCTGGCGTCCCCCAAATGGGCCGGCGAGCACGTGGCGATGGGCACCAACGTGGACTGCTACCAGCGCGCGGAGGGACGCTACCGGCTGATGCCGGGGATCATCGGCGCGCTTCGGGACGCGGCCAACCCGTTCTCGATCCTGACCAAGGGCACGCTGATCCTTCGCGACCTGGAACTGCTGGCCGAGGCGGCGGAGGTCACCGACGTGGGCCTCAACGTCTCGGTCGGATTTATCGATAAAGCGATTTCCCGCTCGGTGGAGCCGGGCACGCCGAGCCCGGAGCGCAGGCTCGGGGTATGCGCGGCGCTCACCGGCCGCGGGCTGCGATGCGGGGTGCTGATGGGCCCGGTGCTGCCGTTCCTCACCGACTCCCCCGCGCAGCTCGACGCCACCGTGCGGCTGATCGCCGAGGCGGGCGCCGCGCACGTCACCCCGATCGTGCTGCACCTCCGCCCCGGGGCGCGCGAGTGGTTCCTGCGCTGGCTCGGCGAGAACTTTCCTGACCTCGTGCGGCGCTACCTCGGCCTGTACGGGCGGGGCGCGTACGCGCCCCGGGCCTACCAGCAGCAGATTGCCGACCAGGTCCGGGACCTGGCCGCGCAGTACGGCGTCGGCCGGGCCAGCCCGGCGGCGGCGCGCCGCACCGGGCCGCCTCGCGAGCCGCGCCCGGGCCGGCCCGCAGCGGGCCCGGCCGCCGGGCCGGCCGACGGCGTCCAGCTCTCTCTGCTGTAAACCGCCGGCCCCGCGGCCCCGGCCGCCCGCCCGACACGCCGACCGCGCCGGTGCCCCCCAGGGTGGGAGGAGAGGGGGCAACGGCGCGGTCGGCGTGTCGGGCGGGCGGCTTGCGTGCGGTGATCTGGGCCACTAGCAGCGGAGACCTCACTGGCTCGCCGCCGTAACCCGAGTACCAGCATGGCCGTCGGTGCCCTATTGGTCCATGCGGTTTGACCGGCAGTTTCCCCGGCAGATTCGGCACTTAGCCGGTGAGATGCACCGCCGCCGCGCGCCAAGCCGCCATAGCATGGGGGCCGATCGCCCGCTTCAGTCGAATATCCCCGTGATCGTGCCTATCTGAGGGGAACCGGTGAGCCCAGCTGAGCGAGGGCCCGGGGCCTTCGCCGACCTGCTGCGCCGGCACCGCACGGCCACCGGCCTGAGCCAGGCCGAGCTCGCGGCCCGATCCGGCCTCAGCGTGCGGGCCATCAGGGACATGGAACACGGCCGATCGTCCAGCCCGCGCAGCCGTTCCGCGCGGCTGCTGGCCGACGCTCTGGGGCTGGCCGGCCCGGGCCGGGACGAGCTGATCGACGCGGCCCGCGGCCGGCCGGGTCCGGGCCTGGCGGCGCCCCGCCAGCTGCCGCCGGAGCGGGCGCCGTTCGTGGGCCGGGAAGCCGAGCTCAAGACGCTGTCCGCGCTGCACGACGGGGCGGGCGCGAGCGGCACCGTGGTGATCTCGGTGATCGGCGGCACCGCGGGCATCGGGAAGACCGCGCTGGCCGTGCGCTGGGCCCGCCAGGCCGCGCCGGACTTCCCCGACGGCCAGCTCTACGTGAACCTGCGCGGCTACGACCCGTCGGGGCCGCCGGTGACGGCCGCCGCGGCCGTCCGCACCCTCCTGGACGCCCTGGGCGCGGCCCCGGAGCACGTCCCGGCCAGCTTCGAGGCGCAGGTGGGCCTGTACCGCAGCCTGGCCGCCGGTCGGCGGCTGCTGGTCTTGCTGGACAACGCGCGGGACGCGGACCAGGTGCGGCCGCTGCTGCCCGGCTCACCCGGCTCGCTGGTGCTGGTGACCAGCCGGGCCTGGCTGGCCGGCCTGGCCATCGGCGAGGGCGCGCACCAGCTCACTCTGGACGTCTTGGCCGAGGACGAGGCGCGCCAGCTGCTGGCCGACCGGCTGGGCGAGCAGCGGGCCGCGGCCGAGCCCGGGGCCGTCGACGAGCTGATCAACCTGTGCGCGCGGCTGCCGCTGGCCCTGGCCATCACCGCCGCGCGCGCCGCGCGCCGCCCGCGGGTCCCGCTGGCCGCGCTGGCCGCCGAGCTGCGCGAGGCCGCGGACCGGCTCGACGCCCTCGACCACCGGCCCCTCGACCACCGGCCCCTCGACCACCGGGGCGCGGCGGGCGGCAGCATCCGGGCGGCGTTCTCCTGGTCGTACCAGAGCCTCGGCGAGCCCGCGGCGCGGCTGTTCCGGCTGCTCGGCGTGCATCCCGGCCCGGACATCTCGGCGGCGGCCGCGGCCAGCCTGGCCGGCGTCACGCCGTCCGCGGCCCGCCGGGACCTGAACGGGCTGACCGCGGCCCACCTGCTCACCGAGCACCTGCCCGGCCGGTTCACCTTTCACGACCTGCTCCGCGCCTACGCCGCCGAGCTGGCCGGGGCCGCCGACCGCCCCGACGAGCGCCGGCAGGCCGCCGGCCGGATGCTCGATCACTACCTGCACACCGCCTACCAGGGCGCGACCCTGCTGCAGCCCCAGCGCGGCTCGCTGAGCCTGCCCCCCGCCCGGCCCGGCGTGGCGCCCGAGCCGCTCGCCGACCGCCAGCAGGCCCTGGCCTGGTTCGAGGCCGAGCACCAGGTGCTGCTGGCCGCGGCGGCCCGCGCCGCCGCGGCCGGCTTCGACCGGCAGGCCTGGCAGCTGCCCTGGTCGATGGCGAGCTTCCTCGACTGGCGCGGGCACTGGCGCGACTGGGCCGCCATCCAGCCGGCGGCGCTGGCCGCCGCGGCCCGCCTGGGCGACCGGGCCGGGCGGGCCACGGCCGAGCGCACGGCCGCGGCCGCCTACGCCCGGCTCGGCGCCTACGACCAGGCCCGCACGCACATGGCGGATTGCCTTGAGCTGTACCGGCAGCTCGGCAACCGCACCGGCGAGGCCGCCATGCACCAGGACCTCTCCTGGGTGGCCGAGCAGCAGGGCCGCGGCGCCGACGCGCTCGGCCACGCCGAGCAGGCCCTGGCCCTGTTCCGGGCCGTGGGCAACCGCGGCGGGCAGGCCGGCGCGCTGAACAACCTCGGCTGGTACCAGAGCCTGCTCGGCGACTTCCAGCGCGCCCGCGAGTCGTGCCGGCAGGCCCTGGACCTGTACCGCGACCTCGACGCGCGCTACGGCGAGGCGCACGCCTGGGACAGCCTGGGCTACGCCGAGTACAAGCTCGGCGACCTGGCCGAGGCCGCCGACTGCTACGCCTGCGCGCTCGGCCTGTTCCGCGAACTCGGCGACCGCTACTACGAGGCCGACGTCCTCGGCCACATCGGCGACGCCCGCCGCGCCGCCGGCGACCTGCGGGCCGCGCGGGGGGCCTGGCGCCAGGCGCTGGCCATCCTGGACGACCTGGCGCACGCGGACGCCGAGAAGATCCGGGCTAAGCTGCGCGCGCCCGCCGCGGAGCCGGGCGGCCGCTAGGCGTCGCCGGGCGCCGCGAGCGGGGGCGTCACCGGCAGGCCGGCCGCCCGCCAGGCCACGAACCCGCCGTCCAGGTCGGTCGCGCGCCGGACGCCGAGGTCATGCAGCGCGGCCGCGGCCAGGCTGGAGGTGTAGCCCTCCGAGCAGAAGACGACGACGTGCGCGTCGTAGCTGGCCTGCGGCAGCCGGGCGGCCGACGCCGGGTCGAAGCGCCACTCCAGGACGTTGCGCTCCACGATCAGGGCGCCCGGGATCCCCCCTTCGGCCGCGCGCTGGGCGGCCGGGCGGATGTCGACCAGCACCGCGCCCGCGCTGACCGCGCGCTGCGCCTGCGGCGGGGTCAGCCGGTCCAGCCGCGTCCGGGCGTCGGCCAGCACCTGCTCGATCGTCCGGCTGCCCGCCGGCGGGGCGTAAGTCACCACCGCTGGAGAGTACGTCACCAGCCCTGCCCCGCGCTCTCGATTGCCGCGGGCACCAGGCCGGACCCGGTCAGCTCGTAGCGCCGCATGGCGGTCAGCGGGGGCGAGTACGCGTGCACGGACACCGCCGGCTCGACAGAGGCGTTGACCACGTTGTGTACGTGCCGGGCGCCGAAGGCGCGGACGTGCCCGGCGGCGACCGTCCGGTTGCGGACCTCCGTGCCGGCGGCGGCCACGGTCTGCTCGCATACCTGCCCCCGCGCCACGGCGAACGCGCCCGCCGCTTTGCCGTGATCATGGAAGCCGGTGACCTGCCCCGGCAGCCAGCTCAGCAGCCATACCTCGTGGTCGTCGGCGAGGTCCAGGCGCAGGTACCAGCGCCGCCCGGGGTCGAAGCGGAGCAGGTCGCCCCAGGCATCCGGCCGGGCCGCCACCGCGCCCGCGATCTGGCCGAGGCGGGCCGGGCTCAGCCTGACGGCGGCGCGGCTTGCGAGCAGCATCCTATTACTCCCATCGTTTTAGTCGGAATACCTCGCTGGACAGGCTACTCGTTTCTCCCCCGTCCCGGAAGAGGGACGCGCCACCCGGCTTCGCCGCCCCGCGGGCCCGGCCCCGGCGGGCCCTCAGCCAAGCCCCTCGGCCCGGCGGACCGGTTAACCGCACGTAAAGTTGTCTGCCGTGGGACCCCTGCGCGATGACTCAGGCCAGCCGGCGCCCGACCATCTGGTCGTCCGGACAGTCGCCATCGACGATCCAGGCGATCTGGTGGCCCGCCTGCCGCATCCGCGGTCCGTGGCCTGGATCCGCGGCGGCGACGGCCTGGCCGGCTGGGGCGAAGCGGCCCGGGTCACGATCCCGGCGGGCGAGGACCGGTTCACCGCCGGCGAGAAGTCGCTGCGCGAGCTGTTCGAGGCGGCCGAGGTCACTGACGAGGTCGGCCTCCCGGGCTGCGGGCCGGTCGCGTTCGGCAGCTTCACGTTCGACCCAGCGTCGGACGGCTCGGTGCTCGTCGTGCCCTCCGTGCTGGTCGGCCGCGCTGCGGGACGCTGCTGGCAGACGACCATCGGCGACCCGCGGGACGCGCTGGCCCCCGCGGTGCCCGCGACCGCGCCCGCCGAGGTCCGCTGGCACGACGGGAGCCTGACCGCGCCGCGCTGGCAGCACGCCGTCTCGGCCGCGGTGGCCCGGATCCAGGCCGGGGACCTCAGCAAGGCGGTGCTGGCCCGGGACCTGTACGCGACCGCGTCAGCGGACATCGACGTCCGCGTCCTGCTGGCCCGGCTGGCCGCGCGCTACCCGGACTGCTGGACGTTCTGCTGCGCGGGCCTGGCCGGCGCTACGCCGGAGCTCTACATCCGGCGGGTGGGCGCGGAGGTCCGCTCGCTGGTGCTGGCGGGCACCACGCCGCGCGGCGCCAGCACCGCCGAGGACGAGGCGCTGGGCGCGGGGCTGCTCGCCTCGGCCAAGGACGTCGAGGAGCACCGGTACGCGGTCGCCGACGTGCGCACCGCGCTCGCGCCGCTGTGCGACCGGCTCGACATCGACGGCCAGCCCTGGCTGCTCCGCCTGGCCAACCTGCAGCACCTGGCCACCAGCGTCACCGGGCGGCTGGCCGACCTGCGCCCGGCCGCGCGAGACGGCGGCGCGCTCGGCGAGCAGGCCTCGGCCCTGGCGCTGGCCGCCGCGCTGCACCCGACCGCCGCGGTGGGCGGCACCCCGACCGGCGCGGCCATGGAGCTGATCCGCGAGCTCGAGGGCATGGACCGGGGCCGGTACGCCGGGCCGGTCGGCTGGATCGACGCGCACGGCAACGGCGAGTTCGGCATCGCGCTGCGGTGCGCCGAGCTGGACGGCCCGCGGGCGCGGCTGTTCGCGGGGTGCGGCATCGTGGCCGACTCCGACCCCGTGGCCGAGCTCGCCGAGACCCAGGTCAAGTTCCGCCCCATGCAAGACGCCCTGGAAGGTTAGGCCACCCGCGGCCGTCTCCGGACCGGCGCTCGCGGAAGAGCCCGGGCCCCCGAGCGGAGAAGCGGGGGGTCCTGGCTGGCCGTCCCGGGGTCAGGAGACCGCCGCGTGGGCGGCGGCGCGCAGCCTGGCCCGCAGGTCGGCGGCGGCGCGGCGCTCGGTGCGCACCTCGACCAGGCGCAGCCCGCGGCCGGCCAGCGCCCCGGGCAGGTCGGCGGCCCGCTCCAGCCGGGTGTACGGGATCCGGGCCGCGGCGGCCAGGTCGCCGATGCCGGTCCCGTGCGGAGTGCCGAACACGCGCTCGAACGCGGCCGGGAACGCCGCGGGCTCGAGGTCGGAGAAGATCCCGCCGCCGTCGTTGTTGACCACGACCAGGCAGAGGTCGGGCCGGGGCTCGTCCGGGCCGAGCAGCAGGCCGGGCGCGTCGTGCAGCAGGGCCAGGTCGCCCAGGAGGGCCACGGCCGGGCCGCCGCCCGCCGCCTGGTGGGCCAGGGCCGCTCCGGTGGCCGAGGAGACCAGCCCGTCGATGCCGCTGGCCCCGCGGCTGGCCAGCACCCGGAGCCCGGCCCGCGGGGCCATGTGCAGGTCCAGGTCGCGGACGGGCTGGCTGGACGCGGCCCACAGCAGCGCGCCGTCGGGCAGCGCGGCGGCCAGGTCCCGGGCCAGCCGGGGCTCGGTGAGCTCCGCGGCCGCGCCGAGGACCGCGTCGGCCGCGTGCCGCGCGGCCGCGTCGGCCCGCCGCCAGGACGCGAGCCAGGCCGAGGGCGCCGCCGGGCCCGGCCCCGGCCCGGCCAGCCGCAGGCCCGCGGCGACGCCGGTAGCGGTCCGCGCCGGGTCGGCCCAGCGGCCCGGGCCCTGGGCCAGCACCACGTGCCGCGCCGGGGCCGGGCCGGGCGCGCCGCGCAGGAACGCGAGCTGGCCGCGGGACAGGCCGGGCCGGCCGGCCGAGACGATGACGTCGGGCCGGTGCGCCGCGGCGAACCGTGGCGCGTCGAGCAGGTAGCCGTAGGCCGACAGCGCGTTCGGGCCGCGCCGCGCGCTCGACGACGGCTCGGCCAGCACCGGCCATCCCGCGACTTCAGCCAGCGCGGCCAGGGCGGCGCCGTCGTAGTCGCCGTCCCCGCCGACCAGCACGCCCCGCTCGGCCCACTCCAGCCCGGCCGGCTCGACGGCGCCGGGGCGGGCGAACGTGGTCCACGGCGCGCCGCCGGGGCGGCCGGCCAGCGGCTCGGGCCAGCCGCCCGCCGGGTCGCCGCCCGCCTCGCCGGCCTCCGCCGGGGCGGCCCCCGCCGGGGCGGCCCCCGCCGGGCCGGGCGGGACGTCGGGGACCAGCGGGTCGCGGAACGCGATGTTGACGTGGGCCGGCCCGGGGAAGCCGCCCGCCTCGCCGGAGGCCATGGCCCAGGCGCGGCAGGCCAGCGACCGCCAGTAGCCGGCACTGCCCGGCCGCAGCTCGGGCACCCCGGCCTCGCAGAACCAGCGCACCGCCGATCCGTACAGCTTGAGCTGGTCGATCGTCTGATTGGCGCCGGTGCCGCGCAGCTCGGGCGGCCGGTCGGCGGTCAGCACGAGCAGCGGCACCCCGGATTCGTCGGCCTCGATCACCGCGGGGTGGAAGTTCGCCGCGGCCGTGCCCGACGTGCATAGCAGCGCCACCGGCCGCCGGCTCGCCTTGGCCAGGCCCAGCGCGAGGAACGCGGCCGAGCGTTCGTCGGCCCGCACGTGCAGCCGCAGGCCCGGGCCGGGGCCGCCGCCGGGCGCGGCCGCCGCGCGCCCTCGTCGGTCAGCAGCACGGTGCAGCGCCAGCGCGAGCGGCGTGCTGCGCGAGCCCGGCGCGAGCACCGCCTCGCGCAGGCCGCACCGGGCCAGCTCGTCGGCGAAGACCGTGGCGAACGCCGTGGACGGGTTCACGGGCGGAGGAACTCGGCGGCCGCGCGCATGCGGGCGATCCAGGGGGCGGGATCCGCGGCCCAGGCCGCCAGCCGCCCGGGGTCGGCCGCGGCGGGCCGGACCGGCAGCGTGCCGTCCTCGGCGGCCAGCGGGTCGGCCGTGACGTCGCCGGTGAGCAGGCTCATCGTGGCCAGGCCGCAGTCGTAGGGCAGCTCGGGCAGCGCGGCGGCCAGCGCCACCCCGGCCGCGAGGCCGACCGAGGACTCGATCGCGCTGGACACGACCACGGGCAGGCCGCACGCCGCGGCCACCCGCAGCGCGGCGCGAACGCCGCCCAGGGGCTGGACCTTGAGCACGACGATGTCCGCGGCCCCGGCCGCGCGGACGGCGAGCGGGTCATCCGCCCGGCGGATCGACTCGTCGGCGGCCAGCGGCACGTCCACCCGGCGGCGCAGCTCGGCCAGCTCGGGCAGGGTCGCGCAGGGCTGCTCGGCGTACTCCAGGCCGAACGGGGCCAGCGCGGCCAGCATCCGCTCGGCGTGCGCGACATCCCAGGCGCCGTTGGCGTCGACCCGGATCCGCCCGGCCGGGCCCATCGCCTCGCGCACCGCCGCGACCCGGGCGAGGTCGTCGGCGTCCGCCTGGCCGGCCTCGGCCACCTTGACCTTGGCCGTCCGGCAGCCTGACCCGGCCACGATCTCGCGGGCGCGGTCCGGTCCCACGGCCGGCACGGTCACGTTCACCCCGACCCGGTGGCGGGCCGGCGGCGGCCAGCCCGAGCACGCGGCCTCCAGGGCCGCGGCCAGCCACCGGGCGCACTCGCGCGGACCGTACTCGGCGAACGGCGAGAACTCCCCCCAGCCGGCCGGCCCCTCGATCAGCGCGCCTTCGCGCACGGTGACGCCGCGGAACCTGGTGCGCATCGGGATCGCGAACGCGCGCACGCCGGGGAGCAGAGACGACAGCCGCTCACGCGGATCCGCCGCGGCCGGCGCGTCGACCACCCTGTCAGCCTCCCCCGGGCCGCCCGAGGGAGGGATCAGCCCGGATTAACCTTACGACCGTGACCTCCCGACCCCTGCACGCGGTGCTGCCGGGCGGGCCCGGGGCCGGGGAGCGGGTACTCGGCGCGCTGGAGGCGGCGCTGGCGGGCACCGGGCCGGCCATCCTGCCGCTGGACCCGGCCCTGCCGCGGCCCAGGCTGGCCGCGCTGCTCGAGGCCTTCGCCCCGTCCGCCGTGGAAACCGCCGAAGGCACCGAACGCTACCGCCCCGCGCGGCCCGCTCCCGGCGTCGGCCCGGATACCGCGCTGGTCATCGCCACCTCGGGCTCCACCGGCCAGCCCAAGGGGACCGAGCTCAGCGCGGCTGCCCTGCTGGCGTCGGCCCGGGCCTCGCTGCGGCGGATCGGCGCCCGCCCGGGCGAGCGCTGGCTGTGCTGCCTGCCGGTGTTCCACATCGCGGGCATCCAGGTGCTGGTGCGCTCGCTGGTGGCCGGCGCCGCGCCGGTCATCGACGGCCGGCTCGGGCCCGGCGCGCTCGCGGCCAGCGGGTGCGCGCACGTCGCCGTGGTGCCGACCCAGCTGCGCCGGCTGGCGGACGCCGGGGCCGACCTGAGCGCCGTGGCGACGATCCTGCTCGGCGGGGCCGCCGTGCCGCCGGGCCTGCTGGCCGACGCGCGGGCGGCGGGCGGCCGGGTCATAACCACCTACGGGATGAGCGAAACCAGCGGCGGCTGCGTTTATGACGGTATAGCGCTCGATGACGTGTCGGTGGAGATCGGGCCGGACGGCCGCATCCGGATCGCCGGGCCGGTGCTGTTCTCCGGCTACCGGCTGCGGCCGGACCTGACCGCTCAGGCCCGCGACGGCCGCTGGTTCGTCACCTCTGACCTGGGTGAGATCGGCCCGTCCGGCGCGCTGCGGGTCCGCGGCCGGGCCGATGACGTGATCATCACCGGCGGTGAGAAGGTGGTGGCGGCGGAGGTCGAGGCCGCGCTCGCGACCTGTGCCGGGGTGGCCGACGCGGCAGTGGTGGGCCGCCCGGACGCCGAGTGGGGCGAGGTGGTCACGGCGGTGGTGGTGCCCGCGGATCTGTCGGCGCCGCCGCCGCTGGCGGAGATCCGGGCGCACGTCCGGGACCGGCTGCCCGGCTATGCCGCCCCGGCGGCCCTGCTGGTGGTACCGGAGCTGCCGCTGCTGCCGTCGGGAAAGCCCGACCGGGAGGCGCTGCGGGCCCGGGCGGCCGCGGCCCCGTGGTGAGGCGCGCCGGCTGGCTGGCCGGCCCCCTGACAGGGCCTGCTAACCCAGCCTGCTGAGGCGCGCACGGTACCGACACGGGAACAATTGGCCGCGTTGAGCGTTACTAGATAGTGCCCGCGCTGCACAATACCAAGTGCGGCGGGGCCCCCGCTAACCGAAGACGCCGCTCCTGTGCGACGAAGGCCACCGAGCCCGATGGTACAGGTGCGGCATTTGCCCGAATACGAGCAACGCGAAGGGAGGTGTCTCATGCCGAGGACCGCGACCGCCACATCGCCGGGCCACGACGATGAGGCAACCATGACCCATGTGGACGAGCTGATCCAGCACGGCCGCAGCCAGGGCCATCTTTCCCTTCCCGAGTTGCGGGACGCGCTCGAGCGGGCGCGGATTTCCCCCACCGAGGCCCGATCGATCGTCCGCGAACTCACTGAGGCCGGCGTTCAGCTCGGCAACGACCAGCCGGAGGCCCCCGTGCAGGCTGCCACCATCCCTTCGACCGCCACGGCGACCGGGGCCGGCCCGGGGTCCGCGCGCAAGTCCCGGGCCGCGGCCCGCGCGGGCGAGACGGCCCAGCGCCCGATCGACGCGGCGATCGCCGAGGTGATCGAGCTGGACGGGCTGGACACCGCCGAGGTCGCGGTGGCGGCCGAGGCGGCGGCGTCCGTGCTCGCCGCCGGAGCCGTGGCGGACGAGGCCGACCTGGACGACCAGACGTCGGTCATGGGCGACTCGGTGCACACCTACCTGAAGTCGATCGGCCGGACCAGCCTGCTCACCGCCGAGCAGGAGGTGGACCTGGCCAAGCGGATCGAGGCCGGGCTCTACGCCGAGCACAAGCTGGAGACCGAGACCGGGCTGTCCCGGTCGTTCCGCCGGGATCTCGAGGAGGTCGCGGAGGATGGCCGCCGGGCCAAGGCGCACATGCTGGAGGCCAACCTGCGCCTGGTGGTGTCCGTGGCCAAGAAGTACAGCGACCGCGGGCTGTCCCTGCTCGACGTGGTGCAGGAGGGCAACCTCGGCCTGATCCGGGCGGTCGAGAAGTTCGACTACACCAAGGGCTACAAGTTCTCCACCTACGCCATGTGGTGGATCCGGCAGGCCATCCAGCGCGGCTTCGCCGACTCGGCCCGCACCATCCGGCTGCCCGTGCACGTGCTGGAGATGCTCAGCAAGCTGAGCCGGGTCGAGCGGGACATGCACCAGCGGCTGGGCCGCGAGCCCACGCCGGAGGAGCTGGCCGTGGAGCTGGACCGCACCCCCGACCAGATCGAGGAGCTGCTGCGGACCAGCCGCCAGCCGATCAGCCTGGACTCGACGATCGGCGAGGACGGGGAGACCAGCATCGGCGACCTGATCGAGGACGTGGACGCGCCCGAGGCGTCGGAGCTGGTGGACCGCCAACTGCTGGCCGACCAGCTGCGCCACGCGCTCGACGCGCTGACCCCGCGCGAGGCAACGATCATGGCCATGCGTTTCGGCCTGTACGACGGGAACCCGCACACGCTGGACGAGATCGGGCGGGCGCTGGGCCTGACCCGCGAGCGGATCCGGCAGCTGGAGAAGCAGTCGCTGTCCAAGCTGCGCCACCCGAGCCGCGCCCAGCCGCTGCTGGACTACGCCAGCTAGGCCGCTCGCGCTACCGGCCCACGGGCCGGGCCCGACCTCCCGCCGGGCCCGGCCCGTCCTGCTGTCTTACGCTCTGAACGTACGGTCGGCCGGCCCCCGGGGAGATCAGGTGACCGAGAGCATCGAGACGCAGTTCGTGGTGCTGGACGAGCGCTTCCGGTCCTGCCGGGGCGACAAGCGGATCGAGCAGCTGCACACCGGCTGCCGCTGGACCGAGGGCCCGGCGTACTTCCCGGCCGGCCGCTATCTCGTGTTCAGCGACATCCCCAACGACCGGATCCTGCGCTGGGACGAGACCACCGGCGCGACCGGCGTCTTCCGCCAACCCGCGGGCTACGCCAACGGGCACACCGTCGACCGCCTGGGCCGGCTGGTGAGCTGCGAGCACGGCACCCGGCGGGTGACCCGGACCGAGCCCGACGGCTCGGTCACGGTGCTCGCCGACCGCTACCGCGGTCAGCGGTTCAACAGCCCGAACGACGTGGTGGTGCGGGCCGACGGGTCGGTCTGGTTCACCGACCCGAGCTACGGGATCGACAGCGACTACGAGGGCCACCAGGCGCCGAGCGAGATCGGCGCCTGCCACGTGTACCGCGTCCGGCCGGACGGCGGGGAGGCGCAGGTGGTCGCGGACGACTTCACCGGCCCGAACGGCCTGGCCTTCTCGGCCGACGAGCGGCAGCTCTACATCGCCGACAGCCGCGAGCGGCACATCCGGCGGTTCGACGTGGGCCCCGGCGGCGACGCGGTCCTGTCCGGCGGCGAGGTGTTCGCCACGTGTGACGCCGGCGCGTTCGACGGCCTGCGGCTGGACGACGCCGGGCGGATCTGGGCCGCGGCCCACGACGGGCTGCACTGCTTCGACCCGGACGGCACGCTGCTGGGCAAGCTGCGCTTGCCGGAGATCGTGGCCAACTTCACCTTCGGCGGCCCGCAGCGCAACACGCTGTTCATCTGCGCCTCGACCTCGCTGTACTCGATCCGGGTCAACTTCACCGGCGCCCGCTACCCCTGATGAGCGTCCAGCCGGTCCAGGTGCGCGGTCAGCGCGTCCTGGACCAGCTGTGAGAGCGACAGGCCGGTGTCGATGGACGCGTACTTGGCCCGCCGGATGAGGCTTTTCGGCAGGTACACGTTGAACTGCGCCTTCTCGGCCTGGCCTGGTTCCGGAGCCATGGCTAGTATCCTAGCATGCTATGAGATTGAACGATCGGGGCGCGCCGATATCAGGTACACCTGGACAGGTGGCGGCAGAACGGGCACGGTACTGGCGGCACGCCGCCGTGCCCGGCGTGGACCTGCTGCGGGCCAGGTTCGTGACCCACCGCCGCCCGGGACCTGCTCTCCGAGCGGCTGACCGACCCGCCCAGCCTCGATGACCTTTCCCTGGCCACCGGGATGAGCCCGTTCGCCTTGGTCCGGGCGTTCCGCGGGGCGACCGGCCTGCCGCCGCACGCCTACCTCAACCAGCAACGCGTGCGCCTAGCCCGCAGCCTCCTCGACCGCGGCCTGCCGCCCGCCCGGGTCGCCGCCGAAGCCGGCTTCGCCGACCAGGCCCATCTGACCCGGCACTTCATGCGCGTCGTCGGCGTGCCGCCCGCCGCCTACCAGCGCGAGAGTTGGCCCTCCGGGAAGCGCGCCGGTCCCGGGCCGGGTAGGGTGCCGGGGTGACGGTCCAGGTAGAGGTGCTCGACAAGGTAACCGGCGAGGTGGTGGAGGCCTTCGGCCGCCTGCTGCCGCAGCTCTCCCGGTCGGCGCCGCCGCTCGGCCCGGCCGGGCTCGAGGCGGTCGCGGGCAGCCCGGCGAACACGGTCCTGGTGGCCCGCTCGGCGGGCACGATCATCGGCACGCTGACCCTGGTCATGTTCCCGCTCCCGACCGGGCTGCGCGCCTGGATCGAGGACGTGGTCGTCGACGAGGCCGCGCGCGGCCAGGGCACCGGGGAGGCGCTGACCGCCGAGGCGCTGCGGATCGCCCGGGAGGCGGGCGCCCGGACCGTGGACCTGACCTCGCGCCCGGCGCGAGCCGCGGCCGGCCGCCTATACGAGCGGCTCGGCTTCACCCTCCGCGACACGCGCCTCTACCGTTACACGTTCCCGGAGTCCTAGCCCCCCGGCCCGGAGCCCCAACTTCTCACCTCCCCCGACTTGTCACTCGTCGCGTCGAAATTATGTCCAATATGCGGGAGTTTTCGCGACACGACCGGTGACATGTGGGGACGAGGCCGCGCGGCGCGGGGGTTACGGCGGGCGGGCCAGGCAGGACGGCGGCGGGCCCGGCGGGCCGTCGCCCGCGGACCCGCCGCCCGGAAACTCCGTGCTACTTGGAGACCATGCTCTTCAGCGCGGCCATGCCCTTCGAGAACGGGTCGTCCTTGGGCATGGTGCCCTGCGGCGTGGCCTGGTTGACCATATCCGGCAGGACCCTGGCTACCTGCGCGCTGGCCTGCTCGGGCGACTGCCCGGTCTGCTGGGCGAGCTGGTTCAGGCTGTTCGTGTCCAGGGCCTCCTGGACCTGCTGGCCGGTCACCGGCTCGTTCTTGCCGTGCCCTACCCACGACTGGACCTGCTGGCCCATGCCGCTCTGGGCGAGCTTGGAGGTCATTCCCTGCAGCCCGCCGTTCGAGCTAACCAGCTTCGACAGTGCCCCCAGGCCGCCCTCCTGGCCACCCTGGCCGCCGAGCTTGGCCAGCATGTCGTTCAGGTATCCCATGGCTCCCCCGTATGGTGACTTATCGTCACCGATCGGCTGCGTTGCGTCTCGACCCTGGGTTGTTCCCCGCGGGGGCCGGGGTACTCAGCCGAGTTCCGCCACGGCCTCCAGCAGCCGGTCGACGTCCGACCGGTCGTTGTAGTGCACCAGGCCGGCCCGCACGGCGCCGCCGGAGTCCCGCAGGCCGAGCGCGCCCGCCAGCTCCCAGGCGTAGTTGTCGCCGTCCCACACGTTGATCTTGCGCGCGGCGAGGCGCGCGGCGACCTGGGCCGGCGTGCGGCCCGCGACGGTGAAGTACGCGGTGGCGGTACGCCGGGCGGCCTTACCGTACGTGGTGACGTGGTCCATGGCGTCCAGGCCGCCGATCAGCACCGCGAACAGCTCGAGTTCGTGCGCCTCGGCCGCGGCCAGCCCGGCCAGGACCCGCTCGCGCCGGGTGCCGGCGGTCCCGGCCAGCGAGGCCAGGTGGTCGACCGCGGCGGTCACGCCGGCCAGGTCGGCGAACGCCAGCGTCCCGTGCTCGAACCGGTCGGGCACCTCGTCGGGCGCCGGGGCCAGCTTGTCCGGGGCCTGGGCGGCGAGCAGCGCGGGATCGGCCACGACCGCGCCCACGTGCGGCCCGGACCACTTGTAGGAACTGGTGGCGTAGAAGTCGGCCCCGAGCCCGCGCACGTCGACCGGGCCGTGCGGGGTCGCGTGCACGCCGTCGACGTAGGCCAGCGCCCCGGCCGCGCGGGCCAGCCCGGTGATGCCGGCCACCTCCGGCCGGGTCCCGATCAGGTTGCTCGCCGCGGTGACCGCGACCAGCCGGGTCCGGTCACCGATCAGCTCGGCGAACTGCGCGAGCTCCAGGTCCCCCTCGGGCAGCCGCACGTCGGCCCAGCGCACCGTGGCCCCCGCCGCGGCCGCGGCCTGCACCCAGGGCCGCACGTTCGCGTCGTGGTCGAGCCGGGTGACCACGATCTCGTCCCCGGGACCCCAGCCCGCGGCGAGCGCGCGGGAGATCCGGTAGGTCAGGGTCGTCATGTTCGGGCCGAGGATGACCCCCTCGGGCTGGCCGCCGGTCAGGTCGGCCACGGCCCGCCGGCACTCGGCGGTAATCGCGTCGGAGCGCTGGCTGGCCGGGAACGCGCCGCCGGAGTTCCCCAGCCCCGCGCGGTAGGCGCCCGCCATGGCCTCGATGACCGGTCCCGGCAGCTGCGTGCCCGCCGCGCCGTCCAGGTAGGCGTAACCATCGGCCAGGGCCGGGTAGCCGGCGCGCACTGTCGAGACATCGAACCCCATAGCGTTCGTATCCCTTCTTTTTTCTTAGAACGCATCCATCCCCCGCCAGCCCCCGCAAGCCCGGCCGGCCACGGGCTCAGGACATCATCGCAGCCGCGCCGGGCCGGCCCGGCCAGCCGGGCGACCGGCCGGAAGCCCGCAGCAGCGCGAGCCACGGGTCGGATCCGGCGCCGTCGCCCAGCGGGAGCTGCGGGAGGCCCGCGCGCCACCCGGCCAGCACGATCTCCGGGCCCGCGGGCCGGTAGTCCATGCCCAGCGCCCGGGCCAGGTCCCAGGCGTGCAGGTGCCACTCGACGCAGGCTGCCCCGGCCATGCCCCCGACGGTGACCAGCACGCCGCGGTAGCGGTGGTGCGGCAGCGCCCAGACCGGGCCCAGCCGGTCGGCGTACGCGCGGGCCGCCCCGGCGAACGCCGCGATGTGCTCGGCCGGCGGCCGGTCGGGCAGGGCCGCCAGCTCGGCCGCGTTCTGCCGGGCCAGCTTGCGCGCCAGCGTGTCAGGGTGCGCCCCGGTGGCCATCAGCCGGGACAGCCGGCTCCCCGGCGCCTCGTCGAGATACTCCTGGTAGTCGTCGGCCACACAGCGCAGGTGCCCGGCCAGGTCCGCGGCCCGCCATTCGGCGCACGGCGTCGCGGACCCCCAGGTCCGCGCGCTGAACTGGGCGGCCAGTTCGCAGATGACGGTCACGCCGTCACGGTAGGCGCCTAATCCCTCAGCCGCTGACCATCCGGTCACGGGCGTTCCCCGAGAACTGCTCAACCCATGGGCCTCCTTGCCGGCATCGCACACCGGCGCTCCCCCGCGCCTGGCCACCGCATGCCAGAGTGGCCCACTCTCCGCCATCGTGGGCCTTATCAGCGAAAAATTCAGGTGACAGCCGGCCGGTCACGCGGTTAGCCTGCGGCTAATGCCCTCCGAGTCTTCTAGCGCGCTGCCGCACGCCCAAGATCAGGACCAGGATCGGGACCGGGCAGAGCAGACGCCGCTCGCCGCGCTCTGGCGCACCCGCGAGTACCTGCGCCCGTACCTCTGGCTGTTAATCCTGATGCTCGCGGCCGCGATCAGCGCGGCCGCCGCCGAGATCGCGATCCCCCTCCTGGTCAAGGTGATCATTGACGGGCCGATCACGCACCGTGACGCCGGCGGCCTGATCCCCCTCGGCCTGGCCGCGACCGCGCTGGGCGTGATCCAGTGCGCGCTCAGCCTGTACCGGCGGTGGGTGCAGGCCAGCGCGGTCACCGGCATGGAGCGCGCGATGCGGGACAACCTGTACGCGCACCTGCAGCGGCTGGACACCGAGTTCCACGACGAGTGGCAGTCCGGCCAGCTGCTGTCACGGGCCACGACGGACCTGTCGGCGATCCGGCGCTTCGCCGGGTTCGGCATCGTGTTCTTCATCACCAACGTGGTGACGTTCATCGCCGTCATCGCGCTGCTGGTCCGGCTGAACTGGTGGCTCGGCCTGCTCACCGGCGGCGTGTTCCTCCCGGTCGTCGCGATCTGCACCCGCTTCGAGCGGCGGTACCGGGTGCTGTCGCGGCGGGCCCAGGACCAGCAGGGCGACCTGGCCACCTACGTGGAGGAGGCGGCCACCGGGATCCGGGTCCTCAAGGCGCTCGGCCGCCGCGACGAGGCGTCCGCCCAGCACGCCAGGCAGGCCCGGCTGGTCCAGGACACCCAGGTGCAGAAGGCCAAGCTGCGCGGCACGTTCTGGTCCGGCCTGGACCTCGTCCCGAACGCGGTGATCGGCCTGATCCTGCTGCTGGGCGCGCTCGCGGTCAGCCGGAACGCGCTGTCGCTGGGCGGCCTGGTCGCGTTCATCGCGCTGGCCCTGCAGCTCGTCTGGCCGATCGAGGCCATGGGGTACATCCTGGCCACCGGCCAGGAGGCCGCCACGGCGGCCCAGCGGATCTACGAGATCTTCGACACCGCGCCGGCGATCACGGGGCCGGGGCGGGCGGCCCGGCGGGAAGCCGGGCGGCCTGCGGCGGCCGGGTCCTCCCGGGGGCCGGGCGCGCTCCGCTTCGAGCACGTGGCGTTCCGCTATCCCGGTGCCCCGGCGCCGGTGCTGCGTGACGTGAACCTGGACCTGGCACCCGGGGAGACGGTCGCGATCGTCGGGCCCAACGGCTCGGGCAAGACCACCCTGCTCCAGCTCGTGCCCCGGCTGGCCGACGTGTCCGGCGGGCGCGTGCTGCTGGACGGGACCGACGTCCGCGACCTGCCGCTCGCGGAGCTCCGCTCGCTGGTCGGGTGCGCCTTCGAGGATCCCACGCTGTTCTCGGCCAGCGTCCGGGAGAACGTCAGCTACGGCGCGGCCGACGCGGGCGAGCAGGCGGTCCTGGCCGCGCTGGCCGCGGCGCAGGCCGACTTCGTCGCCGACCTGCCCTGGGGCCTGGACACCCGGATCGGCGAGCAGGGCATGGCGCTGTCCGGCGGGCAGCGCCAGCGAGTGGCGCTCGCCCGCGCGATCCTGGCCCGGCCGACCGTGCTGCTGCTCGACGACCCGCTGTCCGCGCTGGACGTGCACACCGAGGCCCGGGTCACGCGCGCGCTGGCCGAGGTGCTGGCCGAGTCCACGGCGCTGGTCGTGGCGCACCGGCCGTCCACGGTCATGCTGGCCGACCGGGTGGCGCTGCTCGACCACGGCGCCGTCGTCGCGACCGGCTCGCACCACGACCTGCTCGCGAGGCAGGCCCGCTACCGCGAGCTGATGAGCGGCGCGGCGGATCCGGACTCCGGTCCGGGCCCGGACCCCGCCGGGGACCTGACCGGGGCACGCCGGTGACCCAGAGCTGGCGGGGTATCGCGGCCGAGGACGTCGAGGACGTCCCGGCCAGCCTGGCTTCGCTGCTGCGCCTGCGCGGCCGGCGGCTGCTGCAGGACCTGCTGCGCCCCCACCGGGCCCGGGTCCGGCTGATCCTGCTGCTGATCACGATCGCCAACCTCGCGGCCCTGGCCGGGCCGTGGCTGGTCGGCGTCGGCATCGACCGCATCCCGCAGATCACCCGGTCGCACGACCCGGCGCCGCTGATCGTGATCATCGTCGCGTTCGCCGCGGCGGTCATCGTGCAGGCCGCGTCCACCCGGACCTACATCGCGGCCATGGGCCGCCTGGGCGCCGACGTGGTACTGGAGCTCAGGCGCCGCCTGTTCGCGCACTTCCTGCGGCTGCCGGTGTCCTTCCACGAGCGCTACACCTCCGGCCGGGTCATCTCCCGGCAGGTCTCGGACATCGACTCGATCTCCGACCTGTTCGACGAGGGCCTGGACTCGCTGGTGTCCGCGGTGCTGTCGCTGCTGCTGGTCGGCGCGGGGATGCTGCTGCTCGACTGGCAGCTCGGGCTCGTCGTGCTGACCGGCTTCGGCCCGCTGACCTGGCTGACCGGCTGGTTCCGGCGCGAGTCCGGCGTGGCCTACCGGCGCACCAGGGAGGCGATCGCGCAGGTCATCGTCCACTTCGTGGAGACCTTCGGCGGCATCCGGGCGGTGCAGGCCTTCCGCCGCGAGCGGCGCAACGAGGAGATATTCGGCGAGCTCAACGACAGCTACGCGGCCGCCAGCCTGCGGTCCTCGCGGCTGATCGCGATCTACTCGCCGGGCATCAACCTGGTCGGCAACCTGGCCATCGGGGCCGTCCTGCTCTACGGCGGGCTGCGGGTCATCGACGGCGGCATGAAGGTCGGCGTGCTGGTCACGTTCCTGCTCTACCTGCAGCGCTTCTTCGACCCGCTGCAGGACCTGGCGCAGTTCTACAACACGTTCCAGTCGGCCGCGGCGGCGCTGGAGAAGATCTCCGGGGTGCTCGAGGAGCCGCCGGCCGTGGCCGAGCCGGATCACCCAGCCGCGCTGCCCGAGCCGGCCCACCCGGGCCAGGGCGGGCGCTCCGTGCGGTTCGAGTCGGTCCGGTTCGGCTACCGGGAGGCGCCGGTGCTGCGCGGGCTCGACCTGACCATCCCGGCCGGGCAGACCGCGGCCCTGGTCGGGGCCACCGGCGCGGGCAAGACCACGATCGCCCGCCTGATGGCCCGGTTCTACGACCCGGTCCAGGGCCGGGTGCTGCTGGACGGGGTCGACCTCCGGCAGCTCTCCGAACCCGCCCTGCGCCGCGAGATCATCATGATCACGCAGGAGAACTTCTTGTTCAGCGGCACGATCGCGGAGAACATCGCGCTGGGCCGGCCGGGCGCGTCGCGGGCCGAGATCGAGGCGGCGGCGCGGGCCATCGGCGCGGACGGGTTCATCTCGGCCCTCCCGGCGGGGTACGACGAGCCGGTGGGCAAGCGCGGCGGGCGGCTCTCGGCCGGCCAGCGGCAGCTGATCTCTTTTACCCGCGCGTTCCTGGCCGCGCCGGCCGTCCTGGTGCTGGACGAGGCCACCTCGCTGCTGGACATCCCCAGCGAGCGGCTCGTGCAGCGGGCGCTGCGGACCATCCTGGCCGGGCGCACCGCCCTGATCATCGCGCACCGGCTGTCCACGGTGCAGATCGCCGACCGGGTGCTGGTCATCTCCGACGGGGCGTTCGTCGAGGACGGGCCGCCCGGCCGGCTCCTGACCGAGGGCGGGGAGTACTCCGCGCTGCACGCGAGCTGGCTGGAGAGCCTGGCCTGATCCGGCCGGGGCGGGCGGTGCGCGATGCACTAGGCTGGCCCCCGTGATCACGCGTCGCCAGCATGTCAGCGCCGAGGCCGAGGCCGAGTACACCGCGGACGTGGCCCTCGCCGCGCAGTTCGATGACCTGCTCGCGAAGGCCCGGACCGCCGAACAGGCGTTCCGCCGGGCCCAGGCCGGGGCCCGGCCGGGCAGCGAGGTGTACCCGCTGGCCCGGGAGCTCGATACGGCGCTGACCGACGCGATGCGGGCCGCCTACGCGGCCATGCGCGCCGAGATCGGCCCGCGCGGCTACTCCGACCGGATCTACCGGCGCAAGGCCCACGCCAAGTCGGCCGTGCACGCCTGGTCGGACGAGGCCGAGCGGCTGCTGACGCTGCGCGAGACGCACCAGCTCACCGGGATCCCGCCCCGGCCGCGGACCGACCTGCCCGCCGCCGAGGGCATCGTTCCCAGCGTGCCGGCCTGAAGTCCGGCCTGACCGCGGCCGGCGTGTCGCCTTCCCCCCGGAACCAGCACGGAGCAGGCTGGTTTGTACCAGTTGCGCCCGGAGCCTGACGTCACTCCGTGTTCAATTGACTACACAAGGTGAAGTGCCCGGTAACAATGGGTAGTACCTCAGTGCCAGAACGCGTACCCAGGAAAGCTACAAAGGGTGGTGCGGAAAACAGTCACAACGGGCCATGCCGCGCCGGGCGCTGCTGCTGGCACAGTAGAATTGATCAATACCACAACGAGGACTGACCTGGAGGCACACATATGTGCCCGCATACGCCGCCGTGCCCCGACGCGAGCGGCCTGGACCGCGAGGCGGCCCGTACCATAATCAGCCACCCTGAGCAGGGCTGGAGCCTGCTCTGCAACGGCATAGTCGTTTTCGAGGACACGGGGGAACTGCTGCCGGACGGGGAGCCCATCGCCCCGCACCGGCCCACCGACCTGATCTCCCAGCCGGTGATGACCCCCCGGCGCCCGGAGTCACCGGCGGACAAGACCACGCACTCCCCGGCGGCCTAGAGCCCCAGCACCTCGCCCAGCCAGGCCGACACGGCCTGCCCGACCTGCTCGGGATGCTTCGACAGGGCGTGCGTTTCACCTGACAGGACCACCACCCGGGCCGCGTCGGCCTGATCCGGTATGCCGAACGGGTCACTCGCGCCGTTCACGACCAGCACGTCCGTTCCTGCCGCGCGCAGCTCATCCGCGCGCGAGCGCTCGGGATGGCCCGGCGGGTAGAGCGGGAAGGCCAGGGCCACGACCGCCCGGGCACCCGCGGCCCGGGCCGTGCGGCAGGCCACCCGGGCGCCGTTGCTGCGGCCACCCTGGACCAGCGGGACCGGGGGAAACATGGGCCGCAACTGCCCGACGATCTCCAGCCACGCCGCGTCCTGCCTGTCCGGTGAGCCGGGGGCGCGGGCGCCCCGCACCCGGTACGGCTGCAGCACCCGGGCGACTGCTCCCCCGAGCTCGGTCCCGGCCTGCCGGGCGGCCAGCAGGTCCTTGCTGTCCACGCCGCCGCCGGCGCCGTGGGTCAGCACGAGCAGGAACGCCGGGTTGTCCGGCCCGTCGAGCTCGACCCGGGCGGCGCCGCCGCTGGTCATGATCTCCATCTCCGGCAGCGTAGCCGCTGCCGGCCCTCCGCCGCAGGTCAGGAGGGGTGCATCCGGGCCCGCGGGTCACGGGAGGCGGCCGGTGGGGACCGCCTCGAGCTGCCCGCTGGCGAAGTTGGTCACCATCAGCACCGCGCGCCCTGGCTCCGCGGCCATCTCCCGGGGGAAGCCGCCCGCGCGCAGGTAGCCGAGCAGGGCCGGCTTCCCGGCCAGGGCCGCGGCGACGTCGACCACGGCCAGGCTCGACGAGGCCCCGGGGACGGCGAACCGGTCGGAGTCGGCGACCACGATCCGCGTCCCGCCGCGGACCAGCCCCAGGCCCACCGGCGCCTCGCCGACCTCGACCGCGGCGATCAGCGAGCCCGCGGGGTCGGTGACCAGCCGGGCCGCCGAGAAGGCGAGCAGGCGGTCGCTGCCGCGGGCGGTGACCCAGACCACGCCGCCGGCCGCGGAGGTGATCACCCGGACCGGCGCGCACCCCGCGGTCACCGTGGACACGACCGATGCCGCCGGGTCCGTCTCGGCCCGGCGCAGGCTGATCACCGACAGCGTGCCCGGCACCCGGCCACCGCGGACCGCCTGCGGGGTCGCGCCGACCGCGGTCTCGCTGGTCACGTACAGCCACCGGCCGTCCGGCGACACCGCCAGGCCCACCGGGGCGTACCCGACGGGGATGGTCCCGACGACGTCCGCCTGGCCGAAGCCGGCGGACAGGGCCCGCCGCAGGTTGAAGACCGCGATCTCGCGGCTGCCTTCGAGGCTCACGAACGCGAACCCGCCGTCCGGCGATACCGCCACCTCGATCGCGCCGGAACCCGCCGGGTCGCTGAGCGTCCCGAGCCGGGCGCCCGCCCTGCCCCGCTCGGCCCGGCTGAGGCTCAGCACCGCGGCCCCGCCCTGGTCATCGGCCACCACGAGATATAGGCCGTCGGGGGTCAGCGACTCGCCCAGCGGCTGCCCGCCCGCGCGCACGCGCCGGACCAGGCCGCGCAGGCCCGGGCCGCCGGCACCGCGAGCGGCCAGGAGATCCCGGCCGTCCGGGATCAGCGCCGGGCCCGGCGTCCGGGCTAGGTCCACGACCCGAGCCAGGGCAGGCACGGCCGTGCCGCTGCCGGCCCGGAGCACGCCCACCGATCCGGACCCGGGCAGCGAGACGAACGCCCACCGGCCGTCGGCGGTGACCACCACCCCGAACGGGGTACCCGGCACCGGCCCGGCCGCCGTGGGCACGGCCCGCAGCGCGGGCGCCGCCGCGGTCGCGGTGCTGCACCCGGGCGAGCCGGTGACCGCCACGGGCTCGGTCGCGGATGACACCGCGGGGCCGCCGACCGGGCCGGGGCTGGCCGAGACCACCCCGTCACCGCGCGCGGCGCCCGGGGTCGCGGCCCAGCAAGCGGCGGCCAGCACGGCCGCGGCCGCCGCGGCCGTCGTCGTTCTCACGGTCCACAGCGTAGGAGCGGCCGCAAAGCAGCCGGGGCTCCACGACCATCGCGGCGCTAGACGCGGCCTGCCACCCGCGAGCCGCTACTCGCGGCAGCGGGCCGGACACCACCGCAGCGACGTCGCTGACGGGAAGGTTCATCTGTCCCGTATCGCACCTCTATGCGGCTGTCACTCGGTCGTGTCGACGGTCATGGTCACGCCGCCGGCCTCCGGCGCGTCGATGTCGGTGACGAGCTGGCCGACGCTGGCCATTGGCAGCGTCCGGCACACGGCGGTCATGGCCTCGCGGTTGATCAGGCCTCGTCTGTAGGCGCGCAGGTACCGGGCTAGGTGCTGGCCGTGGCCGGTGCATGCGATGCCGGGCGGCGCCCAGCAAAACCCGCACCACGCCATCAGTGCCAGTGCGGCGCGACCGGGGCTGGTCATGGCGGGTCGTCCAGTCCCAGCGTCCGGCCGAGGTCCAGGTAGGCGGTGGCGCGGGCGAGCGTTGCTGTGCATTCGGCGCACAGTGCGTCCAGGCGTTGCTGCGCGTCGCAGGCCCGGCAGTGTAACGGCGGGTCGCGGTAGTACACCGCGTCGGCGAGTGCCTGGGCGAGTAAGTCGCGCTGGCAGGGCTGCAGGGTGAGGGTGGCGGGCACAGCGACCTCGCTTTCGATGGTCTGGCCAGGGGTGATGTCGCCGACGGGGTCGATTACCGGGGGTGGCGGGTGGTGGCGAGCCCTGCGTATATGTCGGCGCTGACGCTGTGCACGGGGGCGTGGCTGGGCCGCCATTCGCTGACCGGGACGATCCCGGGCGGCACCAGCGCCAGCCTGCCGAACAGGGCGGTGACCTGCGCGTGGCTGCGGGCGGTGATCGTGGCCGGGACCTGGGCGTTGTAGACGGCTATCCCGGCGGTCACTGCTTCGGGGGCGAAGTCGCTGGTCAGGTGGGAGATGGCAATGAAGCTGCCGGGCGCCAATGCGCCGGTGAGGGTCGCGACGATGCCGGCCGGGTCGTCGGCGTCGGTTACGAAGTGCAACACGGCGGCGAGGATCACGGCGGCGGGCTGGGCGAAGTCGAGCGTGCGGCTTGCTCCGGCCAGGATCTTGGCCGGGTCGCGCAGGTCGGCGTCGAGGTAGTCGCAGGTGCCCTGGGGGGTGCTGGTGAGCAGGGCGCGGGCGTGTGCGAGCACGAGGGGGTCGTAGGTTGCCGGGTAGTATGCACGTGTACGGCGGCAACCCGGAAGGATCATCCCCAGTGAACCGATCCTTGGTCGCTAGGTTCTGGACGTTTGTGTCAAGTTTTCACGCGGCTCGGCTGAGCCGCGCGTGATGTAGCTGTCGATCTGGTGGTCGATGGTGCGCAGGGTGGCGCGGAGCTCGGCGGGTGCCTGAGGCTGGTCGGCGGCCAGAAGCGGCCGCAGCAGCCGGTTGTGGAGCTTGGTGTAGAAGATCGCGAATTTGGCGCCGTCGGGGGTGAGGACGTAGTGGTTGGTGTGCTCGATCCGGCGGATGAGCCCGGTGAGCCGGAGTCGGCGCAGGTCGTAGGCCATCTGGCCGGGGTTGTAGGGGCGTGTAACAAGCCGGTCATCAAGGCGCGCAGGCTCTTGTTGGTGATGCCGGTTGCGGACAGACAGCAAGGTGGTGCAAAAGGCGTCGGCCAGGGCCCACTGATCGGCCCGGGTGAAGGGCACCGGGACCCTTGCGAGGGCCGCCACACAGCTACGCCGATAGGCGGCCAGCTGTGGTTACGGTGTGTACCGGCATTCGCGCACGCGCATCGCGCAATTACCTCCCTATGCGTGCAGGCACCCACGAGGTGTGCGCGTGCGCGCCGGCGCTCACGGAGCGTCATCCTCTCGGCGTGCGCGCCGCACCCCGCGCTTGATCTGCATGGCCCGGCCGGCACTCGCGAGGGCGCGAGCCGGTAGTTCACCCATCCGTGGCGCGCCCGTCCAGCACGCCAGATGACCAGATCTTGGCGACAGCTGGGTCCAAAACACCCTCTGTTGACTTATGCTGATGAATAGCTACGGCTACTAGGCTATTCTGGGTCGATGCCGTGCCATTCTGGCACCTTAACTGTCCGATGACCGCGCGTTCCGCCGAGAATTACCTTACGCATCGACACGTCGTTGGCGGTCGTTATCTCATACAGAGAGGCTTATGCGAAACTCTCCTTGAAGAAGTAAAGACCGATTGCGGCGCGGAATGAAGACTTGAAGGTCTTCAGCGGCCTCCGGTAGTCGGTGAAGAGAATCCGCCATGTCTTCAAGGTGGC
>Ga0102924_1000837_pt1 | contig 36731 bp, 30 predicted proteins | sample PaiPotPPM11metaG_FD_80116 | JGI IMG/M metagenome (GOLD analysis project Ga0102924, IMG submission 80116) | Iron sulfur acid spring bacterial and archeal communities from Banff, Canada, to study Microbial Dark Matter (Phase II) - Paint Pots PPM... ...
CATCATCATTAATCTCGCCCCGGTGGACATTAAGAAAGAAGGATCCGGCTTCGATCTGCCTATGGCCCTCGGGATCCTGGGCGCATACGGCGGGCTGAACAAGAAGAAATTTCGGATTGCCTGTTTGTAGGCGAGCTTTCTCTCGATGGCGGTATCTGTGCTGTTCGCGGCGCGCTGCACAAATGACCTCGCGGAACATACGTTCATTTTGCGAGCTTTCGCCCGATTGCGAACGCCTTCTGGAACGCGCCATGTCCCAGCAGGGGCTGACCGCCCGAGCTCACGACCAAATTCTAAAAGTGGCAAGAACGGTGGCGGACCTCGAGCGTTCCGAGGCAATTGAGCCCAAGCACATAGCTGAGGCCATCCAGTACCGCAGTTTGGATCGGGTTTTTGGGCCTGAATTGCAAGTTGGACAGTTCCCATTTCCGTTCGGGGGTGCTGGGTTATTAACAGCCAGCTCACAAAATCTCTTGACGGGCTACCTTTATCCTTGTAACTTAAAGCGTTCCGAGAGCCTTGGCCAGATTCCTGACGATCCTCCGCTCGGATGGTTCTGGTCGAATGTAACCGAGAAACTTTCGGCCACTTCGGAGCATCTATAAAAGGTAGCCAGAGCTTTTTCCTGTAGAACTCATCTGTTTTCAGTATCTTACAGTTCTGGTGGGTAGGCGTTCGCCCGGTTCCCCCAAACGGAGTCCGGTGTCTATCGCAAACCCCTAAACAGAAAGGACTTTCACATGCGCTCTGATCGTGTTTTCGATGCTTTACATACTTTGCGGAACCGTTATATGCTCTGTCAGCTTGCCTCCAAGGCTACGCGCAAGTTTCATAAGCCTAACACCAGAATCCAGGAAACCATGAACGAGGTGCTGGATCGGATTGCAAGCTCTGAGCGGCAGACGGTTTTGTCTGAACCGGAGCATTTTGTTGAGGCACAACGGCGGGCTGCTTAACATAGCAGCCCAGTCCTCCTGCCTGAGTTAACCTGAATCTCCCTGAAAATCTCCTCCCTATCTCAATCTCCTCGCAGGTGAGCTAATGACCATTGCAGAACTCAAAGAAAAGAACATAACCGAATTAACTAAGATCGCTCGCACCCTTGACCTTCCGGGTGCCAGCGGTATGCGCAAGCAGGACCTTATTTTCAAGATTTTGCAGGCGCAAAGCGAAAAAGAAGGCCACATCTTCGCCGAAGGCGTGCTCGAAATCCTTCCCGATGGCTATGGCTTCCTGCGTTCCCCCGATTACAACTATCTGCCGGGTCCGGACGACATCTACGTTTCGCCGTCGCAAATTCGCAAGTTTGACCTTAAAACCGGTGACACCATCAGCGGCCAGGTGCGGCCTCCGCATGAAGGCGAGAAGTATTTCGCACTGGTGAAGATCGAAGCGGTCAACTTCGAATCTCCGGAAGAAGCGCGCAATAAGATCCTGTTCGACAATCTCACGCCGCTCTATCCGCAGGAACGGCTGAAGCTGGAAACGGTTCGCGAGAACATCAGCGCCCGCGTAATGGATTTGCTGACCCCGCTTGGTAAAGGTCAGCGCGGATTGATCGTTTCGCCTCCCCGCGCCGGCAAAACCATGCTGCTGCAGAACGTTGCGAATTCGATTACTACCAACCATCCGGAAGTCGTCTTAATCGTCCTTCTCATCGACGAGCGCCCGGAAGAAGTTACCGACATGCAGCGCTCGGTGAAAGGTGAGGTCATTTCTTCAACTTTCGACGAGCCAGCTGCGCGTCACGTGCAAGTAGCCGAAATGGTGATCGAGAAGGCGAAGCGCCTGGTCGAGCACAAGCGAGATGTCGTCATTCTCCTCGATTCCATCACGCGTTTGGCTCGCGCCTACAACACCATCGTTCCGCCGTCGGGCAAGGTCCTCTCCGGCGGCGTGGATTCAAACGCGCTCCAACGTCCGAAGCGTTTCTTTGGATCAGCTCGAAACATCGAGGAGGGCGGCTCCCTGACTATTATCGCCACCGCGCTGATCGACACCGGTTCGCGCATGGACGACGTCATCTTCGAGGAATTCAAAGGCACCGGCAACTGCGAAATCATTCTCGACCGCAAGCTGGTCGATAAGCGCACATTCCCGGCAATTGATATTCAGCGCTCCGGCACGCGTAAAGAGGAGCTGCTTATCCCGAAAGATGATTTGGCGCGAATTTGGGTGCTGCGCAAAGTCCTGAACCCGCTCTCGCCCGTCGAAGCAATGGAACTTCTCATCGAACGCCTTGCCAAAGCACAGACCAACAGCGAGTTCCTTGCCAAAATGAGCCAATTGTAAGCACCTCTAGCTCAGCGGAATGCGGTCTCCGCCTTCCCTTGGGGGGTGTGCAATAAAACCGCTGACGTTAAGCTTTGGCCTGCGCCGTAGTTTCTTCGAACGCATTGTAAATCGCGGGGTTGGTGCAGACCTCAAAGATCGGGTTTTCTGTCCAGCGCACCAGGCCTAAATCCGCCGGTTCGACGATAGGCGCATGGCTGACGCGAATCAGAAGGCGGCGAAAAATATCTGCGCCCACGGACACGAGGGCACTCCAATAGCGAATATTCTCGCTGCCCCAGAGTCGCGGGAATTCCAATTGACATTGCTCGAGCGAAATTTCCGCTTTCATGCGATTGAATGCGGCTTCGCTGATGCGAATTCCGCCAACGTTGTATTTCATCACTTCGGAGTCCGTGTTCCCACCGGCGCGAAATTCATAAACATTGAAGGGGACGGACATGCCCTGCATGGCCTTACGAAGGCGCTTATCGCAAGAGGACAGGCGGTCGCTCTCATTGAGCGCGTCCGAGATCATGATGCGATGGTCGCCATCCAGCAGGTACATTGGCGCGGAGTCCTGGAAAGAAATGCCCACGCCTAACTCCAGGGGTGGCAGCCCGGCTCGTTGCAGCAAGTGATTGTATCCTCCGACAATCTCCACCATTTCGCGGGCCAGAACACAGGCCCGGGAAACAGAAAGCGACGGGTCCCCCTCCTGCTCCAGAATTGCCAAGATAATGGCGTCTCCTTCGACAAAGACCTTGTGAGCGCCATATTTTGAGAGCAATTTATTTACCGGATCGTAGAAGTTCAGGCTGAAATAAGACGCGGGGTTCATCTCGCGTTGTAGTAGCGAGCGCGTGAGTCGCGAGGAATCGCGCACATCGGCTTTTAGAATCACATGCCGAACGACTGCTTTCTCGCCGGAGTCTCTTGTCTCTTCGTCAAGCACGAATTCGTAGAGTGTGCCGTTCAGTCGGGAGAGGTTACGCAATTTTTCATTAGCGATCAGGTTCACTTTTTCGAGAGCGCGGTTCAGCGCCTCCAGCCGGCGCAGATCGCGATGATAGAGCATGAAATCTCTTAGAAGACGCGCCGCAATTTTCGCGCGCGGCACTCCGCTACACTGCGCGACACGGTCGACAGCCGAATCCAAACTGCGCCGGGAAAGTTTACCGTGTTCCTCAATCAACTTTTCCACGCGATCGCGTTCTTTGCGAAAGACCAAGGCATATTTGAGCTGCTGAGGATCAAGAAGCGGGGTGAACTCCGGAAGCAGGGAGACGACCTCATAGGCGGCGATGGCCAAATCCAGAAGCTTTTCGCGTTCCAGAAGCTCGATCCAAAGCTGCAGTCTGGCCTTGTATGCCCGCTCCGACGGCTCGCCCGTGCCTACGAGTTCATGGGCGTTTTCAGGCGCGTTCAGCCAACCATCAAGCTGCGAATCGTCAGCGCTTTCATTTTCCGGCGCTGCAGACTTAAGGAATTCGCAGGCGAGGGCGCGAATGTTTCCAAAGGAGTCAGGATCATTTTCAAAACCGCCGATCAATACGTAGTGCTCGGCGGCCAAATAGGAATCACGGCTTTCCTCTAGAAAAATGAGGTGATGAAGGAACAGAATGTAATCCGCATCGCGCTGTTCCCCGAAAAGCGAGCGGCGCATACTGGACAGAGTCTCGCGTTCAATCTCGCGCAACACCCGAAATAATTCCTGGCCGGCCCGACGTAGAATCCGCTTCTTTGCGATTTGGAAGCCGGCGACGGTTTCGCGGTATTCCAGTGCCTTCTGCTGGCGCACGCCCTCATAGCCTTTGAGAGTTGCCCGGCATCGTTCGAGAGCTTTTACGTACTGTGCGGTCAATTCCGCGCGAAGGAATTTTATTACTGAGGCCCGCGCCAGAAGATCGATTACGGGATTGCCTTCCGCCTTGGCGCGATTGAGCGCGGCTTTGTGCAATTCGAGAAGCAGCGGCTTCAATTCCGGACTCTTCTTGGCCGCTCCAGGAACCAATTTGGAGAACATACTCTTGGACGACGCAGTCTCGTCCAGCACGAGAGTCTCAATGTTTCCATATTTCGCAATCAGCTTGGCAATGTGTGCGCCCGCAACCTTAGTGAACTCCGGACTTAGCCACACGTCATGCCGGACATTGTCGATCCCCAAGTGCAGAGTCTCAAGAGAAAGGGCCGGGCTATAGCTGATGAGTCGGGGGGGCGGGGACTCCGACGAAGACCCAAGCTTAAAAATCGGAATGCGAGGCATATTTTGGGGTTGCGCAGAGCCGCGTCATAACTGGCTCGTCTTAAAACGAGCGCACGATGACTTAAAAAGCAGCCTACTACGTTTGGGAGAAGTGGCCGATGTTACTCAAGTTATTGGGCTAAGAGGCTGCACCTGAGGGACGTGTACCTCCGATTCAGAGCTGACTGGCGTTTGTGTTATTCCCGGCTATTGCTTTGTGTCTAGCGGATGCTGTGCTTTTTCGTAAAACTCGTTTTGCAACCGCAAGCTGTTCTGGTCGGCTTTAACGGAGCGAATGACCTTAGCGATTGAGTCTATCCACCAGTCCATTTGGAATTTGCCGAGTTCCCGGGTCGCGAGAGCGCCATCGCCGGAATAGTGATTCGGGAAGCGGGCGTACCACCAGATGCCAGTGTAAACACCATCGGGCAGATTAACGCGGTGCTGGTCCGCACCAGATTCACTACCGGCCCGATCCAAATGCACCAGGTCGGGGCGCGCAATCATCATTTTTGAAGTCTCGCTCTCGCCGGCGTGCATATCGAGGGAATCCTTCCTGGCTGGCCCTCCAGCGGAAGGAGTTCGTTCATCGAAAACATAAACAACGTAGTCATGCCGTTTCTCCAACTGGCTCTGCGCAAAGAACGGCAGCAAGTGCTCGTTGCCGCCGTGGCCATTGACGATCACGATCTTCTTGCAGCCGTTCCGGGCCATCTCGTCGGTGGTCTCCTGCAGGAGATCAAGCTGTAAGTGCGAACTGTAGGCCACGGTTCCGGGCTCGTGGCGAGCTTCGAAGATTTGTCCGAAATAATATTCGGGAAAGACAACCGCGTACTCCTGCTCGGCAGCATGAAGAGCAGCGTAACGTACATCCAGCAGGTCGGTGCCTAGCGGAAGGTGCGCGCCATGTTTCTCCAGAATTCCAAACGGAAGCACACACGTACCCTGGGATCGGTCGATGGCCTTCGCAAAATCAGGCGCAGTCAGCTCCTCCCAGTGGACTGAAAGTTTTTCTTGAGGATAGGCGAAAAGCGAAAGGCAGATAAATACGATTGATCCTGGAATGCGCCGTAACATGAGTTGGCCCTCAGCCCGCGAATTCTAGCATTTGGGTAGTGGGTCGTTCAAAAAACAACCCACTACCAGCATTTGACGAACTAGGTGGCGTGTCCAGCAGGACGTCGCTAACGGCGGTTACTCTGGTTACCAGCCGGTTCGCGAAATACAAGTTAGGATTTATTCAGTCATCATCGGCACCAAATCTGCAGCGCCTGATTCCGAAGCACCAGGAGGATCCCCTGAAGAAATTGAAGTTTATCGTTTCGCTGACTACTAGCGATAACGACTACCAGATGGAACAAGCGGTTGCGGCAGAAGAGGCGGCGAAGCGCTTCGGGGTTGAGGTGCAGATTCTTTATGCGGAAAACGACGCGATCCTGCAGAGCCAGCAATTGCTGAAGGTCATTCAGTCGAACACGGAAGCGCACCCTGACGGGATTATCTTTGAACCGGTAGGCGGAACAGCCATGCCGCAAGTCGCCAAAGCGGCGGCAGCTGCGGGCATCGGCTGGGTGGTCCTGAACCGCGAAGTGGAGTACATCTCCGAATTGCGCAGCACCTACAAGGTACCTATTTTCTCAATCAGCTCCGACCATGAGCAGATCGGCCGCATTCAGGGGAGCCAAATCTCGACGTTACTTCCGAAGAAGAGCGGAGCAGTGCTACTGATTCAGGGACCGGCAGAAAACCTCGCCGCTAGGCAGCGCACTTCAGGAATGTATGAGAGCAAGCCTGCGGACGTTCAGGTGAAACTGATGAAAGCCAACTGGACGGAAGCGAGCGCGTATAAGGCGGTCAGCTCCTGGCTGAAACTTTCCACGTCGCAACAGGCACTTATTGACGTGATCGCCGCGCACGACGATTCAATGGCCATTGGCGCGAGAAAGGCTTTCCATGAGCTCACCGATGCGGACTTGCGGTCTCGCTGGCTAAAAGTTCCGTTCCTCGGAATCGATGGCGTCCCCAAGACCGGGCAGGCCTGGGTGCAGCAAGGGCTACTCTATGCAACCATTATCGTTCCGACCAATACGGGAAGAGCAATTGAAATACTTACGCAGTCTCTGAATACCGGTACGTTACCTCCGGCGAAGACTCTGACAGTGCCAAAATCCTTCCCAGCGGTCGAAGAACTCTCAAACAAACGTATACCAAGAAGTTTGGCGGCAAAGACGATTTAGGTTCATTTGCCGGGTCAGTCCTCCGGCCTAATCAATGGCCCGTCCGCGACAGCCTCGACTTTCCTCCGCAGGGTTGCACCTCAGAACGCTTGCTTACTCGGCTTTTCGGAGCTAGGATTCGGCACGCAGGCCAGGAGGTCACCCCAATGACATACAGGCGCGGTTGGGTTTTCGCAGTGTTCGCTTTGCTCACGTCAGTTTACATCACGCCACGTGTCCATTCGCAGGTAGAAACGATTGTGATCCCGGCGGGCACGCCCGAGGACAACGATCTCAATGCCATCACCAACGAGCAAGACGCACAGAAAAAAGTTTCGATGTACCAGGACTATCTGCAAAAGTATGCTTCCAATCAAGCGGCTGTTGCATACGCAAACTGGCAGCTGTCGCAGTACTACCAAAGCACGGGAGACTTGCAAAAGGCGCGGGAGTGTGGCGAGAAGGCGGTAGCGGGCTCTCCGCACAATCTGGATATCCTGACATCACAAGTCACGATTGCGCAGCAGCTCAAGGATAACGCTCAGGTCTTCACGTATTCCGTCCAGGGCGGCGAAGTTTTCAATTCGATCGAGAAACAACCGAAGCCGGCTGACATGAGTGATGAGCAGTTTGCGTCGCTGATCGCGTCGCAGAAAGACTCGAACAAGAATGCCTACGAATTCTTCGAAGACGCAGCATTCAATTCGATTGCGGCCGCGCCGGACGCCAAAACGCGTATAGATTACATCGACAAATTTACGGTCACGTTCCCCAAATCAAAAATGGACGAGCAGGTTACTTCGTACGCGATGCTGAGTCTTTCTGAACTCAAGGACAATTACCGGCTGATTGAATATGCAGAAAAGGCGCTGACCGCTAACCCGAATAATTTGCCGGCGCTGCTCTTGCTTGCGAACATCTACGTGGACAGCTCCGAACCCGGCGCGTTGGGCAAGGCAATTACGTACGCGCAAAAGGCGATTGTAGCGGCGAAGGCTGATGACCCGGCGGCAGAGAAGTCACAGAAGATTTCGGCTGGCGTGGGACACTCAGTCATGGGACGCGCCTACGCCAAGCAGCAGAAGACGCTGCCTTCAATCAGCGAATTAAAATCGGCGACTGCGCTGCTCAAGGGAAACGATGAGCAGCAATATGCAGTGGCCGCCTACTACCTGGGTTGGGATTACGCGAAGGTCAACAAACTTACCGATGCAAGAGCAATACTGAATGACGCGGCTACAATCCCTGGGCCGGTGCAGCAACCTGTGAAGGACTTGCTTATTAAGGTGAATACGGCCCGCGCAGCAGGAAAATAAAAATTACTTGCGCGCCAGTTCGTCGGACAGAAGACGGGCCTTGTAGGCCAGCGTCTGAGCGCGATTTGTATCGGCGGAAGCCGCGGCAGCCTTTGCCTGACGCATATAAGTGTGGATCTCGTCGATCATGCTCTGCTGGGCAGGAGTCAGCTGCCGGCCAGCAACGCGCTTGAGGTTCGCATCTGTCGCCGCTAATAACGAGGCGGTGCTGGCGCGTTGCTGCTGCGCCTGGACCGGACTCGTGGCAGGAGTAAGTTGCGCCGAACCTTCCTTCGCGCCTCCGTTTCGAACTATCACCTTCTTGGCATCGCCTGGCGATGTATGCGCCGGCGTGTTTTTATGGGTTGGCGAGCCTGTCTTGCCGACCCGCTTGCGCTTCTTGTGCCTCAGAACAGGCGGCTTCGGGGGCTTTTGGGCTGGAGTCGGCGTCTGCATGGCACTGGGAGGCGCGGTTTGTGCAGGGCCCGGAATGGGAGTTTGCACGGGCTGGTTAGGGGTGGACTGCTCTTGATTCGGAGTCGGGGTCTGCGCCGGAACTTGCTCTTGCCGCGCCGATGAAGGCCAAGCAAAGTCACACGACACAAGCAATACAGCTAAGATCAAGTGAATCGCGCGCAATCTCATGTTGGGGTTCCCCAGAACGGATTAGGTCCGGGCTGTGGCTTCCTCCAGCGATGTGGAGCGAGCCTCGGCCAAGGGCAAGCGCAAGCGGAAGGTGGTGCCCTTCCCTTCTTCTGATTCAAAATCGACCGATCCATAGTGCCACATCATGATCTGGTAAGTTTGGGCGAGTCCGATTCCACTTCCAGCTTTCTTGGTAGTGAAATACAACTCAAAAATCTTGTCCTGCACGGAGACCGGAATCCCCGTGCCTTGATCACGAACTTCGGTGATGACAGCGTCTTCGTTCCGGTGCACATGAATGGCCAGAGTACCGCCATTCGGCATCGACTGAACCCCGTTCAAGACAACGTTCAGGATTGCCTGCTTAATAAAGTCGGCGTCGACTTTGACTGTAATCGGCTCCGGCGGGAATTCGCGGACCAGCGTGACCCCGTGCTGTTCGGCGTCAGGCGCGGCGAGCAGGGAAACTTCTTCGAGGATCGACCTTAGATCGGTTTCATCCAGGTGCAAGTCGCGAGGCCGGGTGAAGTCGATCAGGATTTGCACGACACGGTCGAGCCTGTGAATCTCACTATCGATGATGTCCACGTGGCGGCTGGTCGCCGGATCGACGTGCTCCAGTTTGTTGCGCAGAAGTTGCAGATGCAGAACGATCGCATTGATCGGGTTTTTTACTTCGTGGGCAACGCCGCGCGTAACACGGCCGCTGGCGGAGATCCTGCGCGACAGTTCGATTTCATCTTCAATTCGGCGGACTGATTCGGCATCGCGCATGGTTAAGAGTGCGCCAATCTGTGTGCCCTTTTCCTGGATAAAATCCAGAGAGACCTGGACGCGGCGGCCGTTTGACGCCTCGATTTCACGCTGAGCGACATTGTGCCGGAGGCGGAAAGCGTCCAGCATTACAGAGCCCAGCGAAGACTCAGGCGAGAAGATTTCGGTCGCCGTGCGCCCCAGAAGTTCGCGACGCGAGCGGCCAAGGAAGGCCTCAATGGCGGCACTGACCAGAACGACGCGCGAATCGCGGGTGAACAGCATCAGTCCGTCCTGCAGGCTGGACATAATTTGGTCCACATTGTTCTTCAGGGCGGAAAAGATTTCTCGTGTGTCGCGCATCTGCCGACCGAGGGTGGCGATTTTCATGCTCACCTGGCCGTATTCGTCGCGCCCGCCATCGGACACTTTTAGAGCAGTGCCGCCCGCCTCCGCCATGCTGTCCAGGCTGCGGTTAATGTGTTCGAGCGGCCCGAGCGCAATGTTCGAGAGCAGCGCGGCCAACATGAGCGAGCAGAGTACCGCGACCGCTGAGAGCGTCAAAGCACGCTGCAAACGCGGCGTAAGCTCAGTCCGAAGAAAGACGGTGGAAACGCCAACATGAATACTGCCGAATCTCTCTCCATTCAGGAGCAACGGGATGTGAACATCGTACACCGTGGGCGCGTGGTACACGAGCCTCAGCTTCTGACGAAAGCCGGCATTCTGCAGCAGTGAGAAATCCAGCCGTTCCTCGATTTTTTTGCCCACTAAGTTGGGGTCCGTATCGAGAAGCGCTTTGCCGTCGGCGTCAAGGATGGCAGCATCGTAAATCGTTGGCCAGCTTCCAACCACTGACTCAAGCATTGTATTGAGGTCACGATCGGTCCCGAGGTAGTAGGCGACACCACGGCGCAGAGCTTCAGGATTGCTAGTGTCGATACGAGTGCTGCTCAGATCAGGCGCAGCGTTGCTTGCAAGAAAGGCCAACTGTGAGGTCAGGAATGCGGCCGTATCATGTGCGCTATTGATTCCCTGTCGCAGAATTTGCGAGATGTAGAGATACGAACCGCCGGTGACGATGGCAGCCACCATAAACGTGATGGCGAGTACGATTTGTGTCCTGCGGCGCATGAGATCGGCCCTGATCCATCAGACGTCAGCGCTTAGAGGCATCCAAAGCTGACGCCGAAGGAATCTGTTATGGCTCCTTCACTTCCTCGGTTTCTTCCCTCTCTTCCTTTTCTTCTTTCTCCTCTTTTTCGATGCGACCCGCGCCGTCGGACGCGGAGCTGCCATATTCCTTCAACTTGTTATGCAAGGTCTTCAGACTAATACCTAGGATTTCCGCGGCCCGAGTCTTGTTATTGTTGGTGGATTCCAAAGTCTTGAGAATCAGCAGGCGCTCAGCTTCGCCCACAGTAGTTCCTACACCGACGCGGATGGAATCCGCATCGTCGACTGAAGTACGGACAGGCGCATGGCCGAAACTGGGCGGCAGGTGCTTGGTTTCGATGACCGGCCCTTCGCAAACAATCACAGCGCGCTCTAGCGTATTGCGCAGCTCGCGAACATTTCCCGGCCAAGTATAGTTTCGGAAAGCATTGAGCACGGCTTCACTGACGGCGGCAACACGCCGGCCATGCTTGGAACTCATATCTGCAAGCAGGGTCTGCACCAGGTCCTGAATATCTTCGCGATGCTCGCGGAGAACCGGCATGTGAATGTTAAAAACATTCAGTCGATAGTAGAGATCATTCCGCAGCTCGCCCCGCGCCACTGCATCCTCAGGCACCTTGTTGGTTGCCGCGAGTACTCGTACGTCAACCGTAGTTTCCGTCTTGCTTCCCAACCGGCGCAACTTGCGGTCTTCCAGCACGCGCAGCAGCTTGGCTTGCGTGGCGATCGGCATTTCGCCAATTTCATCGAGCAGAAGCGTACCGCCTTCGGCAAGTTCGAAACATCCGGTGCGACGCTCGAGCGCGCCGGTGAACGCTCCCTTCTCGTGGCCAAAGATTTCGCTTTCGATAAGGGTTTCAGGAATGGCGGCGCAATTTATGGCCACAAACGGCTTTGGCCGGCGCGGGCTCAGTTCATGAATAGTCCGCGCAACCAGTTCCTTGCCCGTTCCACTCGCCCCCGTGATGAGCACCGAGGCAGTGCTGGGCGCGACCATTTCAATTAGGCGGAAGATCTCCTGCATCTTCTTAGAAGGACCGATAAGCGAGCCGAGGGAGCCCGCATCCCGCAGCTTGCGGCGAGTTGCCTCGAGTTCAACGCGAGTGCCAAGCAGGGCTGTAGCATTCTGCAGGATAGTGCGCAGGCGGCTGGTATCGATGGGCTTGGCGATGTAGTCGTATGCGCCTGTTCGCATTGCCTGGACCGCGCTATCGATGCTGCCTTGTGCCGTGATCACGATTACGGCGATAGTCTGGCTATCGCCAGAAATTTTCTCCAGCAGTTCGAGTCCCCCGAGGCGCGGCATCTTCAAATCTGTGATAACGATGTGAGGAGACCACGATCCGACTTTCTCGTAGCCTTCCACGCCGTCGCGCGCCGTTTCCGCGGTGTAGCCCCAGGACGAGATCAGCTCGGCCAGGCCGGTGCGTTCATTCTCTTCATCTTCGACGATTAATACTTTTTCCTGGCTCATGGGTAGATATTCATTATTCAAGGTAGGGCTTGTGCTCGCAAGCGGCAAGCGGTATTTCGCCGACTCGGCAGGGCAAAGCCTTGTAACCGCGATAATTTAGTATGGATGCACAAAACCATGCCTGAAACTCCATTGTGGGGAACAGAGGACCAGTCCTCGCGGTTGGCGGAGCTTACCGCGGCCACCGATGAGCGCGCGAAGGAAGTGCCGCTGCGCCGCGATGTTCGTTCCTTGGGCGTGCTTCTGGGCAGAGTTTTAGTGGAACAAGCAGGCGAGTCAGTTTTTAAAACCGTGGAACAACTGCGGCGCTTGCTCATTCAGTCTCGCGCGCATTCGGCCCGGTCGCAGCCGAGCACAGAAGAGATGCAACAAGCCGGGAAAATCGTTCAAGGACTGAGTATTCAGCAGGCGTATCGGGTCACAAAGGCGTTCGCGATCTATTTCGAGTTGACCAATCTTGCTGAAACCAACCACCGGAGGCGTCGGCGAAGGGCCGGAAAACTCAACGCCAATCAACCCCCACTTCCGGGTTCATTCCGTGGAACATTACTGAGGATGCGGGATGCCGGAATCAGCGCAGACCAGGCCCTTGCTGCATTGCGGCAGATAAAGGTGGTCCCGGTTTTCACCGCGCACCCTACGGAGGTGGCGCGCCGCACCGTACTGACTAAGCGCAGACGCATTGCAAAATGTCTGGAACTACTCGATCGGCTGCCGATGCCTGCACCCGAAGCGCTGGAGATGGAAAATGCCATTTCAGCTGAGATTACGGCGCTTTGGCAGACGGACGAAGTGCGAGTGCAGAAACCTCAGGTGACGGACGAAATCCGCATGGGCCTGGACCACTATCCGATGTCGATTTTTGAAGGCCTGCCGCGCCTTTACGCGGAGATGCGAGATTCGTTCCGCGAAGTGTACGGACTGGAAGTATGCGCGGAGCAAGTTCCTCAGGTCCTATCTTTTGGCTCGTGGATTGGAGGAGACCGCGACGGGAACCCGTTTGTCACCCCGGAAACCACGCGCGAAGCGCTCGAACGGGCGCGCAATACAGTTCTGGGGCACTACATTTCGGAAATCGAGCGGGTTATCGAACCGTTAAGCTCATCACGCCGACAGGTTGAAGTTTCAACGGAGTTTCAGCAGAGGCTTGCGAGTTACACGGAACAAATGGGAGAGGAACCGGCGCGGCTAGGGCGAATTTCTCCCACTGAACTCTACCGGCGTTTTCTTGCCTACGTTACGGTGCGGCTCCGACATACCCGCGAATCGCAAGAGAATGCGTACCGGAGCGCTCGTGAGTTTGAAGAGGACCTGGTGGTTCTTTATAGAAGCCTGGCTGAGAACCACGGCGAGAATTTAGCACGACTTTTTCTCGGTCCGTTATTGCGCAAAGTGCGCACCTTCGGCTTTCATTTGGCGGCACTCGATATCCGACAACATGCGCAGGTGCACCAACGCGCGCTTGACGAGAATTCGCGCGGCACGAGTCCGGCTGGCGCGGTCGATCTTTTTCGCCACATTGCAGAATGGAAAAAAGCATTTCCAGCAATAGCGATTCGGAATTACGTAATCAGCGGTGTCGAATCGGAAACTGACATCGCTGCGGTGATCGAACTGGCAAAGCTGGGTGGCGTTCGAATGGCTGCATCCAGTGATGACCCGGGGCTGATGCCAGTGCCTCTGTTCGAATCCATTCACTCGTTACGCGCGTCTGCGGAAATCATGGGACGAGTGTGGAGCAATCCGGAATACCGACAGTTGCTGGATTCATGGGGCGGCTGGCAGGAAGTGATGCTCGGTTATTCGGATTCGAACAAAGATGGAGGAATGCTGACGAGTATTTGGGAACTCTACAAGGCTCATCGAGCACTCCATGATTGTGCGCGAAAACATTGGGTCAAACTTCGGCTCTTTCATGGGCGGGGTGGGACGGTAGGTCGCGGGGGAGGACCAACTCATGCCGCGATTCTGGCGCAACCTGCCGGAGATTTTTCGGGTGAGATTCGCATCACCGAACAGGGAGAAGTGCTCAATTGGAAGTATTCTGATCCAATCCTGGCGGAATGGAATTTGGAAATCATGATTGCGGCTTCTCTGGAAGCGCTTACTCGCCCTGACAGAGTATTCGCCGATGGGAACAGGGATTGGGAAATTGCAATGGAGCAAATGTCGGCTGGAGCTTTTCGTTTTTATCGGGAGAATATTGCCGAGAATAAGGACATCCTGCCGTATTTCGAGCAGGCGACGCCGGTGAACGAGTTGGAAAATGCGCGGCTCGGCTCGCGCCCGGCGCGGCGTTCAGCTAGCCAGCGTCTTGAGGACCTGCGAGCAATCCCGTGGGTGTTCGGGTGGATGCAAAGCCGGCACGCGCTTCCTGCATGGTTCGGCGTGGGCTACGCGTTAGAGCAATTTGCAGCCCAAGGAAGCCAACAGGAGCAGCAATTGCGGGACATGTTCTCGCGGTTCGCGTTGTTCAACGACCTGATCCGCAACGTGGAACTGGCAATGGCGAAGGCCGATCTTGCGATCGCGCAGCTCTATGCGTCGCTGGTCCGCGATGAACAATTGCGAGAGCGGGTGTGGCGGATTATCTCCGAAGAATTCGAGCGCACCCGGCGCATGCTACTTGTCGTCAAGCAACAGGACAAACTTCTGGAGAAAAATCCAGTATTGTCCCGGTCCATACGCCTGCGGAACCCCTACGTCGATCCAATCAGCCTGATCCAGGTGGATCTGCTGCGTAGAAAACAATCAGGAGACCAGTCTGAGGAGCTGGATTATGCGTTGGGCGCGACCATCAATGGCATCGCCTCGGGATTGCACAACACGGGATAGATCCATGGCAGCTTCTACTCGCGAATCATGTTGACTCAGAGTAGATCGATGATTAATGTTTGGTGCAAAAAAAGAGAAGCGCCTTGCTGGAGTAAGGCGCTTCGGAGCTTGTTGGGAAGCTCAAATCTGTTAGGTTTAAGGTAGCACTGCGTGCAAAGCCCGGGAATCAGGTTGGGACTGTAGAAACAGCTAAGACTGCTGGTAGACCTACGTAGTCGTTGTAAGCTATTGAAAGGGCTAGGCTAATGCCAATTTTTGAGTACAGTTGCAACGACTGCAATCATTCGTTTGAAGCCCTGCTTCTCGGCAAAGAGAAAGCTACGTGCCCAAAATGTAACGGCAAAAATCTGGTACCTCAGCTCTCAGTTTTTGCCGTGCAGGCGAAAGGTCCGGCGCGCTCGAGCGTGCCTTCTGGGGGATGCGGCACCTGTGGAGATCCCCGTGGGCCTGGTTCCTGTTCCCTGCCCGACTTGGACTAACCGATCCCAAGTTGCTGAATTTACACAGAGTTGCAGCCGCACTGCGGTACTCTGTTCGCGGTAACCCGAGTAAGTTTCCACCCCGTCACTTCTCACGCACAATGTCGTCTATGGATCGACGCCAAAGTCCACGAATTGAAGTTCAACTCCCGGTGCAGGTTTGGGGAATGGATGCCCACGGCCAGCCGTTTACGCACCCTGCCTTGGTAACGAATATGAGCACGGGTGGGCTGGTGATCCAGGGTGTAAGGCGGAAGATTCGGGCGGGGGAAATTCTCGATGTGCGGATGGGTGATGAAAAAGCCCAGTTTCGAGTCGTGTGGGTCGGCAGCGAAGGCAGCGGAGAAATGGGCCTGCAGCGCATAACCGCACAAACCTTCGTCGCGAATTCGGTCCTCGCCCACTGTTCGCAGGCAGCCGCGGCCTGCTGAATCCACGATTCGCGAGCCGATTTTCCTTTCGTCAGCAAGATCGATAACAACAAGCCGCTCCGAAAGTTTTCCTCATAAGACACAGATTGCCTCTTTTAAAACCTTTCAATATCCTGCAACTCTGACTCTTCCCACAAACGAGGCGAATCCTTTCTAAAATGCGAATGCTCTACATTGTTGCGATCATTGTGGCTTTGGCGGTCTCCTTGACGACGGATGCGCAGGAAACCAGTTCGCTTCACCTGATGCCGTGGCCGGCGAGTGTGCAGACGACTCCGTCTTCACAACCATTAGTGATTCAAACTTCTTTTTCGGTCGGCCTGGCTTCCGATCCCGCTCTTCGACGTGCTATTGAAATTTTCCTGAATGACTTGCGAAGGCACACGGGATCTATGACGCTCGATTTCAACATCAGCAGTGACCCTGGCCAGGCCCAGCTAAAAGTGAAGAGCGAACACCCGAGCAAGCCGGTGCAAGAACTGGGCGAGGACGAATCCTACACCCTCGAAGTAACCTCATCGGGCGCCGAATTGAACTCGCCTACAACGCTCGGAATCATGCGCGGTTTGCAGACGTTTCTTCAATTGGTTGAGATCACGCCGCAAGGTTTTGCTGTGCCGGCAGTAGTCATCGAAGATAAGCCTCGGTTTCCCTGGCGCGGCCTGATGATCGACACCGGCAGGCATTTCATGCCCATCGAAGTCATTAAGCGCAATTTGGATGGAATGGCAGCGGTAAAGATGAATGTGTTTCACTGGCACCTCTCTGAGAACCAGGGCTTCCGTGTAGAGAGCAAGCGATTTCCAAAGCTGCAGGAGATGGGATCAGACGGGCTCTTCTACACGCAGGAGCAGGTGCGGGATGTGATTGCCTATGCGCACGAACGTGGAATCCGTGTCATTCCTGAGTTCGACATGCCGGGACATAGCACCGCATGGTTTGTTGGATATCCCGATCTGGCGAGCGCTCCCGGACAATACACGATTGAGCGCAAATGGGGAGTATTCGATCCGGCGATGGATCCCACGCGCGAGAGTACTTACAAATTCCTCGATGAATTTATCGGGGAGATGGCAAAGCTGTTTCCGGACCAGTTTTTTCATATCGGCGGAGATGAGGTCAATGGCAAGCAGTGGGATGTGAATCCGAAAATTCAGGAGTTCATGCGTGCTCATAGCTTGAAGAACAATGCCGACCTGCAAGCGTATTTCAATACACGCGTGCAGAAAATTGTGGCAAAACACGGCAAAACGATGGAAGGCTGGGACGAGATCCTTCGGCCGGATCTGCCGAAGAGCATCGTCATTCAGTCATGGCGCGGGCAACAGTCGCTGGCGGACGCCGCGCGGCAAGGTTATCGTGGGCTGCTTTCGTCTGGCTATTACCTGGATCTGATGGGCACCGCGGCGTCGCATTACGCGGTCGATCCGTTCGCAGATGGCGCAGCCAATTTATCTGATGAAGAGAAGCAGAGAATTCTTGGTGGCGAAGCTTGTATGTGGGCCGAGTACGTCTCCCCGGAGAATATTGATTCAAGAATCTGGCCGCGAACCGCAGCCATTGCCGAGCGGTTGTGGTCGCCGCAGAATGTGAGCGATGTGAATTCGATGTATGCGCGGATGGATCACACCAGCAAATGGCTGGATGCGTACGGGCTCACACACAACACGAACTACGTTCCGATGTTAGAGCGCATAACGGGTGGTTCCGACGCTTCTGTGCTGCGAACTCTTGCGGATGTAGTTGAACCAGTCAAGGGTTACGCGCGTGAACATCTGGCCGTATCGGAGCCGACGTCGCTCACCCCACTCAATCGTGTAATCGACGCTGTCCGTCCAGAGAGCTCGACGGCACGACAATTTGGTGATCTGGTCAACAAATTTTTAGCGGGACAGATCAAGCCGGGAATGGAGCTGCAAATCCGATCGATGCTGATCTCGTGGCGAGATAATGAGGTGCAGATTGGCGCTTCGGCGCAGAGTTCATCGCTAGTGCAGGAAGTCACGCCACTCTCCCACGACTTGTCGGCGCTGGGAACGGCAGGTTTACAGGCCCTCGATTATCTTGATCACGGGGAGAAGGCTTCAGACACGTGGAAGACCGAGCAGCTCGCCGTTGCGCAGCGGGCGATTCAGCCTAGGGCGCAATTGTTACTTATGGTGGCCGATCCAGTGCAGAAGCTTATCCGAGCGAGCGCTGGGGAAAAACCCACGGACTCGCCATTTTCAAAAAACGCAGCCGACTGAAGACCGTTGCCCGCTATGGCTAGCAGTTTGGAGTCAGCTACACAGCCGGTCAGGAGAGTTGCGCTCGCGACGATTTTCGCAAGTCCGCACTATTCAACGGCAAACAATACCTTTCCGAACTCCTGCTAGACTTCTCCTTTGACCCCTTCATTTGCCATTCGCACCGAGGAACTCTGCCGCCATTACCAGATGGGAAGCGCGACGATTCGCGCGGTGGATGGCATAAGTCTGAAGGTTGAGGCAGGCGAATTCGTTGCGCTGCTCGGCGCCTCCGGCTCAGGAAAGTCTTCTCTGCTTAACTTGCTCGCGGGTTTGGATTCGCCAAGCGCCGGCAGCGTGATTGTTGAGAACCAGAGTCTCTCGGGACTCTCTCGCGAGGAGCTTGCAAAATACCGGCGCCACACCGTGGGCATGGTGTTCCAGTCGTTCAATCTGATTCCTAGCATGACCGTGCTCGAAAACGTGGAACTCCCGTTGCGTTTCGCTGAAGTGGAGCGGACCAAACGCGGCGCACTGGCAATGAGTGCACTCGAAAAAGTCGGGTTGAGTGGACGCCTGAAACACAGGCCGATCGAGCTTTCCGGCGGCGAGCAGCAGCGGGTAGCGATGGCGCGCGCTTTGATCAATCAACCGCGGATTCTGCTTGCCGATGAGCCGACGGGCAATCTTGATAGCCGCACCGGGACTGAAGTCATGGAATTGATCCGCAGGCTGAATGAATCGCTAAAGATGACCGTGGTGCTGGTTACGCATGAGCGCGACTTGGCAGAAAAGTATGCAGACCGCCTGATTTTTCTCGCCGACGGAAAAGTATCTGCCGATCAGCCGAGTACGACAAGAATTGTCGCTGGGGCTAAACCATGAAGCTCTACGATTCCATCGAACTCGCCGCCCGCAATTTGCGCGAATCGGCGCTGCGGAATTCGCTGACCACGCTCGGCATTTCGGTAGGCGTTGCATCACTGGTGGCTATGCTTTCGCTTGGTATTGGTCTGCAGCAGTTGGCCTCGCGCCGGTTGCAACGCTCAGGGCTGTTCGATTCGATTGTGGTCACTTCGCGGCGTGATCTTCGTGGCTTCAACCGCGAACAGGAAGAGAGTGGTCCGGCGCCGGCGGAAAGCCCAGACCTGAATGAGGCTGCGCGGCTGAAAATTGCAAATGTGGCGGGAGTTGTGGAGGTCTATCCAGACCTGCGTTTCATCACCGAAGTGCGCTTCGAGGACAAGCCCCACCTCACCATGGTGGCCGGCCTTCCCTTCTCTTCAAAGGACGGGGACAGCTTTGAAGGCATGCAGGGTAGATTTTTTTCGTCTGAAGACGCGCATGAAGTCATCCTGCAAAAAAGCTTCGCCGCTGAGCTGCTCGGAAAATCAAGCCGCGGGCCGGATGAAATCAATGTTGGCGAAGTAGCGAAGCCACTGCTTGGCAAACAACTGGTAATGCGCTACGCGGAGCGGGAATCCAGTGGTGGGCAGGATGCCGCGTCTTATTCGGTGATCTCGCACGAAATGCCGCTCACCATTGTCGGCGTTACTGATCTTGATCCTGACAGCATGCGGGGATCGGCGCGTGCGCGTCTGTTCATTCCGCAAAAATTGATTGAAGGCATGCACCCGATGCAGGCTTACGACATGCGTGCCTCGAACGGCGTCACTTCCGACCAGCCTATTTATAGCAATGTGGTCGCGCGGGTTAGCGGGGCGAGTAAAGTGGATGCCGTCGAGCAGGCCATCAAGAAACTTGGCTTCAATACATTTTCGATTTTGGATGCTACTAAGAGCATGAGACGCTTTTTTGCGATTCTCGATCTCTTCCTGGGAATCTTCGGCAGTCTGGCGCTCACCGTGGCATCGATTGGAATCATCAACACACTGGTGATGGCGATTCTAGAGCGGCGCCGCGAGATTGGAATCATGAAAGCAGTGGGGGCCAGTGATGCGGACGTGCGCGGTTTGTTCTTTGCCGAGGCTGGAGCAATGGGACTTTTGGGAGGAATCTGCGGGTCCGCTCTCGGCTGGTTTATAGGGCGCGTAATCAATTTCGGAACCAACATTTATCTCAAGCGCCAGGGATTTCCACCTGAGCACATCTGGTCGGTCCCGGTCTGGTTGGTGGCAGGCGCGCTGGGCTTTTCGTTCCTGGTGAGCCTGGTGTCCGGGCTGTATCCGGCATCTCGGGCTGCGCGGCTCGATCCGGTGCAGGCGCTGAGATACGAGTAAAGGTTTGCTGTCGCCTCCCGCTTTTTTAAAAGCCTTTAACCACAGAGGTACAAGAGGAACGCCACAGAGGAAAGCTACGATTAAGAATGCGTGCAAACTGGCTTAAGTGTGTTCTTGCGGTCCTTTGTATTCTGCCGACTTACGCCGTCGCTCAAGGAAGAATTGACTGCAGCGTTTTCAACAGTCGCAGCCTTCATCGCGCGGTGCGGTATTGCGTGATGCTGCCGCCGAACTACGAAGCCGACACCAACAAGAAATATCCTGTTCTTTACTTCCTGCATGGCCTTGGCGAGAACGAGCAAACGCTGCTTCGCAGCGGAGGTTGGGGATTGATCGAAGACCTCAGGCACGATCACAAGGTTGGCGGTTTTTTAATGGTTGCGCCAGAAGGGCGCGGCAGCTTTTTCATCAACTCTGCCGACGGACGTGAGCGCTACAGCGACTTTTTCCTCAACGAGTTTCTGCCCTACATCGAAACCCACTATCGCGTGATCCGCGAACGTCGGGCGCGAGGTGTGACCGGACTTTCCATGGGCGGATACGGAGCTTTGCGATTCGCATTTGCCCATCCCGAACTTTTCGGTTCAGTCAGCGCGCAGAGTCCGGCGCTGATCACGGAACCACCGCGCGAACTTAACGCCGATCTGCGCGATGCCGGTCCCCTGGCCAAACTCCTGGGTACGGTATTCGGTAACCCAATCGATGTTGCGCATTGGAACCAGAACAATCCATTCCAGTTGGCCCGCAAGAACCAAGCGCAAATCCGGAGCCAGGCGATCTACATCAACTGCGGGCAACAGGACGAATATGGATTCGCCGCGGCCGCAGAGCAGATGCACAAGCAACTGCTGGCGGAGAAAATTCCGCACGAGTTCCACCTTTACCCGGGTGGGCATAATGCGGAATATTTTCTTTCTCATCTAGGCGAAACGATTGAGTTCCACTGGCACGTTTTTTCCTCAGGGGCAACAAAAGCGGTAAGATGATGCAGGTTTTTACTGAAGTATGCGTAAGGCAGTTTTGCATCTGAAGAAATCCGATCCGTTGATGCGGGCCATCATTGAACGCGTGGGACCGTGCCGCATGGAATTTGGCGAGCCTACGTTTCATAGCCTGGCGGAAGCAATTGTGTATCAACAGCTCAATGGCAAAGCTGCGGTAACCATTTTCAAGAGGTTCGCGGCGCTCGCCGGTGATCCGGTTACGCCGGAAGGAATCTTAAAACTTTCAGCGGAGCAGCTGCGTACCGTGGGACTTTCGAAGCAGAAATCCTCGTATCTTTTCGACATGGCTGAGCGCGCGAAACGAGGCGATCTGGATTTTTTGAGACTGGCTGACATGTCAGACGACGAAGTAATCGAGCATCTCACGCAAGTGAAAGGCGTGGGGGTGTGGACTGCGCACATGTTTCTCATGTTTACGCTGCGGCGCGCGAATGTGCTGCCCACCGGGGATTTCGGGATACGCATGGCGATCCACAAGCAGTATCTCGATCGGGCAGCAAAAAGAAAGAATGGCACTGGCCCGAGCAAAAGTAAAAAGACGGCTACCAAGCTGCCGAAGGAAAAGATCACGCTTCCAACACCCGAGCAGATGGAAAAAATAGCCAGGCGCTGGGAGCCGTATCGCAGCATCGCCTGTTGGTATTTGTGGAGGAGCCTCGACGTAAAGACCATTGGCTGATTCAATGACGCTGATTCAATGACGCTGATTTAATGAGTATGACGGCTGAACAAAAAATCCGCGTGCTGGTGGCAAAACCCGGTCTCGACGGACACGACCGCGGCGCTAAGGTAATCGCGCGGGCGCTGCGCGATGCCGGCATGGAAGTCATCTACACCGGCCTGCGCCAGACTCCAGAGATGATTGTCAATGCGGCGCTGCAGGAAGATGTGCATGTGATTGGCCTCTCCATTCTTTCTGGGGCCCACAATGCCATCGTTCCCCGCGTAATGGACCTGCTGCGCCAAAATAAAATAGACGACGTTCTGATCGTGGTCGGCGGAATCATTCCCGATCAGGACGTGGAGGCGTTGAAAAAACTCGGCGTAGCGGCCATCTTCCAACCGGGAACTTCGATGGACGAAATTGTAAAGTTCATCCGAGCCAACGTGCATTCGCGCGGCGTGACTACCGGCGATTGACGCAACCACCAGGCTCTACCTGCCCCGAAAACAAACTGGAATTCTTCTTGAGTTTTGTTGCGGCATCCTGCTGCGCGCTAAGTTTTGCGCACTAAAGCCAGAATTGCTTCGGCGTGTTTTCGCACACTTTCGTTCAGGCTGACGTCTGAAGCGATGCTCCTCAAGGCGGGAGTCACGGCCTGCAATTCCCGCAGCAGGTGATGTTCGGCGCTGGTCTGCATGCGGGCAAGCTCAGGTTCGAGCCCATTCTTGTCATGCTGGTGAAGGTAGGCGAGGCGGTGCGCGAATTCGAATGTCACTGAAATTTCTTCAAAAACAGAAGTAAGTTCCTGGATATTCGAATCAGTGGACTCGCTGTACGTAATCTGGTTATTGAACGTAATGTCGTGGTAGGCGAGGGTCCGCACCGGGATTTTTTCCGGCGAACCCGACGAAGCGGGGAAATCGCCGTTAAGAAAATTCAGCTGTCGCACGATGTTGAAAGTTACTCTGCGGGTCCCATCACTGGTCTGGAACTCAATCGTGTAAGGAACCCCGGTCCGCTCCGCCGAATCCGGGGTGGACTGATAGGTTGCGGCGCCGGTTGAATCGACGGCGATGGAATACGACGGTGGACTGGCATTCCAAAATACGGAGTTGAAAATTACGGTCGGAAAGCGGCGGCCATTCTTCGTCTGCAGCTGAGGGTTTTGGGCAAACAAGCTGGCTGAACATACGAAGGACGCGGCCGTCAGCGCTATGCATATCGAAGTTGATCGTGGCATCTGGGAGTTCTTGCGAGAGGCTTCTTCAACATTATGCTTCATTTCGGAGTCCCAGATAAGCCTCTGAGTCGAACAGTTGGTCAATTTCGTTGAGGGCCTGACATTGCTCAGGTCTGGTTTCCTGCATCCAACGATGTGCTCGCGAGGAGAGCGAGATCGAGATATGGATTCCAAAATTACCGAAGAAATACTCAATGATCTGATCCCTTCCCTGGAAGCGCTGGAGGCGAAGAGCGCAGCTGTCTTGGAGTTTCTGAAAAAAGAGGGAATCGCGACCGACGAGAAACTCGCGCCATACCTGGAGCAGGCCGGCAGCGCCAGCAACGTACGATGGCTGGCGGTTCGGGTACGGATGGAGCGCCTCCTTTCCTCGGTGGAGAAACAATCTGAGGACAAGAAGTCTGAGGACAAGGAAGCAGACAAGCAGCAAGCGATCGCGGAGACTAAGTCGACCGTACCCGCCAAGACGACCTTAGCTGAAACGCAATCGGAAGAAAAATCTCAACCAACTGGTCAGGAGAAGTCTGCCGAGAATGGTGACAGAGCCAAGCAGCCAATCCGCAACGAGCCGGGGATCCAATCGGCAGACGGCAAAGAGGACGACAAAGGTGGACGTGAAAGAGAAGGCGACGTCGAACCGAAGTCAACCGTGAGCACGACGGAGAAGAAGGTTGCTTGAATTGCTTTGCGACAACGAGTACCAGCTCATGACATTTGTTCGCAATCCATCGCCCACTCCGCCTCGTCCAACGCCAGGACCTATGCCAGATCCAGAACCCGGGCCGGGATCGGAGCCCGACGTTTATCCGCCGGTCAAACCAGGGCGGGAGCCCGATACTAGCCCCGATATATTTCCGCCAACGCCGCAACCTGAGCCAATGCCCATGTAACGCATATGGAGAATGAAGAATGTGGAGAGCCGGTTGGCTTAACCTGCTGGACGACGGCGACCTTCAACTCAGTCTGGCTCGAAATTAAAAATTTCTCCAGTCTTCCATTCCCTCGCCGCTACGCGCAGAAACTTTCAGGATCGGCATGCCGGGACGAACTCCGTGAATATTTCGGATTAGCAATTCCACATCGAAGTCAACCGCTTTGGCTACATCGAGCTTGGTTATAACAGCGACATCAGCAGTGTTGAATATGGTGGGATATTTCAGCGGCTTGTCTTCGCCTTCAGTGGTCGAAACCAGAACCAGGCGCAGGTCTTCGCCCAAATCGAAGCTTGAGGGACATACCAGGTTGCCAACATTTTCAATGAACAGGTAATCCAGATCTTCGATTGCCCAGCCATCAAGCGCTCTCTCGACCATGCTGGCATCCAGGTGACAAACGGTGCCGGTCGTGATCTGCTTTGCCGGCGCTCCCGAACGCGCCAGCAGAGCGGCGTCATTTTCTGTCGCTAGATCACCGACCAGCGCTGCCACTCGATGCTCGCGACCAAGGTCCGTGAGTGAGCGTTCAAGCAGAGTTGTTTTGCCTGAACCGGGGCTGGAGACCAGGCTGATCACCCGCGTCCCGGCGCTTTGGAACCGATCGCGCATACGGCGCGCCAGTAGATCATTTTCTTTGAGGACTTTTCGCCTGAGCTCGACCATGCGGGGTTCGTTCACGCAACCATCTCCATCGCGGTGATCTCTAATCCTTCGCCGCGAAGCACCCGCTCACTTGCAGCTCCGCAGTCTGCGCAGGTCAGCACCGGAAACGAGCGCGTGGGCCGCTCGACGCCACAAACCGGGCAAAAGATTGCGATCTCGACGTCTTCGATGAGCAACCGCGAGTTCGCCAGCGGAGTGCCCTCACACGCCACGCCGTATGAGAATGACAGAGCGTCTTTGTCCACCCCGCTCAACCGACCCAGGCGCAAATGGACGACCTCGACATGCCCCGATTTCTGGCGATCAAGTTCCTCCAGCACACCATCCACAATGTTGAGCGCGATCGACAGTTCGTGCATAGCGCGCCTTACATCATCTTCATTTTGGTGTAGCGCTGAATATCGCCACGGAAATAGATCAGGGTAGCTATGGTCGCAGCGAGGCTGCCCAGCATGAATATTTTCCCGAATGACATTTGCGTGCTCCTCATTCGGCTACGCAGCGATTGCCTGACCGCTGGCGCCTAAGATTAATCCTTCGACCACGCGCACGGCTTCGTCGAGTGCGCCGCGGACCGGCGAGCTCAGGCCGATTTCGCCCTCGGCATAACCGAATGGATGAGAGTTGCCATTGGGAAGGGCGAGCTACACTGCCCCTCATCCCGCGCACCAAAAGATGCTCGCACCACGGTGCGCCGTTGTCCGCTCACAGGTAAATTGCTGTAGCGGAAACCGCCTGGTGAGAACTAGTTTAAAATCCTTAGTGTCGTTGTCGTTTCAGTCGGGGCGTAGCGCAGCCTGGTAGCGCACCTGCCTTGGGCGCAGGGGGTCGGAGGTTCAAATCCTCTCGCCCCGACCAATTTAGCTTTCCCGTATGGCGCGGCGCGTCCTAGAATTCGTCAATTCCCCTGCGCACTTTTAGAAATTGCCTCCGGAGACCTTTCCTGAGCGTAGTAGCCCTTGCGAGCGTGCACGCGCAGTTTCCGTCCTGATCTTTGCGCCGTGATGTCGATGGCGCGGTACTCGCCGTCACGTTTGAAGAAAGCCGGACGATAGGAAATCATGTAACGGCTGCGGATGACCTCTTGAAGATCGTCCAGGCTATGATCCAGGTGTCGCAATGAGCCGGGGAAGAACGCACTTCCGCCGCTGAGGTTGGCAAGGGTCGTCAAAGCGCGGTCCCCGAGCGGGGTCTCTATCTTCGGGAGGACGGTGGTATTGACGCGGTCTTCCCGCGTGCTAACAGCATAAACGATAACCTCGCCGTTCTCCGCGGCTGCGATCGCCTGTTTCAGGGTTACACTGCTGGAATTGTCTTCGCCGTCGCTGATCACAACCAGTACTCTGGCCACAGGTTGTGTTTCACGGCGGCTGGCGAGCTTCTCGGCAGCGAACTCGACCGCGTCCCACAATGCGGTTCCCCCTCCGGGCGCTAGTATGTTGATGGCTTCTGAAAGCTTATTACTGTCCGCGGTGAAGTCCTGGACCAGTAGCACTGGGTTCGAAAAACCCACCACAAATGCGAGATCGCTTTTCCCGGTGACGACTTTCCGAACGAAATTCGCGGCGGCGGATTGCTCGAATGAGAATCGGCTTGTAACCGATTCGCTGGTGTCGATTACAAGACCGAGGCGTAAAGGTAACTCCGCCTCGCTACGGAATCCCAGCACAGACAAAGGCGCTTTATGGCTATCAAGAACCGAAACATCAGCCAAGGTCAGATTGGTGACCGCCTTCCCATGGTCAGTGGCCGCAAAAAAAACCGAGACCTCTTCCACGTCCTTGTGCAACGTCCAAGCGGAGCTGCTCCGGCTCATCAATCCATCATGAGCATCAACATTGCTCGCGGCTTCAACGGGCTGGGTGGCACTTGCTGATTCGCAGCCTTCGCATGCCGCTTCCGCCTCCGCAACTTGTTGGGCCTCCTTTGCATCCTGCAGGAGCTTCCGCGCTGTAGAAGTCATCTCGGCTGGGCCAGTTGGCGCTGCTGACGGTACGATCTCAAACGAACTAGTTAACGATAGCGAGGCTACAGTTTGCTTCTCCGCCTGTTCTTTTATCTGACGCAGAATCCCAACTGCTTCTGGGGCCGCCGGTGATTTGGGATCTTCCTTGAGAAGCGTCTGCAGTTCTCCTTGCACTTCTTTTTGGTTGTTTAAACCATCCCACGCCGCGGCGGCATAGTAATGAATAATGGGGACGTCCTTATGACTGCGGGAATGCACTTGATGGGCTGTTGCAATAGCACCGCTGTAGTTATGGTTCAAAAGCTGCGCATAGGTCAAGGCGGTGAGCACTTGCAGATCAAGCGGGGCGATTGCGGACGCTTTCTGGACCGCCGCCTCTGCCTCAGCATAGTGTTTAAGAGCTAATTCGGCACAGCCAAGGTTTAAATGAGAAATCGCTAAGTGATCATCGAGTCCGACTGCCTTAGCGAACTCGTCGCGCGCCCGCCCGTCTTGCCCGAATGCCAAGTAGGAAAAGCCGAGCGCATTGTGGGCCGCTACGAAATCCGGATAGATCGATACGGCCTGGGTTAGATGCTCTGCTGCGCTTTGATAATCCTTCCTGCTTAAAAATTTAAATGCCTTTGCATACTCCTTCCGCGCCTTGCCCGGGGCTTTGAGATCCAGCTTCGATACTGAAATAGCTGGATTTTCCAGTGGACTGAGCTCCTCCTCAAATTGTCTCTGCAGCATGGTCATATTGACTCTGGTAGTGTCAAACGGAGAAGTGCCGCCAGGAATTCCGACGACATCACCAGCTCCAACGTTTCCGAGACCTCCGACGGGTCCCTGAGGACCTTGCTGGGCCTTTCGCGACGCCGAAACCCGGCGGTCCGGCAACAATCTAAGATATGAAGCGTCCTTTCCCAACATGGCAATATAGGCCTTTGCGTCGTTGGGCCGAGGAGCAGGACTGGATTGACGAGATGGACCGAGCACCGCACTTGGGTCCACCTGAGAACTCTGGGCGCCGGCTTTGTGCACCAAAGCAATCAGAACGAAAGAGACAAATATTGTCCTTGAGTCGACCTTGCTCATTGGAAACCTCCTGCTTAGATGACAGGATCCGTCATGAGAGGTCAATAAGTATATCCCCGAGGGTTGGCGTCCCGCCATCGACCTCTCTCATGTGGTTCCGTGCGGTCGATCACCTTAGGCCCAAGTGGCTAGGACCGACCAAAATAATTTCGGGAAATGCATCGCACAAATTGCGAAAATGGTATCTTTGAAACCGCAGTCAGTACCTAATAAAAGGAAGAAAAATATACATCCGTAGAACCAATATCCTCGCGGGCGCTTACCAGTGGCTTTGATTCTGGCGGTTGACGACGAAAGTTCAGGACTTTACTTTCGCAAGCTCATTCTGGAGCATGCGGGACACACCGTACTCAGCTCTACCGGAGTTGAGGAAGCTCTCACCCTTTTCCGTGACAATCCAGTCGACATCGTGGTGACCGACCATCTGCTGGGGCGGCAGACTGGGAATGACATGGCCGAGGAGATGAAACGGACCAAGCCGTCGGTCCCGATCATTTTGCTTTCGGGTACTAGCACCGTACCGGAAGCTCTGGTGCATGCGGACGCATTTCTCAGCAAGACGGAAGGCCCGGAGCAGCTGCTCCAAACGGTGCAGCAGTTGCTTTTTTCGCGGCGCGAGGCTTCACCCGAAACGCTTCCGCCACGACCGAAACATGCGACGCTTCAAGAACTGCTCGCTGCGATTGTCGACGACAGCGATGACGCCATCCTAAGCAAAGCCCTCGACGGCACCGTTTTGACCTGGAACAGGGCGGCCGAACGCATGTACGAGTACCGCGCAGGCGAGGTCATCGGAAAGAACGTGGCGATACTATTGCCGCCGGACCGTCCGCAAGAGGTAAGCGAGATACTTCGCCGCCTGCGTTACGGTGAGAAGATCGAAGGGTTTGAGACCATACGCCACACTAAGAGCGGTCACACGGTGAATGTTTCTCTCACAATTTCACCGGTGCGTGACGCGAGGGGCGAGATCATTGCCGCCTCCACGATTGCTCGCGACATCACGCAAACCAAGATGGCGGAAGAGGCATTGCGCAATTCGGAAAGGCTGGCGGTCGCAGGCCGGATGGCTGCCACCATAGCGCATGAAATCAACAACCCCTTGGAGACGGTCACAAACGTTCTGTACCTGTTATCACGCAACTCGAGACTGGACGAGCAGGCACGGCAACATCTGAAGATCGCCGATGAGGAATTGCGGCGCATAGCTCAAATCACCAGGAGCACACTTGGCCTCTATCGAGAGCGTGACACTACTCCAGGGCCGATCAACTTGACCGAGATGATCGATAACCTGCTGATGTTTTACCAGCGGCAGGTGCAGTCGCTCGGTGTGAAGGTTGAGAAACGCTTCGATTGTTCAGGAACGGTCATTGGAGTGTCCGGAGAACTGCGGCAGGTCGTGGCCAATCTCATGGCGAACGCCATCGACGCGCTGACTATCACCGGAACGAAACTGAAATTGCATGTCTACGAGTCTGCGGATTGGCGAAATCTTTCCCGTCGAGGTATCCGTGTAGTTGTGGCCGACGATGGCCCGGGAATGAAGGCAGAGACGCAGGCCAACTTGTTTCGGCCCTTTTACACCACCAAAGGCCAAAGGGGCACTGGGCTGGGACTTTGGGTGAGCCACGGAATTATCAGCAGGCACGGGGGAACTATTCGGCTGCGAAGTAGGACCGGCGCGGGGCACGGTACCTGTTTCAGCGTTTTTCTTCCAATCAGTAATCAGACCGAAGCGCGTTAGCGCGCTCCATCTCGGCCTCTGGCCTGCCGCAGGTACAATCATTTGCATCTATAACTTGGCAAATGAATCCATACATTTTACCGCCAGGCGCCTGGCCGGCTTTGAAAATCCTGAGCACGATGAATACAGCATGCACGAGAGCAAAATCTGCGGGAGTATTGGCCTTGAGTTGCAGCTTAGTAATATTCACCAGTGTGCTACCGGCACTAGGTCAGGCCCCAAGCGGCGGATTCAGCACGCCCGCCGCGCCCGGGCAAGGAACCAACTCCTCGGGGTCGTCGGATAACGCATCGCCCTCGCCCGCGAACTACAGCACCACCACTCAGAGTCCTTTTCTTGGCAGTGTGCCTGAAGGTAAAGCTACGGGCACGGTGCTGCCCTTGTCATTCAAGGAGGCGATTGATCGCGGGCTGCGAAATAACCTCGGCCTATTGTTGGCCAGCGACAGCTCGCTTGCGGCGCGAGGAGCCAAATGGCAGGAACTAAGCCGGCTCTTACCCAGTCTGAGTGCCTCGGCCAATCAGAGCGCCGAGCAAATTGACCTGGCGGCATTAGGGTTCAGGTTTAATTTTCCTGGTATTCCGCCGGTCGTTGGGCCCGTGGGGGTCTTCGACGCTCGGTTTTACGTAACAGCATCTTTATTCGATTGGCACGCGATTGAGCGGGAGCGCGGCGCCCGGGCAAATGAATCGGCAGCGCGATATAGATACAGCGATGCGCGCGAGTTAGTAGTAATGGCCGCGGGAAATGAGTACCTGATGGCCATTGCCGCAGCGGCGCGCGTGGACGCAGCCCAAGCGCAGCTTGAAACCGCGCAGGCGCTGTTCAACAAGACGCACGATCAGCAAACGGCAGGCGTGTCTCCTGCCATTGATACCCTTCGCGCACAAGTGGAGTTTCAAACTCGCCAGCAGCAACTCATCGTGGCCCGCAATAACTATGCCAAGCAGAAACTTGCGCTCGGCCGCACCATCGGGCTGCCGCCGGGCCAGGAATTCAATTTGACCGAGCAGGCCCCCTACCAGCCGCTGGCTCCAATGAGTGTCGAGCAGGCGCTGCAACGCGCGTATGTTGCGCGGTCTGATTATCAAGCGGCGGCACAGCAAGTGCGAGCCGCGGAGCAATTCCGGCGCGCCGCAACTGCGGAACATCTCCCCACCCTGGATCTCGCAGGAAATTATGGGGCCGCGGGCGTAAACATGGGCGATTCGCATGGCGTTTTCGTGGCCGGCGCGACTCTTGCTATTCCTATATTTGCCGGGGGACGCACGCACGCTGACGTGCTTCAGGCAGAAGCTACTCTGCGGCAGAGCCGCCAGCAACTGGAGAATCTCCGAGGGCAAATCGATTACGATGTCCGTACCGCGCTGCTCGATCTTGCCGCCGCGGCTGATCAAGTCCAAGTCGCGCGCTCAGCGCTCGATCTAGCCAACCAGACTTTGGTGCAGGCTCGCGACCGGTTTACGGCCGGGGTAACGGATAATCTGGAAGTGGTCGAAGCACAGGAATCGGTAGCTTCGGCCAACGAGAATTACATCGGCAGCCTGTATTCTCACAACATAGCCAAGGTGCTGCTGGCGCGCGCGATTGGGTTCGCAGAGCAGGGCGTGAAACAATATTTGGAAGGTAAAGGCAAGTGAAATATGGCACAACAAACTGAGATTCAAGAGCTACCGTCGCAGAGCCAGACGTCACAACCGCAAGCTCCCCAAGGCCGGGTTTCGCAGGTAGAGAGTCCGACGCAGACTCCACCGGCGCAAACACCGCAGCCCCGACTTCCGGCCCTCTCCGAACGTGACATGAAGTGGAAAGAGTTTCGCTCGCGAAATCCGCGTTTTCGCATGTTCCTGATAATCGGAATTGTGGTGTTGCTAGTAGCGGGATTTTTTTTATGGCGCTATTTCAGCAGCTATGAATCCACCGACGATGCGCAGATTGATGGACACCTCAATCCCGTGAGCGCGCGGGTCTCCGGGCATGTGCAAAAGCTTCTGGTCGACGACAACCAATACGTGCAGGCTGGTCAGGCGGTGGTGCAGATTGATCCCTCCGATTACCAAGTGCTGGTAGCGCGTGCGCAGGGTGACTACGACAATGCATTTGCTGCTGCCAGGACCGCTGGCGTCAACGTTCCTATAACGACGACCAGTACTACCAGCCAGCTTTCCTCCGCAGCCGCGGATGTGATGACGGCGCGGGCGAACCTGCTTGCTGCAAGACAGCAGATTGATGCAGCCAATGCCCAACTTGTACAAGCCGATGCCAACAACGTGAAAGCGCAGAACGACTTGGCGCGATACAAACAATTAGTTTCGAAACAGGAGATTTCGCAGCAACAGTACGATCAGGCTTATGCGGCAGCGCAGGCATCTGCGGCAGGTGTTGATGCGGCGCGCTCCGGCGTGGCCGCGGCCCAGGAGCAGGTCAGGGCCGCCCAGGGCAGGGTTGCCTCGGCGGAGGCAAATCTGCGATCAGCGCAGACTGCGCCCCAACAGGTGGCTGCGATCCGTTCACGAGCGCAATCGGCTCTGGCCTTAGTTGAGCAGAAAAAAGCAGAACTGGACGCCGCAAAACTGAATCTGCTGTACACAACTGTTGTGTCGCCAGTGAACGGGTTCGTGACCAGCCGGACGGTTGAGGCGGGACAAAACGTGCAACCGGGGCAGGAGTTCATGCGCGTCATCAACCTGGACGACATCTGGGTCACGGCTAATTTCAAAGAAACTCAGTTGCGAAACATGCGAGTTAATCAGCCGGTTACGATTCATGTGGACACAACCGGAAAGGACTACAAAGGCCACGTGAACAGCATTGCCGGGGCGAGCGGCGCGATTACAAGCTTATTGCCTCCGGAGAACGCGACCGGAAACTTTGTCAAAGTTGTGCAACGAATTCCTGTGAAGATTATCTTTGATCGTGGCGAGACCAAAGAGCATGTGTTGCGCCCCGGGATGTCGGTTGAACCCAAGGTCTGGTTGCGATAGAGTGTGATCGCGGATTGCTCGAGATCCTGAGATTTCGGTGCAAAACATGTATCGGGTTATCACCATCGAACGGGAATACGGTTGTGGCGCGGGAGAGATCGCCCGCAAGCTAGCCTCAAAACTTGGATGGAAGCTCTGGGACCGGGACTTGACGGCGGAAATTGCCCGGGTCGCAAACGTCGATCCATCTTCGGTTTCGATGTGCGAAGAGCGTGTTGACAGCACATTTCAAAGATTGGTGAAGGTCTTCTGGCGCGGCAGCTACGAACGCAGCGCCGACCTTTCGCACCAGCCGTTCGGTCCAGACCGCATGGTTGAGGTTGGCGAAGAAGTCATGTGCAACCTGGCTGAACAAGGCAATTGCGTGATCGTCGGCCGTGGCGCTCCATATTTCCTGCGTGAGCGCTGCGACACCTTTCATGTGTTCCTGTATGCCCCCCGCGCGGAAAAACTGCGGCGAATTCAGAGTCTGGGCAGGAGCCTGAGCGACGCGGAGGACTTGGTCGATACCGTGGACCGCGAACGCATTCTGTTCGTGAAACACTATTTCGGAGCTGATTGGCCCACCCGGTCCCTCTATCATGTGATGATCAATACTGCGATCGGAGACGAAAACGTTCTTTCCACTATCCTCCACAGCATGCGCACCCTCGAGCGCGAATACGTGAGTTAATCCGCGCCATCAGAGATCCATTCAGCCGCAAACCTGCCCTTCATGAGAACATTGAAGTAGGCCGATGATTCAACTCAGCTCTGCGGGAAAACGCTATGGGCACAAACTGCTGTTCGACGGCGCCGACCTGCTGATCGCGCCGCGTGACCGTGTAGGTCTAGTTGGCGCGAACGGCACAGGAAAATCCACGTTCCTGAAGATTCTTGCCGGCTCGGAGACACTGGATTATGGCAGCGTTTCGGTCGCAAAAGGAATCAGTTCCGGATACCTTCCGCAGGATGGCCTGACCCTTTCAGGACAAACTGTCTTCGCCGAATGCATGTCGGTCTTCTCCCGTCTGCGCGACATGGAGCATGAACTCGAGCAGCTGACTTCACAGATGTCCGAGATCGATCATACTTCCGCTGAGTATGAGCAGGTGGCGGAACGCTACCACCAGATTGAGCATGAATTCCGTGTCCATGACGGCTATGCGATAGAAGCCCAAGTGGGAGCGGTGCTCGCCGGATTAGGCTTCCGAACAGAAGATTGGCACCGTCAAACGGATGAATTTTCCGGCGGCTGGCAGATGCGCATTGCGCTGGCCAAGCTTCTGCTGCAGAAACCCAATCTCTTGCTGCTCGATGAGCCTACCAATCACCTCGACTTGGAATCGCGCAATTGGCTGGAGCAGTATCTTTCGGATTATCCCTTCGCCCTGGTTCTGATTTCGCACGACCGGTATTTTCTGGATGTAACCGTAAATCGAATTATCGAAATCTGGAACAAGAAGATTTGGACGTACAGCGGTAATTACGAAAAATATCTTGGGCAGAAGACACAAAGGCGAGAGCAACTGGAGGCGGCATATCGCAACCAGCGTGAGCGCGTTGAGCAACTCGAGATTTTTATTAATCGCTTCCGATATCAGGCCACGAAAGCGAAGCAGGTGCAAAGCCGGATCAAAGAACTAGAAAAGATGGAGCGCATTCAATTGCCAGAGGAGGAAAAGACGATCCATTTTTCTTTTCCGCAGCCGAAGCCGAGTGGCCGGATCGTGGCTGAGTTTCGCGAGGTGGCGAAATCCTACGGCGAGAAAGGAGTCTTTCGAAGTGTGGATTTCATGATCGAGCGAGGCGATCGGATCGCGCTGGTAGGAGTCAACGGCGCTGGCAAATCCACGCTGATCAAGTTGTTGGCGGGCATAGAGCGGCTGACGAATGGGCAGTACAGTTTAGGACACAATGTTCAGCTGGATTATTTTGCGCAGGACCAATACAAGGAACTCGACCAGAACGAGCGTATTCTGGACGATCTCGGCCAGGTGGCTCCATCATCCAGGGAAACCGATTTGCGCAACCTGCTCGGTTGTTTTCTTTTTTCTGGTGACGATGTATTCAAACGCATTGGCGTGCTATCTGGTGGAGAGCGCAACCGTTATGCCCTGCTCCGTATGCTCCTGCATCCTGCGAATTTTCTGCTGCTCGACGAGCCCACGAACCATCTCGATATCCGCGCAAAAGACATTCTGCTGAACGCGCTGAGTGCATACACCGGAACTGTAGTCTTCGTCTCCCACGATCGCTACTTCATCGATAAGCTGGCCACGCGAGTATTTGAAATCGGCGGCGGCCGGGCCGAGGTCTATCCCGGAAATTACGAAGATTTCCTCTGGCGCAAACAAGGCGGAGCGGCAAAATTGCAGGAGTCGGTTGCAACCTCAACTCACGTGGCGCGTCCTGCGCACGGAAACGGGGCCAAGCCATCTGCCTCCGAAAACAAAGCCAAACGCCTGAATCCGATCAAGCGGAAACAAATGCAAGAGCAGGCAAAGAAATTGGAAGAACAGATTTCCAGTCTAGAGTTGACGATTGCTGATTGCGAAAGCTCCCTGCAGAGCTTTGTCAGCGCTGAAGAAACCACGCGCCTTACGCTAGAGTTGGATCAGGCCCGAACTGAACTGAAGGAACGAACTGCGGAGTGGGAACAGATCGGGCAAGAATTGGAAGTCAGTATCGATAAAGTTTGACCGCAAAGAATTCGTCCGAGCTTTACGTCCCAGGATCAAAACCAGACGTACCACATCCTCCGTAACCTGCCGCACTTCGGTAATCCTGTGCCATAGTCACTGTTACCGAAACTCGCCGCAACGCGCGGGCAATTAAATAAGGAAGGATTCTAATGTTGCATTCCACGGACAACACTCCCAAGCCGCAATTCACACCATCAACCCAAAACCCTGTTGCGCCGGTGAAAACTATCACTTCGCCGATCGAGCAGGCCACCATCGGGCGCTCGCTCGTGATAAAGGGCGAGATCAGCGGCAGCGAGTCACTCTATGTTGATGGCCGCATCGAAGGCACTGTCTCATTCAAAGATCACCGTGTGACTGTGGGACGGAATGGCGTGGTCGCGGCTAATATTTCGGCAAGAGAAGTTGTTATCATGGGCAAAGTCACCGGGAATATCGAGTGCAGCGACCGTGTGGATATCCGCAGCGAAGGCTCGCTTACCGGGGATATCATCAGCCGCCGCATCAGCGTGGAAGATGGCGCGATACTCCGTGGCAGCGTGCAACTGGCGCCAGCCGAGAAGCAGGAAAAATCCTCGCGTCCGGAGATGCCGAAGGTCATGGCAGCAGGCGCGGGAAAGTAAGCTCAGCGACTCCCGGAAGCATCGGATGGCAACATTCGATGCTTTTGTTTTTTGATCGGAATCTAAATTACAACGGTACGCCGATCAGGATTTTTACCGCGACCGGCTGATTATTGAGTTGCGCGGGGCGGAATACCCACTTGCTCAATGCCTGCGCAATCGGCTCGCTGACGTGGACGTCGGGAGTTTGTTTAACCAAAACGTGACTGATCTTCCCATCAGCGCCTAATAAGGCGTACACCACGACTTGACGCTGAGAGTACTTTTTTTCGAGATCCTCAGGAATTTGCGGCCATTCCCGCATTACCGGCGACGGCGCAATCAACTGCGCATCGCTCGAGCCTGTCGCACCAGCCGCGAGTGCGTACTGCAGCGTCCAGGTCGGATCTTCCTCCTGGGGCGTGCGTTGCATAGGGATATAGACCGTGTAAACACGTTCGTTCTCAAATACTCCGAAATCCTGCAAGCCACCGCCACTGCTCGCAGTTGCTACGATTGTGATCTGGTATGGCGTTTGCGGTGCGACGGTCAAAGTGGAAGAGTTGTCGACCGAACCGTTGCCCTCCTCGCCCTGAATAGTGATTCCGGGGAACGCTCCCGAGCCAGCGCCACTGCCAGCGCCGGATCCAGTGCCGGCACCGTGACCCGATTTTCCTGCGCCCGTTCCTGAAGCTCCGCGTCCGTCACCAGTGCCTGCGCCTCCTACTCCCGCGCCGGATGTTCTCCCAGAGCCGTTGCCGGTTCCAGCAGAACCCCCGCCGGAAGCCTCGTTCGCGTTTCCGGAACCTCCTCCCGCCGCCGGATTGTGACCGCTGCCGGTACCAGTGTTCGCGGACAGTTCAGTCGCAGCGTTAGC
>Ga0102924_1000840_pt1 | contig 36642 bp, 36 predicted proteins | sample PaiPotPPM11metaG_FD_80116 | JGI IMG/M metagenome (GOLD analysis project Ga0102924, IMG submission 80116) | Iron sulfur acid spring bacterial and archeal communities from Banff, Canada, to study Microbial Dark Matter (Phase II) - Paint Pots PPM... ...
CGCCCGATGGCGGCCCGGGCATCCCGCCCGATGGCGGCCCGGGCATCCCGCCCGATGGCGGCCCGGGCATCCCGCCCGATGGCGGCCCGGGTGGCGGTCCCGGTGATGGGCCCGTCGGCGGCCCGTGGGATGAGCGGCCCGCGCCGCGCGATGAGGACGCGCCGCCCGATGACGGCCTGGACAACCTGCCCGAGCCCGAGCCGGGCTGGGACCCTGCCGAAGACGACGACGACCCGGCCGCGCCCACACCGGAGTGGCCGGCGCTGGGCGCCATCCCGCCCGCCTTGGCCCGCCCCGCCCCGGCTGGGCCCCGCGACGGGCGGCCAGTGCCCGGGCTGCTGGATGTCGTCCTGCCCTGGACGGCCCTGGCCGGGCTGTCGCAACGGCCCGGCGTGCTGGGCCGGATCGGGCCGGTCACCGCCGCCCAGGCCCGCCAGCTCGCCCGCGCCGCCGCCATTGACCCCGGCGCCCAATGGCGCGTCATCGTCACCAACTCCGATGGGCAGGCCCTGGCCGTGGCCCGGGTCCGCCGACCCCGCCGCCGCGCCCGCGATGGCCCCGGGCTGATCTCGGGTCGGCCGCCGCCGGGCAGCGGGCTGGTCGGCCGGATCACTGTCACGATCACCGCTGGGACACTCGCCACTATTCGGCCACCGGGCGGGCCATCTGGACTCAGGACACCCGCCCGGGCGAGGTCACCGGCACCTGGGACGCCCGGTGGGAGCGGGACGCTGACCCGGATCACCGACGCCGTGTTGCGCGCCGCGGGCCGGACATGGGATCGGGCCCGGGCGCAGGCCGCCGTCGACCAGGCGGTCGGCGGGTGCGCCCACGCGGACCAGTCGCCGGCTTACCGGCCCCCGCCGCGACTGCGCGAGCAGGTCATCGCCCGGGACCTGACCTGCCGCAACCCCGTCTGCCGCCAGCCCGCCTGGCGCGCCGACCTCGATCACACCCGGCCCTGGGCGCCCGCCGCCCACGGCGGGCGGACCTGCTCATGCAACCTGGGCGGCGGTTGCCGCAGCCACCACCAGCTCAAGCAGAATCCCCGCTGGAAACTCGAGCAGACCCGGCCGGGCTGGTTCACCTGGACCACTCCGGCCGGGCGGACTTACACCAAAGGACCCGACACTCACCCGATCTAGACGCGGCCGACTCCGTCCCAACCGCCGATCGGGCAAGCAAAACCCCGGTCCGCCCGGACTTGTCCGGGCGGACCGGGGTCGTTGAGAACCGGGGTCGTTGAGAACCGGGGTCAGGCCACAACTGGAGCGGTCGGGAGGTAGTCGGCTCGGGAATCGGGCCGACTACCTCCCGGACCTCCGTGACCGGGCCGTCAGGCCGCGACGGCTGCCGCGGACGTGGCGGGCTCGAGCGCCAGCGAGAGCACCTCGCGGACGTCGGTGACCGGGTGGATCTCCATCTGCTCCCGCACGCCCTCGGGGACATCCTCGAGGTCGGGCTCGTTGCGCTTGGGGATCAGCACCGTGGTGATGCCGGCCCGGTGCGCGGCGAGGAGCTTCTGCTTCACCCCGCCGATCGGCAGCACCCGGCCGGTCAGCGAGACCTCGCCGGTCATCGCGACGTCGCTGCGCACCAGCCGGCCGGACAGCAGGGAGGCCAGCGCGGTGGTCATCGTGACCCCGGCGCTCGGGCCGTCCTTCGGCACGGCGCCCGCCGGCACGTGCACGTGCACGCCGCGGTCCTTGAGGTCGCCGACCGGCAGTTCCAGCTCCGCGCCGTGCGAGCGCAGGTAGGACAGCGCGATCTGCGCGGACTCCTTCATCACGTCACCGAGCTGGCCGGTGAGCGTGACGCCCGTGCTGCCGGTCTCCGGGTCGGCCAGCGACGCCTCGATGAACAGCACGTCGCCGCCGGTGCCGGTGACCGCGAGGCCCGTGGCCACGCCCGGCACGGCCGTGCGCTCGGCCGACTCCGGAGTGTGCCGCGGGTGCCCGAGGTAATCCTTCAGGTCATCCGCGTCTACGGTGACCGGGAGATGCGCCTCGCCGGACGCGATCCGCGCCGCGATCTTCCGCAGCACTCGGCCGATGCCCCGCTCGAGCGCACGTACGCCGGCCTCACGGGTGTACTCACCCGCCAGCCGCCGCAGCGCCTCGTCGGTCACGGTCACGTCGGCGGCGTCGAGCCCGGCCCGCTCCAGCTGCCTGGGCAGCAGGTGGCCCTGGGCGATCGTCACCTTCTCGGCCTCGGTGTACCCGTCCAGCCCGATCGGCTCCATGCGGTCCATCAGCGGCTCAGGGATGGCCTCGGCCACGTTCGCGGTCGCGATGAACAGCACGTCGGACAGGTCCAGCTCGACCTCGAGGTAGTGGTCGCGGAACGTGTGGTTCTGCGCCGGGTCCAGCACCTCGAGCAGGGCCGCGGTCGGGTCGCCGCGGTAGTCGGCGCCCAGCTTGTCCACCTCATCCAGGAGGATCACCGGGTTCATCGAGCCCGCCTCACGGATGGCCCGCACGATCCGGCCGGGCAGCGCGCCGACGTAGGTGCGCCGGTGACCGCGGATCTCCGCCTCGTCCCGGACGCCGCCGAGCGCCACGCGGGCGAACTTGCGGCCCATGGCCCGGGCCACGGACTCGCCCAGCGAGGTCTTGCCGACACCGGGCGGGCCGGTCAGGGCCAGGACGGCACCGCTGCGCCGCCCGCCGACCAGGGTCAGGCCCTTGTCCGCGCGCCGCTTGCGGACCGCCAGGTACTCGATGATCCGGTCCTTGACGTCGTCGAGCCCGGCGTGGTCCGCGTCGAGGATGGCCCGCGCGGCGGCGATGTCGTAGGCGTCGTCGGTCCGGGTGTTCCACGGGATCTCGAGCACCGTGTCCAGCCAGGTCCGGATCCAGCTCGCCTCGGGCGACTGGTCGGAGCTGCGCTCCAGCTTGGCGGCCTCCTTCAGGGCCGCCTCGCGGACCTTCTCCGGCAGGTCAGCGGCCTCGATCCGGGCCCGGTAGTCGTCTTCCTCGGTGCCCGGCTGGCCGTCGAGCTCGGCGAGCTCCTTGCGGATCGCCGCGAGCTGCTGGCGCAGCAGGAACTCTCGCTGCTGCTTCTCCATGCCCTCGCGGACGTCGTTCTGGATCGTCTCGGCCACATCGAGCTCGGCCAGCGCGTCACGCGCCCAGCCGGTCAGCCGCTCCAGGCGCTGCTCGGGGTCGGTGGTCTCCAGCAGCTCGGTCCGCTGCTCGAGCTTGAGCCAGGTGGCATAGCCCGCGCTGTCGGCCAGCGCCGACGGCTCGGTGATGTTCTGCAGCATGTCGACGACCTGCCACGCACCGCGCTTCTGCAGGATCGACGTGGCGATGCCCCGGTACTCACGCGCCAGTTCCTGGGCGCGCGGGGAGGGGGACGGCTCGTCTACGACGGAGCCCTCGACCCACAGCGCCGCGCCCGGTCCCACGGTTCCGGTGCCGATGCGCACCCGGGACAGGCCACGGATCACCGCGGCGGGCTCGCCGCTGGGCAGCCGACCGGTCTGCTCGATGACGCCGAGCGTGCCGATCGACGAATATTTGCCGCCGATCCGCGGCACCAGCAGGAGCTGGGGCTTGGCGTCGCCGGCCTTCCCGGAAGCCGACACCCGAGCCGCCTCTATGGCCGCGCGAACCTCGGCGTCGGAGATCTCCACCGGGACCACCATGGTCGGCAGCACGACGGTGTCGTCGAGCGGCAGAACCGGTAGAGAGAGGGTCTCGCTCTCGCTCATCAGGTCACTTCCCTGGTTGGTGTTACTTGATTACACCTAGAAGCGAAGAGGGCCTCCGTTTGTTCCGGAGGTCGTTCGCGGTCAGCGGACGGGGCTGCGGGGCAGTTCACGGGCCCAGAGCGCCGGGCGAAGAGGCCCGGCTGGGGACCGACGGCCGCGGACCGTAACCGCTGTGCGGCGGGTGGTCGCGGGCCGAAGCCACCGCGAGACGAGGGACGGCCGCGGCGCGAAGCCGGGGGCGGAACAGACCGCCCGGGGGAGGGTCGCCGTAGCCGGCGCACCGTCCGCCACATGCAAACAACCTGGCCACCGCGCTATTCCCGGCCCGGTCCGCCGGAGTTCCCATCGCGACCTGCCGAAGGCCCCGCCTCGGCCTGCCGCCAAGCTGTCGCCTCGGCCTACCGGAGTTTCCCGTCTCGGCCTACCGCAAGCCCCTGCCTCGGCCTAGCGCAGGCTGTCGCCCTGGCCTGCTGGAATCCTCCAGCCGCGCCTGCCGCAATCCCCACCGCGACCTGCGGGAGTCCCCCGGCCCCGGCCTGCGCGAACCGCTGGCCCGGCTTGCGGCAACCTGCTTACAGTCTTGGTCTTGCGCCTTCAGTGTGGCTGAAGTATTGTCTAAGCCACCTTAAGCACGGTTTAAAAGACGATACCAGCCTATCGGCCGGTTCGTACCCGCGCCGTGCCGAGGCTGCGCTGCCCGAGTTCCCGTCACGGGACTGTCGGCCCGCGATCCCCCGGTCGCTCCGCGTCTCCGGAGTTCGCTTCGGGCCCCCAGGGTGCCACCAGGCGGAAGGACTTGCCATGCCGAGCGAGGAAAGAATTCTCCGTGATCTGGAACTGCTGGACCGGGCGCTGACGCGCCGGAACCTGCTGCGGGGGGCGTTTGCCGTCGGGGCGGGCGCCGCGGCCGCGCCGCTCCTCGCCGCGTGCGGCAGCAGCGGCGGTTCCGGCGGGGGGTCGTCGAACAGCATCGCCGGAACGATCGACTTCATCTCGTACGTCGCTTATGACCTCAGGTTCCCGCTGATGAACAAGTGGCGCGCGGCCACGGGATCAACATGACGTCGACCTACATCAGCGACCAGTCCGACGTCACCGCCAAGCTGTCCTCCCCGGCCGGCCGCGGCCTGTACAACCTGAGTTCGTACAGCGCCCAGTACGGGCCGTTCTACAAGAAGCTCGGCATCCTCACCCCGCTCGACATGTCCAAGGTGCCGAACTACGCGAACTCGATGCCGTTCTTCCGGAGCGGGAAGATCTGGTCGGAGTACTGGCACTTCGACGGCCAGCAGTGGGGCGTCCCGTTCACCTGGGGCTACGACTCGATCAACTATGACTCGGCCAAGGTGAAGCCGGTCACGAAGACCACCGATTTCCTCCAGCCCGCGCTCAAGAACAAGTTCGCGATCGCCGACGACCTGCTCGGCATGATCCTCATGTCCGCGCAGGCGCTCGGCATCGCCAACCCGCGGGGGCTGTTCACCACCAAGGAGCTCAACCAGATAGTCGCGTTCCTGACCAAAATGAAGCAGAACGCTCGCACGATCGCGTCGGGGTTTGGTGACATCGTCAACCTCTACGCCAGCGGCGAGATCGTCGCGAACATCTCTGGTTTCCCCGGCATGCAGGTGCTGGTCGCGCAGAAGGGGATCAACTCGGTCCGCAGCGCCCTGCCCGAGGAGGGCAGCCTGTCCTACTGCGACACCTACTTCATCCCGGCCGGGGGGAATGACACGGACTCGGTCTACGCGTTCATCAACGAGTGCCTCACCCCGCCGATGCAGGCCCAGGAGGCGGGCTACCTGCAAGCGGGCGTGACCACCGTCAAGGGCGCGGCGGCCGTATCCGCGCCGAACCGGATCTACGTGCCGTACAACGACGTGCAGTCGCTGTTCGTCAAGGCTCCGCTGTTCGGCCTCCCGTTCAACCCGCCCGCGGGCTACGCCTCCTTCACCGACTGGAACAACGCGTGGGAATCGGTCAAGGCGTCCTGATCCCGGCCCGGCGCGGACGGCTGCGGCAACCCGCCCGGGCCGGGCGGCCGCGGTGGTCCCTGCTGCTGCTCCTCCCGGTGGGGATCGCGCTGTCGCTCGGCTTCGTGCTGCCTCTGGCCCTGCTGTTCGTGAAGAGCTTCGAGACCTCGCTCGGCTACGGGCAGGTGTCCGGGCACCTGACGTTCTCGTCCTACGTCACCGCGGTGACCTCGCCGCTCTACCGGACGGTCGCGGTCAACGCGCTCGAGATCGGCGGGATCGGGACGGTCGTCACGCTCCTGCTCAGCTACCCGCTGGCGTTCTTCATCCGGTTCCGGCTCCGCCGTGGCCAGAACACGATCTTGCTGCTCATCATGATCTCGCTGTTCGCCGGGTACATCGTCAAGATCTACGCCTGGACGACGATCCTCGGCACGTACGGCGTGATCAACACCGGGCTGGAGCGGATCGGGCTGATCAGCCAGCCGCTCAGCGTGCTGCTGTTCTCGAAGATCGCCGTCCTCATCGTGGTCACCTACCTGTCCATCCCGGTGTCGGTGCTGATCCTGGTCGGCTCGATGCAGAACGTCGACCGGGCCCTGCTGGAGAACGCTCGCGACCTCGGCGCCGGCGGGCTGCGCGCCGTGACGTCGGTGCTGGTGCCGCTGAGCGCGACCGGGATCGTCGGGAGCCTGGCCTACGGGTTCGTGGTCATCTCCGGGGACTACATCACGCCACAGCTCGTCGGGGGCACGACCGGCCAGATGATCGGCGTCCCGATCTCGGACCAGTTCCTGAACATCGGCGATCAGCCGCTCGGCAGCGCCCTGTCGTTCCTGATGCTGGCCGTGTTCATCCTCGTCTACTTCGGGCTGAGCCGGCTGGAGAGGTTCAAGGGGGTATGAGCACCGCGGTCATCCGGCTGCGGCGGCGACTGCGCCGCCGCGGCATCGGCCTGCTCCGCGTGTACGTCGCCCTGCTGCTCCTGTTCCTGTTCCTGCCGCTGGCCGTGCTCATCGTCTTCTCGTTCTCGGCCTCGGGCCAGCTCCGGTTCCCGATCACCGGGCTGTCCCTGCGCTGGTACCGGGAGGTCTTCGCCACCAGCGCCGTGACCAGCGGCATCCTGGCCAGCCTGGAGGTCGCCGTGGTGACCGGCGCGATCGTCGCGACCGTCGGCACCCTCGCGGCCGTGGTCGTCCAGCGTTACCCGTTCCGCGGCTCGGGCGTGGTGACCGGGGTGATCCTGGCCCCGGCCGCGCTCCCCGGGCTGGTAATCGGGATCGCCCTGCTGAACTTCTTCGGCGACCTCCACCTCACCCTGTCGCTGATGACCGTCACGGTCGGCCACGTGATCTACACCCTGCCGTACTTCTACCTGGTGCTCAGCGCCCGGCTGCGCCGGTTCGACCCGGCGCTCGAGGAGGCGGCCACCGACATGGGGGCGGGCCCGGTGCAGCGCTTCCGCCTGGTCACGGCGCCGCTCATCGCGCCGGCCATCGTCGCCTCGGCGTTCGTGGTGCTGGCGTTGTCCTGGGACGAGTTCCAGATCACGTTCTTCACCATCGGCGACCAGAGCACGCTGCCGCTGGTCATCTGGTCGCGCGCGCGGCTGTCCATCGACCCGTCGGTCAACGCGATCGGGACACTGATGGTGGCGGGCTCGCTGCTGGTCGTCCTCTTCACCCGGCGCTTCATCGCGGAGAGCTACACATGACCGAGCCTCGCACCCCGGTGACCGCGCGGTCCGAACCGGAAGCACCGGAAGCGCCCGCCCGGGGGAACGCGCCCCCGCCCGGCCAGCGGGTCGCGGTCGGCCTGGACGCGGTGGCCAAGCGGTTCGCTACCCAGGTCGCGCTGCATCCGCTGAGTCTCGCGGTGGCCGAGGGGGAGTTCGTGACCCTGCTCGGCCCGAGCGGCTGCGGCAAGACCACGCTGCTGCGGATCGTGGCCGGGCTGGAGATACCCGACGAGGGAACGGTCAGCATCTTCGGTGCCGACGTGACCGACCGGCCGGCCAACAAGCGCCCGGTGAACCTGGTCTTCCAGCGGGTGACGCTGTTTCCGCACCTGACCGTGGCCGAGAACGTCGGCTTCGGGCCGCGGTTGCGCCGCGTGCCCAAGGCGCAGGCCGCGGAGAAGGTCCGGGCCGCGCTGGAACTGGTCCGCCTCCCCGACTTCGGCGGGCGGCGGGTGACCGAGCTGTCCGGCGGCCAGGCCCAGCGGGTGGCCCTGGCCCGCGCCATCGCCAACGATCCGCAGGTGCTGCTGCTCGACGAGCCGCTGTCCGCGCTCGACCTGGAGATCCGCCGGCAGCTCCAGGCCGAGCTGAAGGAGATCCACCGGCGGCTCGGCCTCACGTTCGTCTACGTCACGCACGACCAGGAAGAGGCCATGAGCATGTCCGACCGGGTGGTCGTGATGCGCGAGGGCCGCATCGAGCAGGTCGGCTCGCCGGTGGAGATCTACCGCCGGCCGCAGTCCGCGTTCGTGGCCCGCTTCCTCGGGATGTCGAACGTCGTCGAGGCCACGGTGACCGCGGCGGCCGGGGACTGGCTCGAATTGGGCGGGGCCGGGCTGCCGCTGCGGGCGCCCGTACCGGCCTCAGCGCCCGCGGCGGGCCAGCGCGTCACCGTCGTGATCCGCCCGGACTCGTTCGAGATCACGCCGGCCTTGCCGGGCCAGGCCGCCGGCGGCGACGTGGCGGGCGAGGTCACCGACGTCCGGTTCATCGGCTCGCTGGTGCACTACCGCGTGGCCGCAGGCAGCCGGGACTGGCAGGTCAGCGCCCGGGCGGGCAGCGCGGAGATCCTGCCCGAGGGCGCGGCCGTGCAGCTGACCTGGCGCCCGGACGAAGTGATCGTCATGACCGAGCCGGGCCGGTCAGGAAGCTAGCAGGCCGCCATCGACCACGATCGTCTGCCCGGTGATGTAGCGGGCTTCAGCGGAGGCCAGGAACGCGATCGCGGCGGCCACGTCGGCGGGCGTGCCCTGGTTCGCGAGCGGGATCCGGGCCGTCAGCGCGGCCCGGCTCTCGTCGCTGTCTCCGACCCGGTCCCAGTACGGGTCGTTGAACGCCGTGTCGATCCAGCCCGGCGCCACGCAGTTCACGCAGATGCGGGCTCCGGCCAGCCCGAGCGCGAGGGAGCGGGTCATCGCCACGAGCCCGCCCTTCGACGCGGCGTAGGCCGTGCTCCCGGCGCCGCCGCGGAACGCCGACGTCGAGGCGGTCAGGACGATCCGGCCCCGGCCGGACTGGGCCAGGGCCTTCGCACCCGCCTGGGCCAGCAGGAAGGGACCGCGCAGGTTCACCGCGATCGTGCGTTCCCAGTCTTCGACCGTGATCGCGTCCAGCTCGGCTTCGACCAGCAGGCCGGCGGAGACGATGAGCGCGTCGAGCCGGCCCAGCGCGGCCACGGCGTCCTGGACCGCGCGGCCCGGCCCCTCGGTGCTCCCCAGGTCGCAGTACCCGGAGAAACCACGGCCGGGCGCATCGGACGAGATCGCGGCCGCGGCGCCCGGCTCGTCGATGTCCGCGACGAAGACGTCGCTCCCCTGGCTGCGAAGCACCTCGACCGTGGCCCGGCCGATCCCGTGTGCCCCGCCCACCACGAGGGCCGCACTGGTCGCGCCCACGGCGCCCTCCTCAGCAGTCGTCCCGAGCCATGAAGTTGATGCTACTTAAGTTGACTTGCACGATAGTACAGAAGAAGGACTCTGGTGAGCAGCCTCATCAAAGCGGCAAACGCCCCGGACGCCGCACCGTGGCCGGGGCCCCCGCCGGGCGATAGGCTGCTGCGCGCTTGCGTCATCACGCGGGTCGCGGCGCGTCAGGGGTCGGCGCTCGCCGGATGCCGTGTGCTGTGAAGGAGATTGGTTAGTGAGCGAAACGCTCGGCCGCAAGGACGAGACCGCTGCCGGCCCGGCCGGTTTGGCGGGCGAGGCCGACGACGCCACGGACGCCCTGGAGATGGGCCAGCGCATCCGCGAGGTGCGCCAGAAGAAGGGCATGACGCTGCGCGAGGCCGCGGAGGCGGCCGGCGTGTCCGAGAGCTTCCTGTCGCAGGTGGAGCGCGGCCTGGCCAATCCGTCGGTGGCCTCGTTGCGTCGGATAGCCGACGCCATGCACGAGCGGGTCGCCTCGTTCTTCGTGGGCGACGCCCCCCAGGGCATGCTCGTCCGGGTCAAGGACCGGCGCCGTCTCGTCCACCCGATGGGCATGCTCGAGGACTACCTGCTGACCCCGCCCACGGCCCGCAAGCTCCAGATCATCTACTGCGTGGCCGGCCCGGGCGATGGCTCCGGCCACGAGCGATACACGCACGTGGCCGACGAGGAATGCGTGATCGTGCTCAGCGGGCGCCTGGACGTGGGCCTCGGTGACGAGACCTACACCCTGGAAAGCGGCGACGCGCTGCTGCTGGACCCGAAGGACCCGCACAGCTTCCACAACCCCGGGCCCGAGCCGGCCACGATGCTCTGGGTTCAGACGCCACCGCTGTTCTGAGGCAGGCGGCCATCGGTCTGAGGCATGCGGCCGCTGGCGGCGATCCGGGCCGCCGACTTAAGCAGGGCTAAAGCCGTCGAGCGCGTCTCGCGGGCGGCCGAAGAGCCTCTGACGGGCTAGGTCAGCGGCTCTGCGCCCATTCCGTGACCAACCGAGCCCTTGACCCAGAGTTATCGCCGTCTGTACATTCACTTCAACCACATGTGGTCTCACTTAAGTCGGCGAGCTCCGCGGATCGTCGGCCGGCGCGGGCTTGCACATGCAGAGAAGGGACCTGAAACATGCGGATGACGTCGAGACGGGCCTGGCTGGCGACCGCCGTGACAGGCGCCGCCCTCGCCTTGGCCGTGGCGGGTTGCGGATCGGGCTCCGGCTCGGGAGCGGGCGCGTCGGCGCAGCTCAAGGTCTGGCTGGGCGATCCGGTCAGCCCGCAGACCTTGCCGTATGTGCAAAAACTGGCCAACCAGTTTGAGAAGACGCACAAGAACGTCACGATCCAGCTGTCGCTGCTAAGCGACGCGAACGCGCACCAGCAGTACATCACCGCGATCGCCGGCAACTCGACGCCGTGCATCGGGCTGGTCGGCAACACCTGGACCCCGGAGTTCGCCGGTCTCGGCGCGCTCGTGCCGATCAAGGCCACCGCGGCCACGCTCAAGCAGAGCTACGTGGCCTCGATGGTGGACAGCGCCACCTACCTGGGCAAGGTCTACGGCTACCCCTACGACGTCGGCGTGCGCGCCCTGATCTACCGCAAGGACCTGTTCAGCAAGGCGCACCTGAGCCCGCCGACGACCTGGAACCAGCTGGAGCAGGACGCGGTCAAGCTGCAGAAGGCCAACCCCGGGGTCTCCGGCTTCGGGATCATCGGCGGCAACCAGTGGTACTACCTGCCGCTGGTGTGGAACTGGGGCGGCGAGATCGCAAGCCAGCAGGGCGGCCGGTGGGTATCGGGGATGAACTCGAGCGCCGCGGTCGCGGCCTACCAGTTCTACGCGAACCTGCTGCGGGTCGACAAGCTGTCGCCGTCCGCGTCGGCGAACTGGCAGGGCTCCGACGCCGACCAGGCCTTCGCCCTGGGCAAGGTCGCGATGATGGTCGGCGGAAGCTGGGACCTGCAGGCCATCCTGGCCACCAAGGCGTCGATGCAGAACCAGATCGGCACCGCGCTGCTCCCCGACGGCCCGGCCGGCAACGACGACACGTTCGCGGGCGGCAGCAACCTCGCCGTGTTCAAGAACTGCGCGGACAAGGCCGACGCCAGCAGCTTCATCCAGTTCCTGCTCGAGAACAAGAACGTGACCCACCTGACCAGCAGCCTCGGCCTGTTCCCGGCCACGCTGAGCGGGGTCAACGAGCAGGAGGCGCCGGGCGGCGCGTTCTCCGCCCCGCTGTGGAAGACGTTCGCGCTGCAGGTCCCGCACTCGCGGTCGGTGCCCGAGGCCTCCACCTGGGGCGGGGTCGAGGGCAGCAACGACCTCATCAACGCCATGCAGGCACTGTTCAGCGGCCAGAGCGCATCGAGCGCGATGTCCCAGCTGGCTTCGCAGATCAACACCCAGCTGAACAGCAAGACGAGCTGACGGGAGCACCTGCGGCTTGACGGGCGAAACGCTTCCGGCCGCCCGCAGGAGGACCAGGGCGGCGAGGCGGTGGGGCCGGCACTTCGACTCCACCGCCTTGCCCTGGCTTCTCCTGCTGCCGGCCCTCCTGGTCATCCTCGGCCTGGTGGCCTACCCGATCATCGAGACGTTCTGGCTCTCGTTCCACGCCGGAGCCGACCTGACGACCGGCCCGTTCGTGGGCCTGTCCCAGTACCGGTCGCTGGCCAGCGACCCGGACTTCCGCGCGGCGCTGCTGCGCACGATCTACTTCTGCGTGTTCAACGTCGTCGCGACGATGGTGGTCGGCCTGCTCGTGGCCTTGGTCCTGGACGCGCTCAAGTCGCGCGGGCGGCTGCTCGGCGTGATCGTCCTGCTGCCCTGGGCCATGCCCCGGGTGGCCTCGGGGATCGTCTGGAAGTGGATGTTCGATGCCCAGTACGGCACGGTGAACTGGGCCCTGAACGCGATCGGGCTCCATCACTTCAGCGGCTACGCCTGGTTCAATTCGGGTTTCAGCTCGCTGGTGGTGATCAGCGCGGCCTGGATCTGGCAGTCGGTGCCGTTCATCGCGATCGCCATGCTGGCCGGGCTGAGGTCGAACCCGCCGGAGATCATCGAGGCGGCGCAGGTCGACGGCGCGCGCTACTGGCGGCTGGTGCTCCGCGTCCGGCTGCCGATGCTGCGGCCGCTGATGGTCGTCCTGCTGGTGATGTCGACGATCTGGGCCTTCCAGGCCTTTGACTACTTCTTCGTGATGACCGTGCCGCCCGGTGGCCCGGACCACAGCACGGAGGTGCTCTCGCTGCTGACCTGGCTGAACGCGTTCTCCTTGCTCCAGCAAGGCAAGGCCGCGGCCATCGCGGTGATCACGTTCCTAATCCTCGCCGTGGTCACGGTCGTCTACGTCCGCAGCTTCCGGGAGGCGACAGAATGACCCTGCTGACGGGGCGGGCCCGGAAGCTGAGACGGGCGCCGCTGTGGCTGGCGGTCACGATCATCTGCGTGGTGTGCCTGTTCCCGTTCTTCTGGATGCTGCTGACCTCGCTCAAGCCGGACAGCGACATCTTCACGGCCACGCCGAAGTTCTTCACCACGTCACCGGAGCTGTCCCGGTACAGCTCGCTGTGGTCGACGGGGTTCCCGCGCAACTTCCTGAACTCGCTGATCGTCGCGGTCGGCACGACCGTCGTGGGCACCGTGATCGCGGCCACCGCGGGCTACGCGCTGGCCAGGTTCCGCGTCCCCATGCGCCGGTACCTGCTCATCGTGGTGCTCATGGTCCAGATGATCCCGCAGGTCGTCCTCGTGATACCGCTGTTCATCATCATCCGCTCGGCCGGGCTGCTGAGCAGCTATCCCGGCCTGATCCTCTGCTACCTCCCGCTGACGATCTCGCTGGGCATCTGGATGATGCGCAGCTTCTTCCTGAGCATCCCCCCGGAGATGGAAGAGGCCGCGATGGTCGACGGGGCCAGCCGGCTGGGCGCGTTCTACCGCGTGGCCCTGCCGCTGGCCTGGCCCGGCCTGTCCGCCTCGGCGATCTACGCGTTCATCACGTCCTGGAACGAGCTGATGTTCGCGCTGACGATCATGCAGAACAGCGCGATGCAGACCCTGCCGGTGGCCCTGAACGAGTTCTTCGCCACCTACTACAACAACTGGGGCGGCGTGATGGCGGCCAGCGTCATCTTCAGCGCCCCGGTGATCGGGTTCTTCCTGCTGGTGCAGCGCAGGCTGGTGCAGGGCATGGTGGTCGGGGCGATCAAGGGTTGACCGGGATCCAGGGCTCATCCGCGCCGCGGCCGCCGCTCCGGGTCGGCGTGCTCGGCGCGGGCGTGATCGCCACCGCGAGCTACGGCGTGCTGCCGAACATGACGCACATCGCGGACAAGGCGCAGGTGACCGCCATCGCCGACACCGTGCCCGGCCGGGCGCAGGCCGTGGCCGAGCGCTTCGGCATCCCCCGGGCGTTCGGATCGCTCACCGACATGCTGGCCCGCGCGGACATCGACGCGGTGGCCAACCTGACCCCGATCCCCGTGCACGCCGAGCTCTCCCTGGAGATCCTGGCCTCAGGACGGCACCTGGTGACCGAGAAACCGCTGGCCACCACGATGGCCGGCGCGGACGCGATCGCCGCGGCGGCCCGGGCCGCCGGGGTGCTGGTGGTCTGCTCGCCGCCCAACATGATCTACCCGTCGCGGCAGGAGGCCCGACGCCTGGTCGCGGCCGGCGCCGTGGGCCGGGTCGCGCTGGCCAAGGTGCGCGCGTCGCACGCGGGCCCCGCCGCGATGGGCTGGCCCCTCGATCCGGCCTGGTTCTACCAGACCGGATCCGGCCCGCTGTTCGACATCGGCGTGTACGGCCTGGACGAGCTGACCGGGATCCTCGGCCCGGCCCGCCGCGTGGCCGCGTTCTCGGGCATCACGCAGCGGCAGCGGCCGGTGGTAGGCGGCCCGTTCGACGGCCAGGTCATCGACGTCACCGCCGACGACAACACGGTCATGATGCTGGACTTCGGCCAGAGCCGCTTCGGCCTGGCCGACGGCACGTTCAACATGCACGCCACGCGGGCGCCCCGGATGGAGGTGTTCGGCCGCGAGGGCACGCTGGTCATGCACTACAACACCAACGAGACCGGGCCGCACCCGCCGCTGGAGCTGTACCAGGCGGCCACGCCCGGCCCCGCGGGCCGGCCCGGCGGGTGGGCCGAGCTTGACCTCAGCCACCTCGACCGCGCCCAGCAGCACGTCGGCCGGGTCCGGCGCGCGCTGCTCATCGAGCACCTGGCCGACTGCCTGCGCGAGGGGCGCGAGCCGGAACTGAGCCTGGACCGCGCCCGGCACGTGCTGGAGATCATGATCAAGGCCATGGAGTCGGCCCGGACCGGCCAGGCGGTCGGCCTGGAGACCACCTTTGCCTGGTAACGATCGGCGCAGGCGGGGGAAGAGGGCCTCGGCGGCGGTGTGCAGGACGGCCTCGCGCTGACCGCTGGCGAACGGGTAGCGGGAGAGCTCGGTACGGAAGTGGTCGAGGACGGCGGGCGGCGCGTAGGGCCAGTCGGTGCCGAACAGGACGTGGCCGGGCCGGGCGAAAGCCAGGAGGGCGGCCAGCGTGACCGCGCTCGAGGACAAGGCGACGTCGAAGTAGAACTGGCGCAGCAGGTCCAGGCCAGCCGGGTAGCTGCCGTCGGGCGAGCACATCAGGGCGATGCGATGCGACATGTAGGGCAGGTAGCCGCCCGCGTGGGCCAGGAGCACGCGCATGCGGCCGTACCGGGGGAGGACCCCCGAGCTGATCAGGTCCACGGCGCTGCGCGTGGTCTCGGCCAGCAGGTCAACGTCGCTGCGCGGCTGGCCGGTGGCGGCGGCCGGCCCGAGCGCGGCGGGGTAGGTCGGGTGCAGGAACACGACCGCGCCGCGCCGGTCGAGTTCGGCGTACAGCGGGTGGAACAGCGGGTCCCCCAGGTAGCGCCCGCCCGCGTTGGCCAGCAGGATCACGCCGTCGGCGTTCAGCTCGTCCAGCGCGTACGCGGCCTCGGCGATCGCGCCGTCGGTGTCGGGGAGCGTGAGCGTGGCGAAGAACCCGAAGCGGCCCGGATACCGTCCGGCCTGCTCGGCGGCGAACTCGTTGACCTGGCGGGCCAGGTGCCGCGCGTCGGCGTCGGCGGCCAGGTACAGCCCGGGCGTCGTGACCGAGAGCAGCGCGGTCTCGATCTCCTGGCTGTCCATCTCGGCCAGGGCCCGGTCCGCGGTCCATTCCGGCACCGGCAGGTGCCAGCGCTGCGCGGCCAGCCAGCGCGCGTAATAGGGCGGGACGACGTGCTGGTGGACGTCGATCGCGGGTGGCAGCGACAAACCGGGCCTCCTTGCGCTATCGCTCACGCCTACAGTAACGTAACAACCGACTTAAGTAACACCCAAGTCCCTCGGGGTAGGCGGTTTCGCTCGGGTGGGCGGATTCGGGAGAGGACGGACATGGCAGAACCGGACGCCGAGCCGGTCGTGGTGCGCTACGCGGACGTGGAGCGGCGCACCTGGGGCGACGAGGAAGCGGGCCGGCTGCCCGACTGGTTCTACGCCGACAGCGTGCGGCTGAACCTCAACATCGTGGGCATGGCGCCCAACGGCGCCGTGCTGCACTCGGACCGCAACCGCTCGGTGTTCGGCGCGGACGAGCTGTTCTACGTGCTCGAGGGCAAGATGGTCCAGGCCAACCCGGCGACCGGCGAGGTCCTGGTGATCAACCCGGGCGAGGCCGCGTTCTTCCGCAAGGACACCTGGCACCACCAGTGGAACTACAGCAACCACCAGCTCCGGATGCTCGAGTTCTTCCAGCCCTCGCCGAAGACCGGTACCGGTGGCGCCTACGCCCGGGCCCGCGACAACCTCGCGCCCCCCTACAAGCACGGCCGCGATGAGCTGCTCGGCCGCTGGCCCATGGCCGCCGAGGAGGCGGCCAAGGGCCAGACGATGTGGGCCGTCCGCTCCGGCGACATCCTGTGGCGGCTGGAGGGGGCCACCCGCGGCCGGGAGATCCTGGTCGGCATCATGGCCAGCACCGAGCACATGACGGTCGGGAAGATCGAGTTCCTCGGCGGCCAGCGCAGCAGCGAGTTCAGCCACCAGGGCGACAAGGTGATCTTCCTGGAAGAGGGCAACCTGCACATCGAGTTCCCCGAGACCCGCCGCTGGGTGGAGCTGAACGCCTGGGACGGCTGCCGGATTCCCGAGGGAACCCGGCACTCGTTCTACAACATGTCCCACGAGCCCGCCCGCTGCGTGTTCTCGGTGGCTCCCGACTACCTCCCGGGGTGTGTGGAATGACTGTGCCAGCGAAAAGCGGGCCAGCGCAAAACGGGCCAGCGCAAAACGGGCCAGCAGGCCGGCCGCTGCGCGCGGTCGCGCTGGTCGAGCACGGCTACCATGAGCTGGGGTTCTGGTACCCGGTGCTGCGCCTGCGCGAGCTGGGCGCCGAGGTGACCGTGGCCGGCGCGTCAGCCGACGAGACCTACGTCAGCGCGCTCGGCTACCCGGTCATCCCGGACACCGACCTGGCCGCCGCGGCCGCGGCCGGGCCCGACCTGGTGATCGTGCCCGGCGGCGAGGCGGGCCGGCGGCTGGCCGCGGCCCCTCAGGCCGAAGAGCTTATGAACATTGAACGCGCGGGCGCGGTCGTGGTCACCGGAGACCCCGACGAGCTGCCCGCGCAGCTCAAGGCGGCGGCCCGGATCCCGGACGAGCCGCACCTGCCGGGCGCCCGCATCCTCGTCCTGGCCGAGAGCCAGTACCAGGAGCTGGAACTCTGGTACCCGGTGCTGCGGTTCCGCGAGGCCGGCGCGGACGTCGTCGTGGCCTCGCCCGCGCGCGGCGCCCTGTACGCCAGCAAGATCGGCTACCCGGTCCGGTCCGACGTGTCGGTCGAGGACATCGACCCGACCGACGTGGACGCGCTGATCGTGCCGGGCGGGTTCGCGCCGGAGGCCATGCGCCGCTCGCAGCCGCTGCTGGACCTGGTGCGCAAGACCTACGAGAGCCAGGCCATCGTTGCCGCGATCTGCCATGCGGGCTGGGTCCTGGTCTCGGCCGGCCTGGCCCGGGGCCGCCGGCTCACCTGCGTCCCGATCATCCGGGACGACGTGCTCAGCGCGGGCGCCGACTACACCGACGAGCCAGTGGTCCGGGACGGCAACCTGATCACCTCGCGGCTGCCGGGCGACCTGCCCGCGTTCTGCGCCGAGATCGCCAGCGCGCTGCGCCAGCCAGCCCGCCGCCGCGGCGACGGCCACTCCTGGCCCGCCGCCGCTGACCGCCAGTCCAGCGCGGCCTACACGGTCGCGGCGCAGCTCCAGCAGTCGCCGGCCGGCCGCGCGACGGCGAACTACCGGACCGTCTCGGTCCCCGCGCACGCCTGACCGGCAGGAGGAACCCCGAGTGGCAGTGATCCGGACCGTACTGGGCGACATCCCCGCCGAACAGGCCGGGGTAACCCTGGCTCACGAGCACCTCCTCTACGCCTACCCGGGCGCCGATCTCGACCACCGGACGCAGTTCGACTTCGAGGAGATCGCCGACCGGGTGGCCGGGGTGGCCCGGGCGGGCCGCGAGGAGAACGGCATCACCAGCCTGGTCGAGATGACACCGGTCGAGGTGTACCGGCACCCGCCGCTGATGCGCGCGGTCTCCGAGCGCAGCGGCGTCCACGTGATCGCGGTGACCGGCTTCTTCCCCGAGACCATGGGCATCCCGTACTACTGGCGGCGGCAGACGATCGAGGAGCTGACCGAGTTCTTCGTCACCGACCTGACCGAGGGCATGATCTTCCAGGCCCGGCAGACCGGGATCCGGGCCGGCGCCATCAAGATCGCCACGGGCGGGGAGGGCGTGTCAACCGAGCCGAGCCCGGTGGGCGTGGCCGGCCGCCGGATCACCCGGATCGAGGACCGGATCATCCGGGCCGCGGCGCACGCCCAGCAGGCCGTGGGCTGCGCGATCAACACGCACACCGACCCGAACGACTACGTCGTGACCAACCCGGGCCTCGAGCAGCTCGACCTGCTGGCCGAGGAGGGCGCGGACCCGGCCAAGGTGATCATCGGCCACGCGTTCATCAAGCCCCGCGACATCGACCAGATCGCCGAGATCTGCGACCGGGGCGCCTCGGTCAACGTCGACCACGTCGGCATCCCGTGGAAGCACGACAGCACCGACCAGATCGACGGCCTGCTGGCCGAGCGGGTCGCGGAACTCGTCGAGCGCGGGTACGGCGACCGGATCACGATGTCCTACGACCGGTGGTTCTTCAACCCGCGGGCCAAGGTCACCGAGCTCGATCCCGAGTTCCTCAACGCCAAGGTGCCCTACAGCCACATGTTCGACTCGTTCCTGCCGCGGCTGGCCAAGCTGGGCGTGCCCGACGAGGTCAGCCGGCGCTTCCTGGTCGACAACCCGCGCCGCATCTTCGAGCTCGCTCCGGCCTGAGCGTGACCAGCGACGACGTCGTCGCCGCGGTCGACTGGGGCGGGACCTGGATTCGCGCGGCGCTGGCCCGCGGCGGCGATCTGCTGGCGCAGACCCGGCAGCGACGGCCGGACGGCGTCAAGGAGCAGTGCGACCTGGTGTGCGAGCTGGTCGGCGGCCTGGCCGCCCGGCTCGGCCGCCCGGCCGCCCGGCTGGGCGTGGGGATCGCGGGCATCACCCGCCACGGCCGCGTCGAATCGGCGTCGAATCTCGGCCTCCGGAGCCCCTACGACCTCGAACGCGAACTGCGCGAACGGACCGGGCTGCCGGTCATCGTGGTGAACGACACCCAGGCCGCCGCGCTCGCCGAGTCGGCCCGCCTCGGCCCGGGGACCGCCGTCCTGCTGACCATCGGGACGGGCATCGGCGGCGCGATCGTCGCCGACGGAAAGCTCGTCCTGGGGGAGGGCGCGGCGGGGGACTTCGGCCACATCGTCATCGACGCCGACGGCCCCGAGTGCGCGTGCGGGGCGCGCGGCTGCCTGGAGCAGGTGGTCTCGGGCCGGGTCCTGGACCAGGCGGCACGCGAGCTGGCCGGATCCGGGGCCTCACCGTGGCTCGCGGCGCGAGCGGGCGACCCGGACTCGGGCGACCTGGACGCGGGGCACCTGGACGCCGCGGCGCAGGCGGGCGATACCGCGGCGATCGCGACCCTCGGGCGGGCCGCCGACGTATTCGTGACCGCGCTGCGGACGGTCACGGCCGCCACCGACCCCGCCGCGATCGTTCTCGGCGGCGGGCTGATGACCCCCGGGCGCCTGCTGCCCGAACTCGTCCGTGAGCGCTGGGCGGGCCAGCGTTCGGCCTGGTCGGCCGCGGAACTCCGGCCGGCTCTACTGGACCCCGACGCGGGCCTGCGCGGTGCCGCGCTCCTGGCCAGCGGCTCCGCTCACCGCTCGTCCTAGTTCGCGAAGTCCTGGGTTATCCAGACGGTGCCCGAGCTGTCCCGGGAGACGGCGATGCCGACGAGCTGGAACGAGGTGCTGAGCAAGTTGAGCCGGTGCCCGTCGTCGGGGGGCTTCTCGTTCAGCATGTCCTGGGTCAGGCTGAGCGCGATCTGCGTGATGGCCGCCGGGGTGCCGGCCACCGGCCCGCCTTCCCCGATGTTCTCTCCGGCCGAGGTCCAGGTCACGCCCGCGTTGGTCTCACGCGTCCCGAGGGCGGGCTCACCGGGGCACTGATGCGAGAGCCCGCAGCCTCCCGCCATGCGCGCGTTGTGCAGGGCCGCGCTGCGGTCCAGCCCGGCGCTGAGCGAGTACAGGGGAAGACCGGCCTGCACCCGCGCCTGGTTGATGAGCTGCAGGACCTGGGTGGCCGCGGCGAGCTGGTTCGGCGGCGGGCTGGCGCTCGGGCTCGGGCCGGGGCTCTGCGCCGGGGTCGGTGACGTGGTGGCCGAAGGCCTGATCCGGTGGTGGTGATGATGCCTGCGCGCGGGCCCGGGGCTGGCTGAGGGATGCGCGCCCGGCGTGCCGGGCGTGCTCAGGGTGCGCGCGTCGGGCCGGGAGCCGCCGCCCGACGAGGCGGACTTGCCGGGCGAATGGCCGGTCTGGGTCAGGCCGGTCGGCATGACCCCGGTGCTTCGCGCGACGTAAATGGCGGTGAGCGCGGTCACCGGGACCACCAGCAGCACGCCAAGCATGCCCAGGCTCCTCCGGCGCGATCCCCGGGTAACGGGGGGAGCCCGATGCCGCGCCGCCGGACGCTCTCGCATCGCTGCCTCTCATAGCGTGACCGCATCACAGCACTTCGTGACCCATTAAAGACCCCCGGGTGCCGGAGCGCGGGTAACTCGCCGATCTGCGGCGACGCGCCCGTTGCCGTTTGGCGGCATACGCAATCCGGGGTCCCGAATAAGCACTCAAATTTGAGCGCTCGTGCTTTACTACTCGGGTGAACCCGACTCGGCTGTTCGTGCTGGGCGCGCTCGCCCGCCATGGCCCCATGTACGGCCACCAGATCCGCCGGGATGCGCGCATCGACCGCACCGAGCTGTGGTCGGAGGTGAAGCCGGGGTCGCTGTACTCGGCCCTGCACCGGCTCGAGGCCGAAGGGCTGATCGAGCCGGTGCGCACCGAGCAGCGGGGAAACCTGCCCGCGCGGACCGTCTACGCGATCACCGACGAGGGGCGGCGGGAACTGCGGGCGCTGCGCGCCGAGGCGCTGGGCGAGGTGACGCTGCGCCCCGACCCGGTCGACCTCGCGCTGGCCATGAGCGCCGACCTCGACGAGGACGCGCTGCGCGGTTACTTCGCCGTCCGCCGCCAGGAACTGGCCAGCCGCGCGGCCTTCTTCTCCCGCGAGCGCGAGCGCGCCTGGCCCGACCAGGGGCCGGCCGACGACCTGATCATCGAGCACGCGATGGCCCGGATCGAGACCGAACTGCGCTGGCACGATCTGGTCCTGAACCGGATCGGCAAGATAACCGGAGCGGTCCGGTGACCGTCCAGCCGCTGCGGCTGCTCGGCGACCCCGTGCTGCGCACCGAATGCGATGCGGTGACCCGCTTCGACGACGCCACCGGCCGCCTCGTGGACGACCTGCTGGAGACCGTCCTGCTGCCGGGGCGCGCGGGCCTGGCCGCCCCGCAGATCGGCGTCAGCCTGGCGGCGTTCTCCTACAACATCGACGGTCAGCACGGCTACGTCATCAACCCCGTGGTGGTCGAGATCAGCGGCGAGTACGACGGGCCCGAGGGCTGCCTGTCCATTCCGGGCCTGACCGCCGACACTCCGCGCGCGGGGCACACCGTGGTCACCGGCGTCGACCGCCGCGGCGACCCGCTCACGGTCGCCGGGACTGGCGAGCTGTCCCGCGCCCTGCAGCACGAGACCGACCACCTGCGCGGCGTGCTGTTCATCGACCGGCTCCCGGCCCCGCGCCGCAAGGAGGCGCTGGCCCAGATCCGCCGGGCGCCGCAGATCCGGTAGCCGGCTCCGCTAGTCGGCCGTGTCGGTCAGCAGGATGAGCTTGCCGGTCGTGCGCCGGGCCTCGAGGTCCTCCTGGGCCCGGGCCGCCTGCTCGAGCGGGTACCGGCCGCTGATCCGCACGATCAGCGTGCCCTCGCCGATCCAGCGGAACAGGTCGTCGGCGCGGCGCGTCTCCTCGGCCGGGGTCGCGGTGTAGCTGCCCAGCATCGGGCGGGTGAGGAACAGCGAGCCCCCGGCCGCCAGGCGCTGCGGGTCCAGCGGCGGCACCGGCCCGCTGGCCGCGCCGTACAGCACCAGGTACCCGCGCGGCCGCAGCGCGGCCAGGCTCGCGTCGAACGTGGCCTGCCCGATCCCGTCGTACACCGCCGCGGCGCCCGCGCCGCCGGTCACGTCCCGGGTCACGTCGCCGAACGTCTCGTAGTCCGCGAGGTGACGCGCCCCGGCCTCCCGGGCCAGGTCGGCCTTCTCCGGGGTCGACGTGGTCGCGATCACCACGCCGCCGCGCATGGCCGCCATCTGCGTGAGCAGCAGGCCCACGCCGCCCGCGGCCGCGTGCACCACCACCGGGTCGCCCGGGTCGACCGGGTAGGCGTCGTGGCACAGGTAGTGCGCGGTCATGCCCTGCAGCATGACCGCGGCGGCGACCTCCAGGTCGACGTCGTCGGGGACCCGGATCGCCCGGCCGGCCGGCACGATCACCTGCTCGGCGTAGCTGCCCCGGACACCGCTCCAGGCCACGCGGGTGCCGACGCGCGGCTGCTCGACGCCCGGCCCGGCGGCCGCGACGATCCCCGCGCCCTCCGAGCCGGGCACGAAGGGCACGTCGCCGGCGTAAGGGGGCTGGCCCTTGCGCCGGTAGATGTCGGCGAAGTTGACGCCCGCCGCCACCACGTCCACCTGGACCTCTCCGGGACCAGGCTCCGGTGCGTCCCGTTCGATGACTTTAAGAACGTCCGGCCCGCCATGCTTTTCCGCGATCACTGCACGCATGCGCGCATCCTAGTGAGGTCGGCTCGGTGGCCGCGGCCGGCGGCCGGGCCGATGTAAAGTACGGCCGTCAGGTAGCCGCGCCCCGCGGAGGAAGTCATGCCCAAACGGTGGAGCGATTTCAGCCCCCGCACCCGCAAGGCGATCATCGCGGTCGGGGTGGCCGAGACCGCCCTCAAGGCGGCGGTGCTCATCGACCTCAAGCGCCGTCCTCCCAGCGAGGTACGCGGCTCCCGGCGGATCTGGACCGCGGCGATGCTGGTCAACTCCGCGGGCCTCATCCCGCTGTCCTACTTCGCGTTCGGCCGCCGCCGCCACCCCTGACTTAGACCGGACCGCACCAGGCGCGCGTTCATGAGGCGAACGCGGCGGTGATGGGGGCTAGGCGCAGGAGGTCGTCGGGGGCGTCGAGGTCGGGGAGGGAGACGAACACCGTCTTGACCCCGCGCTCGGCCAGCAGCCGGTAGCGGCCGATGTGGTCGCCCGGGGTGCCGGCGTGATGCCGCTGAGCGAAGGCCGCGGCGGCCGTCCGGCCGCGCAGCCGTTCGACGATCGCCCCCGCGTGCTCGCGGTCGCGGCCGATGACCGGGACATCGAGCACGGTGACCTCCACCTCCGCCGGGTCGCGCCCGGCCTCGAGGCAGTGCCGGCGCAGCACGGCGAGCTTGCGGTCCAGGGTGCCGGCGTCCGCGGGCAGGTTGCAGCCGTCGCCGAGCCTGGCCGCGATGCGCAGGGTTCGTTTCTCACCGCCCCCGCCCACGATGATCGGGATCCGCGACACCGGCCGCGGGTAGCACGTGGTCTCCGGCAGCGACACCCGCTGGCCCGCGTAGGCCTTCGTGCCCGGCTGCCAGAGCGCGCGCATTGTCTCGATGGCCGCTTCGAGCCGGTCGAGCCGCTCCGAAGCGGGCGGGAACGGCAGGCCGAACGCCGCGTGCTCGCGGTCCCACCAGCCCGCGCCGATCCCGCAGAACGCCCGGCCGCCGCTGAGCGCGTCGAGGGTGGCCACGGTCTTGGCCAGGATTCCCGGTGCGCGGAACGTCACCGGCGTGACCAGTGAGCCCAGGCGCAGGTCGGGTTCCAGCCCGGCCAGCATCCCGAGCGTGACCCAGGGCTCCGGTATGGGTTCCCAGGCCCGGCCGACCTGCGGGATCTGGATCAGGTGGTCCATCAGCGCGATCCCCCGCAGCCCGGCCTCCGCCGCGCCGCGGGCCGCCGACGCCAGCCACCCGGCCGGGCCCGCGGGGTGGTCCGCCCAGCCGAACCGGGAGATCTGCAGCACGAAGCCGAGCTGCACCGGGCGCTGGCGCTGCTCGCGGGCGGCGCCGCGGGCGCCCGGCGTGTGCGACGGCTCCGGCTCGGCGGGGTCCGCCGCGCCGGCGGACAGCACCAGGTCCCAGCCTTCGGCCGGGATCTCCGCCAGGGCCGCCCGCATCCGCCGGAGCTGGCCGTCGAGCACGGCGGCGGGCACGGCCTGGTCGCGGGCCCGGTTCCGGCGGCGGCATTCGGCCGGGTCGGTGTCGAAGACGACCGCGACCGCGGGCATCCCGCCCGGCCGGGCGAGTCCCAGATAGCCGCGGCGGCGGCCCGGGTCGAGGCCCAGCGTGTCGACGACCGTGGTCAGGCCCCGGCGCAGCCGGGCCGCGACGACGTGGTCCAGCAGCGCGAACGCGTCGGCCGACGCCTCGAGGTCGTGCTCGCCGCTCCCCACTACCCCGCGCAGCCGGTCGGACGAGACCACCTCCTGCGGGCGGTAGCGCTGCGCGGCCCAGGCCGACTTGCCCGATCCGGACGGCCCGGCCAGCACGACGAGCGCGGGATCGGGGATGGCCGGGCCGCCCGGCCGCTGGGTTAGTTCCATGGTCACCAGCGTGGCAGACACCCAGGCGGGCGCTGCGCGGCCGACATCCCGGCCGGCGTGCCCCGACCCTCCTAGGATGACGGGTATGAGTCAACCTTCTTCCACGGGTCTCCCGGTCACGACCGCGCTCGAATTGCAGGGGATGACGGTCGAGCGGGACCTCGGGCTCGCCTTCGGCCTGGTGGTCCGCAGCATGGGGTTTGCGAAGACGGTGGGCGCGGGCTTCAAGGCGCTGCGCCAGGGCGAGGTGTCCCAGTACACCGAGTTGCTCGAGGACAGCCGGCGGCACGCGATCGACCGGATGATCGACAACGCGCGGCTGCTCGGCGCCAACGCCGTCATCGCCATGCGGTTTGACAGCTCCGAGATCGGCCAGCAGCTCACCGAGATCGTGGCCTACGGCACGGCCGTCGTCGTCCGGCCCACCGAATAGCCGTGCCCGCGTCGCCGTCCGGGTCGCCATCCTCCGGCCGGCCGAGGTCCCAGGTCCGCGACGCCGACCGGGAGCGCCTGGTCGGCCTGCTCCGGGAGCGCTACGCCCTGGGCGGGTTCGACCTCGGCGAGTTCAACCGCCGGGTGGGCCTGGTCCTGGCCGCCGAGTACACCGACGACGCGGCTGCGGCCGTGGCCGACCTCCCGCAACTGCCCGGCTCGGAGGCCGGCCCCCCGGGCCGCGTCAAACGTCCCCGCAAGCGCGGGCACGCTCACGCGGCCAAGCCCGGCGCCGGCTGGCTGCCGACCGACGAGCGTTTCCGCGACCCGACCACCCGGGTCATCATGCGCGTCTGGATCGACCCGTCGACTCAGCCGGAAACCCGATATTACGTCCCCGAAAGGGAGTAGACGCTACCAACGCCCGGGTTGGTGCTCTCCTGGCTGGCCACCGTTGAGGATCGAGGACCACAACCAGGCTTAGCTATCCGAATCATGAGGACATCGTCAACACGACACTCCGCGAAACAATGCGAACGAGTGCGAACGCATGCACGCAGGTGCGAGCGGTTGATGCGTTTGGCCGCTCCTGACCTGACGTAAGCCTCTCTAGGTCACGCTGAGCAGGCTCAGCCTGATGTGCGGCCAGCCACGTAGAAGCCTCTCCCCTTAGCGCTGACGATCAGTCCTTCGTCCCGGAGTGTCACCAGGGCGCGAGATGCCGTGTTGTGGCCCACTTCGTACTCCTGGGCCAGTGTGAGTATCGACGGCACACGTCCGGTCAGCTGACCGGACGTGATTCTCTCTCGCAGGATGCCCGCCAGCTGCTCCCACAACGGCACGGGCGAGTCGTGATCGATCACCCCGGCAGCCTCCCCCCGTCAGGCTTGCCCCGGCTCATCGAGGCTTACCCCGGAGTACCGCGGTGTACCGTTAGATCAGGACAGCGACACCAGAGGAGCAAGCCTCATGGCAGGCAAGATCAACTATGTGTCGGTGGGGGTGACCACCGACACCGAGGACGGACCGGTGCAGACGGTAATCAGCCTTGAAGAGATGCAGCGTCACTGCCGCGCTGAGCGCGTCGGAGACCTCTTAGACGATCTTCAACTCTTGTGCGAAGACGTCGAGAAAGCCCGGTCCGCGGACGACCGGCATCTGAAGGTCGTCCCGTCATGACCGGCGAAGAGATCACCGCAACGTCCCTGGAAGCCGAGTTCCCCGGCTGGGAAGTCTGGCAGGGCATCGAGCGCCTGTGGCACGCCCGGCTCAGAGGCGCCACGCCTCCGGTCATGGTCCACGGTGAAGACCTTACGGACTTAAGAGACGAGATAACACGCAAGGTCGGCCAGATGGAGGAACGACGGTCGTAGGAAGTGAGGCATCTATAGGACGCATACGAAAGACCCTGGCTTTTGGCGTGCCAGGCGTCAGGATCGAGTCCTCAGCCGAGTCGGCAGCCAGAGCACAGAACACGCTGCTCGCCCAGATAGCCGGCCAGCTTCCGGGGCCGGCCGGGCGCAAGGCGGTTACCGTGTGCCGTCGCTGCGAGAGTGCGGGGTGCGGGAAGGCGATGGGCGGCCGGGTTCACTCCACAAGCTCATTCCTGTACTGCGACTGCGCGGTTCACCATCATTAGCCTGGACATGCAGAAAGGGGCCAGGGCATCGAGCCCTGGCCCCCTCTGTTTACCCCGCCACGCGACCCCTCACGCAGCGAGGCAGCCCTTATTCACCGAGCCAGACGATTTCGACCCGAGAGCGGCGGGTAAGCGTCTCGCCGGTTGCTCATCCGCAGGCCAGGCGCGCTAACCGCCGGGGCTCGGTGTATCCGGGATCATGCGGCGGCTCGTAGAACACCGACCGGCATCCCGCCACCCGGCAGACGATCGTCCGGTGGCCGCTCCCGCGCGACCGGGCCCCCCGCGCCGGCCCGCACTGGCAGGGCAGCCAGCTCACCAGCACCCGGCCCGGCCCCCACGGATGACCGTTCGCGCACTCGAGCGGGTACACCCACCACCGCGGTCGGCGCACGTCCATCTGGCCAGAATAGAACGCGCGTTCGAAGTTCGCAGGCTACCTAGAGAATCTCCCCGAATCCCGCACTCCCGGCTTACTCTTCGCCGCCGCTTACCCGTTCCCGCGGCGCGGTAGCAGCGGGCCGCTCAGAAGTTTGGTCAATTTACGTCGTTATAGCAGCGGTTTCTGCCCGATACTCGCAGCCAGCCGGGCGTCTGAGAAGCTTGGGATCATGGCCAGCAGCTCAGCGCGGCAGCTCATCCTGCTGCGACACGCCAAGTCGTCGTGGCCGGACGTCCCCGACCACGAGCGGCCGCTGGCCGGCCGCGGCCGGCGCGACGCCCCGGCCGCGGGGCGCTGGCTCCGCGAGTCCGGCCACGTGCCCGACCGCGTGGCCTGCTCAACGGCCAAGCGGGCCCGCGAGACCTGGAACCTGGCCGAAGAGGCGCTGGACGCCCATCCCCGGACCACCTTTGAGGAACGCGTCTACGGGGCGACGCCCGCTGAACTCCTGGAACTAGCCCGCGAGACCCCGTCAACCGTCCGGACCCTGATGATCGTCGGCCACGAGCCGGCCATGCGGAACCTGACTCTGGAACTCGCCGGCGCCCCGTCCGCCAACGGCGCCAACCACGCGTTCGAACGGGTGACGGCCAAGTTCCCCACGGCCGCCATCGCCGTCCTGGCCTTCGACGGCGACTGGCCCGAACTAGCCCCCGGCCAGGCCCACCTAGCCGACTTCGCCGTCCCCAGCGACTTTCGCTCACACACTCACGGCCAGGGCTGATCCCGCCCGGCGCCGATTTCCGATAATACCGGCTCCGATTCGCCGCGACGGCGGGTCCGGCACGGGCGAGCGGGTCCGTATCTGGCCGCCGCGGACCGTGTAAACCTTTTGTGAACGCAAGGTTGACAGTGTGCGATCGGTCGTTTCGCGCCTGCTTCCCGGGGTATTTGCGCTGACGCGCGGCCACCTCGCCCGGAACGCATGCAGCGGACTTCTTCGCCGTGTGGCGCGTGTTGTCCGTGTGTAGTAACATCCCGCAGCGTAATCTACGTACCGGCGCCGCGTGTCTCGGGCTGGTACGCGCGAGATGTCTTGCGTTCAGAGCTATAGCTAAGGATAAGCGGAAACAACGGCTGCCTGCGTACCCTGACGGGCGCGGCCCGGGTCACGCATATCCGGCCGCGATATCAGGATAGGAGGAAGCCGCCGTGGCGGAGACCGATGGCTCGGCAGCCCCGGAGTGGAAGAAGAGCTCCTGGAGCGCGGCAAATGGCCACTGTGTTGAGGTGGCGCAACTGCCGGACGGTCTTATTGGTGTGCGGGACAGCAAAGATACCGCGCCGGGCCGTCCAGTGCTGACGTTTACCCGCCGGGAATGGGGTTCGTTTCTCGCTGGCATCGCCGCCAGCGATTTTGGCTTGTCCTGACATACCCCTTATGACCAGATTTCCGCGGCTACGCCGACGATCAGGTCGCGGGATAGGGCGGGCTCTAGCGCCTCGGCTTTGAGGTGCTCGAAAGTCACCCGGTACTTGTTCGTGTTCGTGACGTCCTCGATCAGGTACTCCCGATCGAGTTGCTCAACGGTGACGATGTCCTGGAATGGCACATCATGCTTCTGAGGAAACTGCATATATAGGAACGCCCCGGCGCCGATAGGATGATATCCTCCCAGCGGCAGGACCCGTATTTCCACGTTTGGCATGCCTGAAGACCTGGCGAGTCGTTCCAGCTGTCCGTGCATAACCGCGTTGTCACCGAATCGCCTTCGGATGACCGACTCGTCGATCACGGCCGAGAAATTGGGCGGATGATCGCGAGTGAGAAGCTGCTGTCTTGTCATTCGCGAGGCGACTCGGGCCTCGAGCTCCGTCGGCGGGAGGTTAAACATCGCGTACCAACCGCGTATGACCTCGCGAGCATAGCTATCTGTCTGAAGCAATCCAGGCACTACCTGAGGCTCCCAATTCCAGATGCTTATTGCTTCAGCTTCCGCATCGGCGAATTCGGCGTACCCTGCCGGATAACTCGCAATGTCGGCGCTGCCAATCGAGGCTGACCTCGGCGACTCGCGAGCGAGGGTCAGCACTTCCGAGCGGTGCGGCTCGTCGATGCGATAGAGGTCAAGGAGCAGCCGGACGTCCTCTTCCTTGACCCCGGACTTGCTGGTCTCGATGCGGCTGAGCTTGGAGCCGGACCAGCTGAGGCGGTCGGCCACGGTCCCGGCGTTGAGACCGGCATACTCGCGTAGCCGGCGCAGTTCGGCGGCGAGCCGACGGCGACGGACGCTCGGGCTGCCGTGTTCAGGCACCCGCTCGGCTCCTTCTGGGATCGAACGATCCCCGGCCCCGGTGTGACTCAGCTTGAGCGTAGTGGCGGCAGATGCGTGCTGAGAAGTCCTACAGGCAAACATTGGGTGCAATTTGCGATGCATATTGCGATCATGAACGCCCGTGGCGTGTACTCGAAGAGAGGCCAATTCTCCTTCTGGGGCGGTGGCCGGGAGGCTTGACCATGATCGGCTGGCGGCGGTACCGGAGCGCGGAGCCGCCCTGTACCTCGAGCCGGCTGGCCCGCTCAATGGCCACTACCAGTGACGGTAAGCGGCTTCGCGCCGCGCGTCCGGGGCGCCCCCGGGGGCCGCCGGCCTGCTCCCGGAACCCGCACGTCGCCGGGACCCCGGGGCCAGTTCAGTGCCTGGTCAACCGGTCCGAACATGGGTCTGGGCCAGCGGAAGGCGCCGCCAGCCCAGGTAACCCAAGCTCCACCCGAAACCGACTACGGAACGCAACCGAATACGGAACGGAGTTACGGTATGACTACAAAGACTACATCGGCTCGCGCGCAATGCAAGGGGTCCTTCGGCCGTTCTAGCTGGGCGATTGACCGAGCGCTGGGATGCGCGAGGCTGGCGCGGCGGGGCAGCGAGGCGGAGCCGTGAGCGACCTCGTGGTCATCGCGCTGATCGTCATGGCGGCCGTGTCGGCCTGGGGGTTCACGCTCGCCCGCGCCGCCGCGCAGCAATCCAGGCTCCGGGCCGAGATGGCCCGCATGCAGGAGACGATGGACGAGGAAATCCAGCACTGGCAGGAAGAGGCCGCGCGGGCGCGAACCCGGGCGGCCCAGATCGAACGAGACGCCGAGACGTGGGCGGCGGGCTGCCGGCAGGGCCGGGATGACGTGATCGCGGTCATGCCCATGCTCATGGCGGCCCACGAGGGAGGGGGCGGCATGTGCAGCCAGCCCGGCGCCCAGCAGGTCCTCGATCACGCATAGCCCACCCAGCGCTCCCCGGCCGGACGTATCACCCGGGCCGGGGAGCGTTTTCGATGCGGTGATCAAGGTCCCTCGGGCGACCCGCCCGGAGCACCTGCCCCGGCGCCGAAGCCGATGTCGGCCAGGATTTCCGCGGTGCTGCGCACGGCGCCGTGGCGGCGGCGGATCACGTCGGCGATCAGCCCGGTCCACCCGGTCTGGTGCGACGCGCCGAGCCCGGCTCCGTTGTCGCCGTGGAAGTACTCGCTGAACACCAGGTTGTCGTACCAGGCCGGGTCGTCCTGGAGGCGGGCGACCCCGCCGAAGCAGGGCCGCCGCCCGTCGGGGCCGGGCAGGAAGATCGAGATGAGCCGGTCCCACAGGTCCGCGGCGACCAGGTCCAGCGTGAGCTGGCGGCCCGACCCCGTGGGGTACTCGATCGTCAGGTCGTCGCCGTAGAACCGGTGGTAACGCTCCAGCATGCTGACGACCAGGTAGTTCAGCGGGAACCAGACCGGGCCGCGCCAGTTGGAATTGCCGCCGAACATCGGGGTGGTGGACTCGGCGGGCTCGTAGTCGATGGTCGCCCGCACGCCCTCCACGTCGATCTCGTAGGGATGCTCGCGGTGGTAAGCCGACAGCGCGCGCAGGCCGTGCGGCGAGAGGAATTCCGACTCGTCGAAGAGCCTGGTCAGCAGGCGGGGCAGCCGTCCGCTGTCGACCACGCTCAACAGCAGCCGCCGATGGCCGTCGGGGCCGCGGAGCAGCCCGGCCTCGGCCAGCTTCGCCGGGTCGGCCAGCCCGCGCGCGTCCAGCAGGGTGGCGAAGTGCTTGCCCACGACCAGCGAGACCCGCAGCATGCTCTCGTCCACCACGCCGACGGCCAGGAGCGGGATCATGCCGACCATCGAGCGGACCTTCACCGGCACCGCCGCCCCGGCCGGGGTGAGCAGGCGGTCGTAGTACAGCCCGTCGGTCTCGTCCCACAGGCCCTGGTCCTCAAGGGCGTCGCGGATGCCAGCGAAGTGCTCCAGGAACTTCAGGACCAGATCGATGCCCGGCCGCTGGCCCGAGCGGTGCAGGACCACCGCGATCGAGGCCATGGCCATCGCGTAGAACCCCATCCAGCCGGTGGCGTCGGACTGCTCCAGGGTGCCGCCCACCGGGAGATGCGAACGGTCCAGCGGGCCGATGTTGTCCAGGCCGAGGAAACCGCCTTCGAACAGGCTGTTGCCGAACGCGTCCTCCCGGTTGACCCACCAGGTGAAGTTGACCAGCAGCTTGTCGAAGACGCGGCTGAGGAAATCCAGGTCACGCCCGCCGTCCACGGCGAACACCTCGAGCGCGGCCCAGGCCTGTACCGGCGGGTTCACGTCGCCGAAGTCCCACTCGTAAGCGGGCAGCGCCCCGTTCGGGTGCTGGAACCACTCCCGGCACAGCAGGATCAGCTGGTACTTGGCGAACGCCGGGTCGACGTGGGCCAGCGCGACGCAGTGGAAGCCCAGGTCCCAGGCGGCGAACCAGGGATACTCCCATTTGTCCGGCATGGACATGATGTCGAACGCGTCGAAGCCGCGCCACCGGCCGTTGCGGCCGGCCGCCCGGCCGGGCGGAGGCGGCGGCTGGGTCGGGTCCCCGTCCAGCCAGCGGGCCACGTCGTAGCAGTAGAACTGCTTGCTCCAGAGCATTCCGGCGAACGCCTGCCGCATCACCGTCGCCTCGCCGGCGGACGCGGCCGGCGGGGTCAGCTCCGCGTAGAACTCGTCGGCCTCGGCCCGGCGTGACTTCACAACCTGATCGAACGCCCCGCCCAGCGCGTCGCCCGGCCCCGTGCCGCCTGGTCCAGTGTCGGCTGGCCGCAGCCGCAGCCGCAGTTCGGCGGTGGCGCCGGGCGCCACCGTGACCTGGTACCAGAACGCGCACTTCGTGCCCCGCCGGGCCGGGCAGACGGTGGCCGCGCCGCTGATCACGTGGTCGTTGATGCCGTCCTTCGGGTAGGGGGTGGCCGGCGCCGCGCCGAACAGCCGGGCCGCGTTGGTCTCGTTCTCGCAGAACAGCGCGGTCGGCAGCGTGCCGTCTGGCCCCGGTCCGGCCAGGAGCTCCAGTTCGGTCCCGAACGGATGCTCGATGCTGACCGCCGCCGCCCCACTCGGCACGGTTCCGCCCGGCACGGTTCCGCCCGGCACGGTTCCGCCCGGCACGGTTCCGCCCGGCACGGGCGCCGCCGCGGCCATGGTCGGCTTGGGTGATCCAGCGTCCCAGGACCAGGTGTTGCGAAACCACGCGGTGGGCAGCACGTGCAGGGTCGCCGGGTCCGGCCCGGCGTTCGTTATCTGGACCGTCATGAGCAGGTCGTCCGGGTCGGCCTTGGCGTAGTGCACCTCAACGGCCCAGTAACGCCCGTCGTCGAACACGCCGGTATCCAGTAGCTCGTATTCGGGCTGCAAGCGTGAGCGGCGTGCGTTCTGATCAATTAGGTCTTCATACGGGAACGCGGCCTGCGGATAGTGGTAGCGCCAACGGTTCCACGCATGGCTGGGCACCGCGTCCAGGTACCACCAGTACTCCTTGACGTCCTCGCCGTGGTTGCCCTGGGCGCCGGTGAGGCCGAACGCGCGCTCCTTGAGAATGGGGTCGCGGCCGTTCCAGAGCGCGAGGGACAAGCACAGCCGCTGCTCGATATCGCAGAACCCGGCCAGGCCGTCCTCGCCCCAGCGGTAGGCGCGGGACCGGGCGTGATCGTGCGGCAGGTAGTCCCAGGCCTCGCCGTCCGGGCTGTAGTCCTCGCGGACCGTGCCCCACTGCCGCTCGCTGACGTAGGGACCCCACTGGTACCACGCCCCGCCCTGGCGCAGCCCGTCCTCAAGATGCCCGAAACCCGCGATCCGATCCCGTTCCGCGCTCACCCGGGGATCGTACTGGGCCGACCGTGTCACAAACGGGCGGGCCACCGTGTCTTGGAGGAGTGAGAACCGATCGCCGGAGGAAGGACCTGGTCATGGCCGTGGGTGACGCCGAGGCGTTCGTGGCTCATCGGGACCTGATGTTCGCGGTGGCGTACCGCATGCTGGGCACGGTGGCCGACGCGGAGGACGTGGTCCAGGACGCGTGGCTGCGCTGGTCGGCCGCCCCGCGCGACGACGTGACGGAGCCCCGGTCCTACCTGGCCCGGACCGTGACCAACATCGCGCTGAACCGGCTGCGGGCGGCGCGGGCCCGGCGCGAGTCCTACGTCGGACCGTGGCTGCCCGAGCTCCTGCTGACGCGGACGGACCCGGACATCGAGGAGCGGGCCGAGGTGGCCGAGTCGGTGTCCGTGGCCATGCTGGTGGTCCTCGAGTCGCTGACTCCCGAGGAACGCGCGGTGTTCGTGCTGCGCGAGGTGTTCGGCTTCACGCACGCCGAGATCGCCGCGGCGCTCGACCGTTCCGAGCCCGCCGTGCGGCAGCTCGCGCACCGGGCCCGCGAGCACGTCCAGGCGCGCCGACCGCGGTTCGAGGTGGACCGCGAGCAGCAACGCGAGGTCACGGCGCGGTTCCTGGCCGCCGCCGTCGGCGGGGACCTCAACGGGCTGCTCGCCGTGCTCGCTCCCGACGTCACGCTCACCGCCGACGGCGGCGGGAAGGCCCGGGCCCCGAAGCGGACGATCACGGGCGCGGACCGGGTGGCCCGGGTCGTGGGCCGCTTCTCCGGCTCTTCGTACCAGGACATCGCGCCCGTCGAGATGAGCGTCGAGGTGGTCGAGATCAACGGCGGCCCGGGCGTCATCGTCCTGGGCCGCGACCAGATCATCGCGGCGGGCACGTTCACCGTGGCCGACGGCCGGATCACCGCGATCCAGCTCGTGACCAACCCAGACAAGCTCAACGCGATCTCGGCGGGCCGGACGCTGGCGCTCTGAGCACTGGGGCGCCGGCCCGGCTGGACCGCGGATGCCCCGGCATAGCACCATCGGAGATGGTGTGCCCGGTAACGTTCGAGGAGGGCGTGATGAGCGAGCTCAAGGCGGAGGTGGACCCGGCCGAGGTGGGGTTCGACCCGGCCCGGCTGGAGCGGGCCGACCGGCATTTCCGCCGCTACGTGGACGACGGGCGGCTGCCCGGCTGGCTGCTCGCGGTGAGCAGGCACGGCCGCCTGGCCTACGTGTCCAGCTACGGCGCGCGGGACATGGAGGCCGGCCTGCCGGTCGAGACCGACACCCTGTGGCGGATCTACTCGATGACCAAGCCGGTCACCTCGGTCGCGGCCATGATGCTCTACGAGGAGGGCGCGTTCGAGCTGACCGACCCGGTGAGCGCGTTCATCCCGTCGTTCGGCGACGTCCAGGTGTACGCGGGCGGCTCCAGCATCGGCCCGGTCACGGTGCCCGCCGCCGAGCCGATGCGGATCTGGCACCTGCTGACCCATACCTCGGGCCTCACCTACGGCTTCCATCACGTGCACCCCGTGGACGCGCGCTACCGTCACGCCGGGTTCGAGTGGGCCACGCCACCCGGCCTGGACCTGGCCCAGTGCTGCGATACCTGGGCGGAGCAGCCCCTGCTCTTCCAGCCCGGCACGGAATGGAACTACTCGGTCTCCACCGACGTGCTCGGCCGGGTGATCGAGGTCGCCTCCGGCCAGGGCCTGGACGAGTTCTTCCAAGACCGCATCCTGGGCCCGCTGGGCATGACCGAAACCGGGTTCTGGGTCGACGAATCCGACCTGGGCCGCCTGGCCGCGCTGTACACGCCCCAGCCTGCCCCGCGCGGCCCGGCGGCCCGGCTCGACGCGATGAGCAAGGTCGCGCACGCCCGCCCGCGCATGTGCAGCGGCGGCGCGGGCCTGATCTCGACGGCCGCGGACTACCACCGGTTCACCCAGATGCTGCTGGACCGACCGGGCAGCCCGGGCGGCGAGCTAGACGGCGTGCGCCTGCTCGGCTCGCGGACCCTGGCCTACATGACCCGCAACCAGTTGCCGGGCGGGGCGGACCTGGAGGCGTTCGGCCGGCCGCTGAACTCTGAGGCGCCGGTGCGCGGGATCGGGTTCGGGCTGGGGTTCGCTGTGGTCGTCGACCCGGCCGGGGAGAAGTCGCTCAGCTCGCCGGGCGAGTTCTCCTGGGGCGGCGCGGCGTCCACCGCGTTCTGGGTGGACCCGGCCGAGGATCTGACCGCGTGCTTCTTTACCCAGCTCTTCCCGTCCAGCTCGCACCGGATCCGTCCCCAGCTGCGCCAGCTGGTCTACCAGGCGCTCGTCTGACGGCCGCCGGAACGTCTCGCGGCCGCCGCCAGTGTGGCCAGGATCACACTGTCCCGGATCACACTGGCCCGGATCACACTGTCCCGGATCACACTGCCGCGCGTCAGCGGGACGGGACGTTGGGGTCGCGCCGGTGGCTGCCCCCGGCGGGGGCGGCCGCCGCTTCCTTCCTGACCTCGCGCCAGCGGTAGACGATCAGCCCGGCAATGGCCAGCACGACCACGGCCACGATCACGTAGCCGCCGATCGAGACGTAGTGCGAGACGCTGTGCCAGGCGCTGCCGACCTCGTATCCGGTCACCGACAGCGCAATGGCGTAGACCACGGTGCCGATCATGCTGAGGATGCCGAATTGCCCGGCCGGGACCTCGACGAGGCCCGCGATGATCGAGATGAACGCCCGGATGACCGGCAGCGCCCGGCCGACGACCACGGCCCAGGCGCCCCGGCCGGCCAGGAACCGCTCGGCCCGGTCGATGTCCTTGCGCGTGACCAGGACGTACTTGCCCAGCCGCTCGACCAGGGGTCTCCCGCCCAGACGCCCCACCGCATAGGAGACGTACGAGCCCGCGAGCTCGGCCAGTGACCCGATGATGATCACCAGGATGAGGTTGAGATGGCCCTGGTAGGCCAGGACGCCAGCGAAGCCGAACGTGATCTCAGAAGAGATCGGGATGCTGCACGCTTCGATGAACCCGAAGACGATCAACGCAGCGTAGCCCGCGTGCGTCAGGAAGCTCTCCATGGGCATATGTTGTACCGCATCTGCCCGGCTCTGGGGCGGGCGGCCTTAAAACCCGGGCCGGTCCGCCCGCCGGCCGGACCGTGAGCAATCGCGCTATGAATGCCCCGAAGTTAATTCGGTATGGCCGGCAATAAACGTCCAGTGAAATAAGCCCAGTGAAATAAGCCCAGTGAAATTCTGACCGGCCGGTTCCAGCGAGAAAATTATTCTGAACGGGCGGGTCGCCCGCACGGCCCCGGCGTTCTAGCGAATTCTGCCCTGATGTCCGGTTCCGCAAGCCGCCCTGGCTACCGTGCCAGCGGGCTGGGCCAGTTGACCAGTTTCCGGCCCGACCCAATTGGGTTTCCGGCCGGA
>Ga0102924_1000841_pt1 | contig 36629 bp, 43 predicted proteins | sample PaiPotPPM11metaG_FD_80116 | JGI IMG/M metagenome (GOLD analysis project Ga0102924, IMG submission 80116) | Iron sulfur acid spring bacterial and archeal communities from Banff, Canada, to study Microbial Dark Matter (Phase II) - Paint Pots PPM... ...
CGCGTTCCTGATGGCAGTGTTCAACCTCTTGGCACAGTGGCATGGTCTCACACCGGACGAGGAAGGGCGCATCCACCTCTCCATCGCTGAGTTCAGCCTGTGACTCCACTCGCACCATTGGTTCTATAATCGCTCATGTTCGTCAGCGCGGGATCATTTGCCAACGTATCCTGTTTGCCCGTTCACCTTGTACGCGGCGTTGTGTTGACCGCTCGCGTTTGATGCCCTGCTGAGAGCTGGAATGGTAATGCAAGATAAGGGACCGTTAGCGATCCGCAACGACTAAGATCATCGGCGTTCACGGCGCAATACCAGCCGCGCCATCCTTATCCGTCTCGTAGTGGGATGCGGAGCCATTTCGGAGGTTTGCCTAGCGAACAGATTCGCGCGTCGCACAGATATGTTAGACTGCGGCGGAGACGCGGGCATGGTCACCAGCTCCGGCTCGGCGGACCAGTCCGCGTCGCTTCCCGGATCACGTCGGTGTTGTTGGGGGCTATGCAAATGGCCGTGACCGAACACTCCATTCCCCGCCGACAAAACACGGCACCGAAACGGGTCTGGCTGACGCATGAGACGCGCGAATCTGTGCAGACGTGGGCAGACGCGCAGGGGGTGAGCTTTTCCAGCGCGCTCGACACGCTGGCACGGATCGGCCTCGGTGAGGCACCAAGTCAGGCGGTCGCGCCGATGGTGGTCTCGGCGGTGCGGACGGAAGTGCAGCGGCAGACACATCGGTTGGCATCATTGCTCGCAGCCGCAGCGTTGGAGGCGGGGATCGCGGCGCGCCTTACCGGTGCGACGCTACGTACGTTACGTCCGACCGAATATGAAGCGATTAAGCGGGCGGCGCGCCTGGACGCAGTAGGGGCGCTACGGCGGCGGGAGGGACTGGAAGAGGTGATCGGCGATGGCGATCGTCAAGGCGAACTTCCGCACACGTGAGAAGGCGACGAAAGCGGGCGGCGTCGCGCGCTCGGTGGCCTACTATACCTTCCGGGGACGGCCGGAGCAGCCCCGCGCTTGGGAGACCGATGATGGCCGGGACCTGCGCTACAACGCGACCCGGCGCGAGGTGATGGCGCGGGCCCGCGAGGCGACCTACACTTACCGCATCGTGCTGAGCACGCGGGATGCACCGCTGGAGAACGCGGATTACCGGGCGGTCCTGGGCGAGCGCTTCGATCGATGGTATATCACGCAACACCACGAAGGCGAGCACCCGCATGCCCATGTGATCGCCTTCACGAATCAGCGCCTGAACACTGCCGATCTCCGCAGGATGCGCCAAGAACTCTTGGCGCGTGAGCAAGACCGTGAACGGGACTGGGAGCGTGAGCAGGGTCGCGAACGCCAACGGGAGCACGACCTCGCGTGGTAAAGGGGCGCAGCGATGCAGCCATGTCCAATCTTTCTCGCATCCCCGGTTGAGACCGTCCTGGGCCCGCTCGTTGTTGGACTGATTTCCCTTGCAATCCTGGCCGTGCCGGTACTGGGGATCCTCCTCCTCGTCCGCGCCGCGCGGCATTTCCATCCCGCGCGCCCCTTGCAGGCGCAGGCTCGGCAGCACGAGCGCGGGCAGGGACGCGTGGCAGACGGCGAGATCGTGCAATCGCTCAGTTTGCCTCCGCCCGTCTCTCAGGGTGGCATCCCCATCGTCCACGGACTTCCCCTCGCCTATCTCCACGGCGTACCGCTTGGCCTGCCATGGCAGGGCGACGCCGGACACGTCGCCGTGATCGGCCCGACGCGATCGGGGAAATCCTTCCACCTGACCGACACGCTCCTGCGCTGGCCGGGTCCGGCGGTGTGTATTGATCCGAAAGGAGAACAATGGGAGCGAACGGCCGGATTTCGCCAGCTGCATTACGGCCCAGTCTATCGTATCCCGCCGCAGGGGCTCGATCTGGCGCAGCTCTATACCCTCGATCAGGACCTCGACCTGCGTGAACTGCATGAGGTATTGCTGCAACCGTGGCGGGACGGCGCGCATCGCATCTTCGCCGATAAGGCACTGGCGGTGTTGGAAGCGGCGGTGCTGTACGGCCAAACACAGGGTGAACATCCGCTGCGAGCGGCGGCGCGCTGGGCGCGGACCTCGCCGGTGATCGCGTTGCAGGAGGCGAAGATCGCGGCGCCAGCGCCGGTGCTGACCTTCACCGATGGATCGCCGCCAGACAAGATCGGCGACAACCGATTCGCCCTTTCCGCATGGGGGACATTCAGTACGCGCTTCGCGCCCTTCGCGGCGCACATCGACACGGTGACCACGGCGACGGTTTCCGCCGATTGGGCGCGCGACAACGCGACGATCTACGTGACCTACCCGCTCCAATCGCAGGTGGCTGTTGGTCCCCTTGCTGCGGCGCTGGTCGCGGGCCTGACGCGCCACCTGCTCGCCCATCCACCGGGGACGCGTACTCTGTTCGCGATCGATGAGATGCCGACGGTGGCGCTGCCGCATCTGACGAGTACGCTCGCCACGGTGGGCGGGGCGGGGATCACGATGGTACTCTACGCGCAGTCCTTCCCGCAGATCGAGGCGACCTACGGGCACGAAGAGGCGCTGAGCGTCCTCTCGAACTGCACGAGCCAGGTCTACTTCCCGCCGCGCGACCCGCGCACGGCGGAACTGATTAGCCAGGCGTTCGGCACGCGGCTGGAGATTGCGGAGCAGCGCGGCTGGAACACGCAGGCCGACGTGCCCTTCCCGCTGCCGCATACCAGTTACAGCACCCGCTACCACCCGGCGTTGGACCTGGGCGAGGTCCTGGCGCTGCCGGCGGGTGCCGTGGCGCTGTTTAGCCGCGGGCTGCGCCACCTTGCATGGGGGAGCGAGGCGGTCGTGGGTGCGTGGTTGCCGCAATTGCCCCCGGCACCGGCGGTTGCCGCCCTGCAGCCGTCTTCACCGTCCGTTGCCGCGCCAAGTCCAACGCCAGCGCGGTCACAACCCTACTGGTGAGGCCGTCATCCGGTCTTCCGCTGCCGCAAAGCGCGCCCGATCGCAGAGAGAAGGGTAAGGACGACCGCGACGAACAGGACGGTGCCGGGAACGCGCGTGTACGGGCTCCAGACGAACACCGTCACGATGAGCGTGCCCCCCGCCATCCCAGCCATCCAGACGCGGTCATCGGGGTTCGCCTCGTCGCGGCGCTGCACACTCCAGAGGATGCCGAGGAGAATGAAGAGGAGCGGCGGGCCGAACTGGCCAAGCATGGTGTGGACCATCGTCGGTCGCTCTCGTGATGACGGGTACGACGGCACCAAAGACCCGTTCGCGATTGTTGCGGCGAGCCGCTGCCGTCACGGCGCCGATTCATCCAGACGCGCCGGTTCCGGCGCTGGGTGCGGGTTCCGCACGATCTCACGCTGTCCAATCGGGCCGGACCGGTCATCATCTGTACCGTCGAGGATATCGTCCCTACCGCGTTCACAGTAGCGCCGGCGCTGATAATCGCGTACTGCCGCGCACAGGTGTTCCGGGCGGAAATCCGGCCAGAGGATATTCATGACACAGAAGTCCGCTTCAGCACCTTGCCACAGGAGGAAATTCGAGAGCCGATACTCACCGGAGGGCCGGATAATCAGGTCCGGATCGGGCAATTCCGCTGTGTGCAGGTACCGGTTCACCATCACTTCGTCCACAGCACCAGGATCGAGGCGGTCGCGTACCATTCGCTGAATCGCTTGAAGGAGGTCGGCACGCCCGCCATAGTTGATCGCGAGCGTCAGCGTCAGGCGGGTGTTGCCGCGCGTGCGGTGGATGGCCGCACGCGCGTCCGCCGCGAACGCTGGATCGATCCGCGGGTCGGCAAGGTCGCCGATGAGTTTAATGCGCACGCCCGCACGATGCAGAATTTCGGTTTCGGGCAGGATGTGCTCATGGACAATCCGGAGCATGTTCCGCACCTCGTCCGTGGGGCGGCGCCAGTTCTCAGTCGAGAAGACGAACAGCGTCAAATACTCGATGCCGAGATCCAGCGCGGCGAGGACGATCGCGCGCACGTTGTCCGCGCCGACCTCGTGCCCCCTACCCCGGGGCCACCCATGACGCAGCCCCCACCGGCCGTTCCCATCGGTCATGATGGCGATATGGCGCGGGAGCCTTCGGTTACGGTTGTCTGCGTGTGCGTCGGAGTGATGCTCGTGCATCTCGGCAGTGCGAGTTTGTCCCATGGCCTACCTCACGGCATCGCGTCCATCCGATTCATGCCGTCGTTCAAGCTCCTCGGCGAGCACAATGCACTTGGCGATGTTTGGCAGTGCATCGGCGAAGTCGCGCAGCCCATCCGGTGTGGAGAGATCGGGTCGCGGACGGATATCCATCACCTTCGCCGTGAGCATATCTCCTACACTCCGGTGATACGCCTCGACCGCCCGCGACAGTTCCAATCGCGCGATTGCCCAGTCGATGGCAACGATCTCCGCAGGGACGATATCCTGCACCGTAGCGAAGTCCGCATCATGAATAGCCGCCACGCGCTCCGCCGTCGTGGGATACCCCTCCGCACCCGCCAGTGCTGCGATTTGCCTATGGCTGAACCCATCGGGATCAATATGGTCGAGGATATTCCGGAGACGATCTACCTGCTGCAGGAAGTGCAGCCGCGTTGCTGCGGCATCGGTCTGGCGACGTTTCGAAGAGCGAAAGATTGGCATGGCGAACCCCCTCTCTTACGCTCATTATTGTAAAGTATGGGGCGATCTTTGCAATGCGGTCCATGCTTGGATCAGTTCGCCGGTCGCGCTCAAGCGATGTTGGCTGCTGCAGATGCGTACAGGAGGATAGCGATCATGACGCCGATGATCGTCGCGGTGTGTCTCGCCAGCGTGATTTACATGCCGCTGCTCACGCTGGGATTCGCCTTGTCGCCGCTGCGGGGGATCTTCCCCCGGCCCTTGGTGATCGGTATCGGGCTGGCCATGGGCGGATTGATCGCATTGCTCTTGCATGGCTTCAAGCATCACTACCCCTCCGCCTCAGCGGTGGCGATCAATCTGTTTTGGGGGATGATGTTCGGGCTCGCGATCGCGGACTTCTGGGGCTTGCTCGCTCCCTGCGTGGAGGGGCAAGCGCGCATTCTGGAACGGTTTCCTCCCGATCCGCGCCGCTCGCTGTACGGCGATATGCGGGTGATCATGGCGCCTGTCACCCCGATTGCGGTATGCGGCTTCGTGAGTGGTCTGTTGATCGGCATCCTCGCGACGGTGCTGCGCCTGTGAGTGTGACTGATACCGTGTCTGCATGTATTCTGTTGGCATAAATCGCACGGGACGATCGAGGGCGCATTGCAACCGCCGACGGAGGATACCTTCGTTCGCTCCGCCAGCAAGCCCGGCGCTGCGCGCCTCCCTGCGGGACGACGGGGCGTGCTTCTGTCGCTCACGCCGTGGTGTCGCTCTTTGCCGGTTGCAATACGATCATATGGGGATGGATGGAGAGGCTGGTAGTCAGTCGTCTCCATGCACCGGGGCGTGCAGCGCGCGGTCTGCGAGCGCATCCCCTGCCGCGAGTGGCTCCTTGTGCGTACCGTCTGCGGTCGCACGTAGCAGCACCCACGTCTCGACCGCCGCGCGCCCGTGCGCCGCCACGTACCCGGCCACTGTCGCCAGGGCCTCGTCTTCCGTGTCGGTGGCCGCGATCATGTTGGCCGTGTCGAAGTCGTGCAGTTCGTAGATCATCATCGCCCTCGCTCTCACAGGGGATTATACTCCCGCACGCACGCAAGGAGCGCGGTCGCGTCTCCCCAGACCGTATAGTGCCCCGGCCCGAGGGTTTTCTGGACGCGAAACCGTCGATCATCCGGGAAGTCCACCGCAGCGACCGCCTGCCAGCCACGGCGGGGATAGGCGGCGGCGGTGGCGCGGGCCTGTGTCTCGGTCGCATACATCGAGAGACCGTCCCATAGTGCGGCGAGGTCTGTAGCGGGTGGGGTGGGTCGACCGCGCGCCGCGTTTGAGACGAAATCCTCGACGGTGGGTGTGATGCGGCGCAGGAGCCGATAGAGACGACGACCGGCAGACGGGTCACTCATGCACGGGGCCATCCGGCTCACCGCGCGCACTCCGCTGCCGCGCATACTTGCCGCGCCGATCCCGATACAGCCGCCGGTACGCCTCAATCTGGTCGTCGGCGATGAGGAGCAGCCCCGCGCGCTGCTCGCCGCCGCCGACGCGCACCGCCGCGATCTTCCCTTTGGCGATGGCGTCGCGCACCGCCCCCGGCGTCATGCCAAGCTGGTGCGCCGCCTCCGTGACCGTCCGCAGCGTCGTGTCCATGCCCCTATCATAAGATGCAAATAGGCAAATTGCCAGTCCAAACCCCTTGACAGAATGAGTAAAAGATGCTAATATGCATTTATTAGAGGAGCCGCCCTCTAATACCGAAGAGGCCCCGCCGGTGCGGTCACACCGACAGGGCGATGCACAGGAACGTAGGAGGTTCCCATGCAAGCAGAGTATCGCACCGTTTCCGCCCCCGTCACCCTGATCGTCCCCGCCCAGGTAGACACCACCACCCCGCTCACCCTGTTCGCGACGGTCGAAGAAGTCTATGCGAGCATCGCCGGGAGTGCCGTTTCCCGCGAAATCGTCCACCTCCTTTTGGAGGCGACGCGTGATAGCGGCGCGGTGGTCGTCCTCTACCGGCACGACAGCGAGACGACCGCGCGGGTGCTCTGGCCGGTCGCCGTCTTCATCTCCCAAGAGAACGCGCTGGTCTGCCGCGCCTACTGCACGTATCGCAAGCAGTACCGCAATTTCCGGCTCGACCGGATGGCCGCCTGCCATGCGCTCACCACCCCGGACGATTACGAGATGGCACGCGCGTAGGGAGGCTCATCAGGGGCGGTGCGGATGCCGCCCCTCTCTTTCTGGGAGGGATGACGATGACGACGATCAAAGCCCGCTTCACGACTCCGACGATCACTGCGACACCGGCGGCCCTCGCGCTCCTCGCCGAAGCGGACGTATCGCCGGCGGCAGTCTTGGCCCGGCACTTCGCCGGGGAATGGGGCGGCCAGCCGGACAACGCGATCCGCAACGAGGAGTATCTGGCAGAGGGAGAGGGGATGCTGCTCAGCATCTTCGCCGACATGCCGGGCGGCCCACTTTGGGTCATCTCGCACATCGGCTACGGTGATGACGACTACACGACGATCCTCTTGCCCGACGAGTATTGAAGGGGGCGGAGGGGTGAAGGAAGAATACTTGCGAGCGGCGATGCTGCGCAGCATCCGGCCTTCGACTTTGGACGATTCGACCTTTCGAGGATTCGCTAAGGCTTCATTCCCCTTAGGCAACAATGAACGGTACCGACAGGCATCCCTCGATCTCACCACCCTGGCGGAGTGCGCGTCGCCGGTGCAATGGGCATCCCACCTCTGCCCATCGGCGCGGCCAGGGAGCCAGTTCCATACGCTGACGCCATCAAACCGCCGCTTGTGCGACGACCTTTGGGGCGAGTACCGGCTGGAATGCGCGTTTCGCGAGCGGGAGGGCCTGCCCTTCGTGAGCCTGTCTGAATTCGAGGTGATGCGGGACTGGGCGGATCGGATGGACGAGCCGCAGGGTGTGGCATGGCCCGCAGTTCCCGATGACACGTGCGTGGAGGAGCATCGTCGAGCGATGTAGACTTGGGGAACCAGTGTTGTCGAGTTATCGAAGATCCGAGCATTCGATCCTCGACCTTGGAAAGGGGTAATCTGATGGGCAACAATAGTGCGCGGGAATTGCGCGCGTGGGTCAAGACGCAAGAGCCACGATTCAGCAAAGGTGACGCCTTCGGCCCCGCCCTCTCGCGGCTCACGGGCGGCACCGAAGGCGGGCAGACGACGCTTGATGCGCTCGCCAACACGACCGGTCTCTCGGCGCAGGATACGCGGACTCTCGTGCTGATCTACGACCTCGAAGGTTACCTGGTCCACCACGAAAACGACGAGATCGAGATCACCGAACGCGGCGTAATATGGCTCATCACGGGCTCGTAGCATGGGAGAGGGCGATGCCCGATTCACGCGATACACGGATGAGCAGGACATGGGATGCGGCGGGAACTGAATTCGAGAAGCAATTGGTGGTTTGAACGTATGGCGAAGGCGGCGATGGACCGGACCTACTATGCGGGAATCGAGCGGGGTGAGCGCAATCCGTCCGTGAAGAATCTCGCCAAGATCACTGGGGCGTTGGGCGTGCCTATCGGGACATTGTTCGATGATGAATCCCCGCCCGCAGGCTGACCGCGCCGATCATCCGGGTGATCGCTCCTGCCTGCCCCTATCTTGCGTCGCGGCTGGGCGGATGCCTCTTGACAGACTTGACGAGGGCCTGTACAGTCCTCGTAAGGAGGACGATGCGTTATGTCAGCCGCTGTCGAGGCCAATCTGTCCGCATTTCCGGCGGGGGAGCGCGCGCGGCGCCGGGAATTGCTCGCTGCCTTCGCGCAGCTCGTGGCGGAGAAGCCGCTCGCCGACCTGCAGCGCGCCCGGGATGAACTCGCGCACCTGCCCGCAGACCCTGCGGCGTTCACCGACGAGAGCAAAGAAGGTGAGTGGTCGCGCCATGCGCTCGTCCAAGCGCGGGCGCGCAATCTTGCCCGTGTCCTGGAGGACCGCGCTCGGCTGACGGCGGAGTGCCTGCCCGCTTCTCTCGTCCAGAAGGGATTGGGCGTCTCCCGGCAGCGGTTGCATCAGCTCGTCAAGGCGGGGCGACTCGTGGCGGTGCTCACCAAGGACCGGCGATCGAGCCTCTATCCCGCGTGGCAATTCGCCGCCGACGGGACACCGCTGCCCGGCTTGGCGGCGGTGATCGCGGCGGCGCACGAGGCGGAGATGGATCCGGAGACGCTCCACTTCTTTATGGTCGAGCCGGACGAGCGGCTGGGCGGCCGGACGCCGGCAGACCTTTTGGCCACTGGCGAAGGCGACCGGGTCGCGACCCTCCTCCGCTCCACAGGCCTCGGGCCGTTCTAGGAGTGAATGGCCCGCCACCGCTGCCGCCACCACCCGCAGCGCTCCCTCCAATTGCTCCTGTGCCGTGGACGGTGGCGTTGTGGCGCATCCAGAATGGGACGGAAATCGTCGCGCGCGCATACCCGGCACCGCGCTATCGTTTCGACGCTCCGCACGGCGAGTATCCGGTGCTCTATGCCTGCGCCTCGCAGTTGGGAACGTTCGCGGAGGTGTACGGCGACCGGGCGCGACGCCTTGGCGAAGCGGAGGGTGGGCGCTATCTCGTCCGGCTCCTGCCGCGTGAACCGCTCCTGCTCGTCGACTTGCTGGATGTGCGGCTCCTCGCGTCGCTCGGCCTCGACGAGCGCATCTCGGTGGGCGACGACTACGCGACCTGCCAGACCTGGGCGCATGCGCTGTGGCGGGGATTGCCGAAGATCGCGGGGATCCGCTATCGGGCGCGGAAGGCGGGGGGCACGGTGACAAATGTGGCACTCTTCCTCGACCGGTGCGCTGAGAACTTGGCTGGCTCACCGGATGATGCCCGTATGTTGGCGGAATTGGAGGCCATCGTCCTTGAAGCGGCGGACGTCTACAACCTAGTCGTGAAATTCCCGTTCCGTTAGCGTGCCGCAACCATGCCGTGGTTGTTACCGCATCGAGGGTGCCGATCGGCACGATATTCGCTGGGCCGGGATAGAGGGCAGCGATGCGGACATATCCCTGCGCCGAAGCGGCACCTGAGCGCATAATAGTGGAGACGCCGCCGGTGTCATCGTGTGTTCGTGGCGCTGCAGTATCGTCAGCGCGGTGTCGGCGTACGATCATCATAGTAGTGAGGAGGCATCGTTGCGATGCTTGGGCGGCACAGACCACGGACTTCGCCGGTGCGGTCGGACCGGAGAGGGCGGCGAACCGATCCCATCGCAACATCGTCGCGTTTTTCCTTGCAGAGAGGGGGCTGCTGGGGTGACAAAGGTCGGTTAAGAAACCTTATGCGACCTACTAGTAAAACTCCCTCAACGCGTCTACGCGCCGCACGACGGCGGATTGGAGAGCCCCCTCCTTGACGACGGCGCACATGCGTGACATTATGATGACATTCACCGGACGTTTTCGGTGGCCCGCATGGGAGGATACAATGGCGGTCCTGCACGCTTCCGATACACTGGTTGCCCAAGCCCACCGGGAGGCGATGCGCATCTCGCCCGCAGCGGGGGCGGCGGCGCTGCGCGAAGTGCTCACCCCGCGCCTCGCCGCGTACGTTACCGGCGTGGACGCGACGCGCACGGTGGCACGTTGGGCCCAGGGAGAGACCGCGCGCCTGCGCGCCGCCCACGCGACGCGCCTGCGCGCCGCCTACGAGATCGTGCGTCTGCTGGAGGGGGCACACGAAGCCCCGGAAACGATCCAGGCGTGGTTTCTCGGTATGAATCCCGTCCTGGACGATCGGTCGCCGGCCCGCGCCCTGCACGAAGGCGACCACGCGGGGGCGCGCGCCGCCGCGGTCGCCTTCCTCGCCGAGGGATGACGCTGCACGCCGTGCCACCCCCGGCATCGCCCATCTTCCGGGTGGCGCGCGGAGACGATGGTCCGCCGGTCGATCCCTTCCTCCCGCCGTCCTGGGAGCGGGCCGACGCGGATGGCACCTTCGGCAATCGGTTCGACGATCCGAGCAAGGCGGACGGCTTCTCCGAGGAGGGTCGGTTTCGGATTGTCTATGCCCACACAGCGGGAGGGGGCGTTCGCGGAGACGATTGCCCACTTCCGCCCCGACTTAGAGGCGCTGGCGGCATTGGGGGCGATCCGGGGCGCGCCGGAAGAGCCGCAGCCGCTGACCGCTGCGGTTCCCGCCCGGTGGCGACAACTGCGCAGCGTGGGCCGACTGCTCCTCGATCCCACGCTCCGCTTCGTCGATGTCGCCCATCCCGACACGCTCGCCGAGATGCGCACCCACTTCGCCTCCGTGGCGGTCGATCTCGGTCACCGGGACGTCGATCTGAGCACGATCACGAGCGGCGACCGCCGCCTCACTCAGCGCGTGGCGCGTTACTTCTACGAGCTGACGGACGATGCCGGGAGGCCAGCCTTCGCGGGGCTGCGATATGTGTCGCGGCACGGCGTGGCGTGGGAATGCTGGGCGCTCTGACGGATGACCACTATATTGTATCCCGTTTTCCCATTATGATTCGATCTATGAGGATATGTCTTCTCCCCCTCCCTCTTCTAGCGGATAACGGCATTTATGCGACAAAATAAGTTCCGGCACTTCGCCTACCCTGTCGGCTCTCCATATTATATTGCGCGAGTGGCAGGGGATTAGCGCCCGCCAAGTCAGCTCACTCTGCTTCACATGGCAACCACGCTCATCCGGCCCTTCATGCAGATAGCCTCGTCCGGCATCCACGCGTTCCGATACTATCTCGCTGAGACCGCAGGGAGGACCTCTCCGAGACAGCGTTCGAGCTGGCCAAGTTGATCGGGCGAGACGAAACGTAGGATCGGTGTCGTACACCCCGCATCGAGAAACACGGCGATCTTCTCCGCTACCGCATTGGGCGATCCGAACGCCAGCCAAGACTCCAGCTTGTCTTCCGAAATAGCTCCCGCGCCATAGTAATAAGAGAGGAACTCGATGGCTTCACGTCGCGCTCGCTGCGGATCGTCATTGATGTTCACCATGAGGTGCAACTGTGCGTCGGTGACCTGATCCTCGCGCCCATATTCGGCGGCATACTCGCGGATCTGTGCCCACCGCTCCGCAAAGACTGCGGGCGGCGTCCCGTCGGTCTGCCAGCCATCTGCGAGGCGGGCGATTCGACGCAGCGCCCGCTCAATCACCGTCGGCTCGGCGTCATCGGCCGGGTTGACTGCGATGGTGATTGGAATACGCGCTTGCACGGGCTTCGGGGTCAGTTGCACCTCGTCGAAACGGTAGTAGCGGCCGTGGTACGTGACGGGGTCGGGCCCCCAGAAGCGGCGCAGCAGCTCGATCCCTTCCTCGACCCGTCCAACGCGCTCCGTTGATTTTACGCCCATCGCGCGTAGTTCGGCTGCGAAGAGCGGCCCGGCGCTCGTCGCACCGCCATTGCACACCGCAAGCATCGTCCGACCACCGGAGAGGACGTCAAGGCTTGCCCACTGGAGCGCGAAGACCATCGGGTGCCGGAGTGGAAAGCTCGCCAGGCAGACTGGCCCCAGGCGCACACGTCTCGTCCGCGCCGCTACAGCGGAGAGCAGGACGATCGCCTCAAGGCGCGGCTTGGAGAGGAAATTGTCCCCGACCCAGATGGAATGGAAGAGCCCGGAGCGGTCCGCTTCCTCCGCCGTCTCCAATAAGAGCCCCGGTGGCATGCCGAAGAGTACCGCGCGGTTCGGCAAGCTTAAACCAAACCGTACCGGTTGTGCGCTGTCTGTCATCCCGACACCTCCTTCTTTCAGCCCAGATAGTCGAGAATCATGCGCGTGAGGACGTTCGCCTCGCTTTCGACGTCGGCGATCGGCACGAAATCCGTCCCGGTCAGCCCCGTGTCACCGCTCGCGCCGTACATCACCGCCGGCACCCCGAGCGCACACGGGCCGCCCGCGTCGAAAGTCCCCTGACCATATCGTACCGCCGCCTCGTGTCCGCGCGTCGCGACATTCGCCGCTTGCAGCGCGCGGACACCCGGGTCATCCGGCGAGACGAGCGCGGGCAGCATCGTCACGCCGCGCGTCACGGTCACGCGATACGGGGCGAGATCGCCGATCACGACTCGCACCTCAGCGACCGCCGCGTCAGGATCGTCGCCAGGAAGGAGGCGGCGATCAACCGCGAGGAAAGCGTCCGAGGGAAGTGTGTGTGGAGCGACCGGCTCGTAGCGGATCTTGTAGACAATCGCGTGTCGGCCACCGAGGAGTGGATGGCGATCCGGCCACGTCAATCGTCTCAGGCGCTCGATGACCGTGTGCGCGCCGTCGATGGCGCTCAATCCCTCCCCTGGCATGCTGGAATGGGTCGCCCCGCCCCGCACATGCACGTCCACGTCTACCCGCCCACGGTTGCCGAGCGAGAGCGCCAATCCGGTGCCGATCTGGATGATACCGAATGTGGGCCGCTCTGGGAGCGAGGCGAGGATCGCCTCCGAGCAGGCGTGGCTGCTGCGCCCCTCGTTGTTGATCGCCCAGTAGAGTCGTCCCCGCAGCGTGACATCCCGCTCCCGCAGCAATTTGAGCACGGTGAGCATCACCGCCTGGTGCGCTTTGTTCTGGCTCACACCCTGCCCGAAGACGGCCGGTCCGTCGTGGCCATAATCTCGCGCGTTGGCGACCTTGCCGGAGAACGGGTCGTCCATCAGGTTGTTGTGCTGCGCGGGAGTGTAGTTTTGGATGAGCAGCGTCCGCCCCGACTCGCCCGCGCCATAGCGCACGACAAGGTTGTTGCGCGGTACGTCCAGGAGATCGTATATCCCCAGCTTCACCAATTCAGGACGCAGGATGCTCTGGACATAATGCACCAGTTTCGGATCGTCCGGTTCCATGAAAGTCTGGAACCCAAGCGGCACATCGGTCCGCACACGGGCGAGACGGCTCAGTGTCTCAACGAGATAGCTGCGATCCAGATGTCCGAGCACACCCTCGTGAAGAGGTGATTCACGCATTTGTTGCCTGTCTTATGCCTAACTCGATCGGAGACTGAGGAAGTACATGTCGCTGGGCCCTGGGCCGGGACACGAGCTTGGTCCAATGCTACCAGAGCATACGCCTCGTTCCCTCAGTCATGCGGAACATGAAACCGTATTCCATATCGTGCAGCGATACCGTGTGTTTTCAGCAAATCCATGATATGCTAACGGTAGCGGAAGAGAACCAATTCAGGCAAGCATCCTCGTCGTTGCGCAGATCATGACTTCGTCATTGGAGATGTACTCCAATGTCTTGTCGTATTGGCAGCAGCATCAGGAGGAACCCCATGAACGATGAGACGAAGGACACTGCGCTCTATCGTGCCGTGCTGTCCGGCCAGGTCACACGCCGCGAAGTGCTCCGCCGCGCCGCCGCACTCGGCATCTCCGCGTCGGGTATCGCGACCCTGCTGGCGGCGTGTGGCGGGAGTTCTGCGGCCACCAATACGCCGTCCGCGAGTACGACGGGTGTGAGTACGACAGGCGCGGGAACGACGGCAAGCGGGACGGCCGCCGCGAAACCGGCGGGGAAGCCGGGCGGTGAACTCGTCTTCGGGCTCAACCTCGAGCCGGATAACCTCGATCCCGCCGTCACTCCCTTCGCCGTCTCCCACGAGGTGATGATGAACATCTATGACACGCTCGTCTGGCGCGGCAAGGACGGAAAGTTCTATCCCGGCCTCGCGGAGCGCTGGGAGACCAGCGCCGACGGCATGACGTATACCTTCTTCCTCCGTAAGGATGTCAAGTTTCACGACGGCACACCATTCAAGGCGGATGCCATCAAGGACCAATTCGACCGGACGGCTGATCCCGCGACAAAGTCCGGCTTTGCCGCCAACCTGCTCGGCCCCTATGACCACACCGACATCATGGATGACTATACGGCGAAGGTCGTCTTCAAGTCCCCGTTCGCTCCCTTCCTGGATGGCGCGAGCCAGGCGTTCCTAGGCATCGCTTCACCGACGGCGGTGAAGAAGGACCCGAAGGCGTATCTGCGCAACCCGGTCGGTACCGGGTTCATGAAGTTCGTCGAGTGGGTGGAGAAGGACCACATCGCTCTTGCGCGCAACCCCGATTACAAATGGGGTCCCTCCTTCTTCGACCATACCGGGCCGGCCTATCTCGATAAGGTGACGTTCCGGTTTTACACCGACGACCCGACCCGGCTCGCGACGCTGGAGTCCGGCGATGCCCAGATGATCCAGGCCGTACCATTTAGCGACGTCAAGCGAATCAAGGAGAGCAACAAATATGGGCTCGACTTGCTCTACAACCCTGGTATCCCGACCATCCTCATGCTGAATACCGTCAAACCGCCACTCGATGATCCGATAGTCCGGCAGGCCCTTATCCAGGCAACCGACCGTAAGACGCTGATCGAGACCGGCACATTCGGGACAGGCAGGATCGCCTTTGGACCGCTGAACCAAAGCACGCCTGATTACTCAAAGGCAGTCGAGTCGTACTATCCATTCGACCTCGAAAAAGCAAAGGCGCAACTCCAGCAGGCAGGGTGGGTGCCGGGGCCGGACGGCATCCGAGCGAAGAACGGTCAGAAATTGAGCGTCAGTTGGATGGTCTCTCCCTCGTCCGCTGCGTACGACGAGTTGATGCAGGCGCAGTTCCGGGCTGCCGGTGTGGACGTGCAACTGAGCAGACAAACCACTGCGGCCGTGTTCGACGCCATAAAGAAGGGAGACATCCATATGGCGCTGATCGGCTGGGTGAGCAGCGATCCCGTGATCCTCACCAACCTCTTCCATAGCAAGAACATCGCGAGCGGCTACGCGTGGTCCAAGTTCAAGGACCCGAAATTGGATCAGATGCTGGACGACGGAGAGCGGACGCTTGACGAGGCGAAACGCGCCGACATCTACGCGCAGACCCAGAAGATGATTATGGATAACTCGCTCATCGTGCCGCTCTTTTCCAGCGCGAACACTTACGCCTACCAGTCCAAGTACAAGGCGGTCAAGGAGGATTTCCGCAACTATGCCTGGCTCTACGATACGTACGTCGGCTGAGTGAGCGCCGTAATTGGAACAGAGGTGGCAGGCTAATCCCTGCCACCACCAGATTCGGGAGGCTGCGACCGGATGACGCGCTATATCACCGCCCGTCTGCTCTCCACGCTGCCGGTGCTGCTCATCGTTTCGGTACTCGTCTTCCTGATGATCCATCTGGTTCCGGGCGATCCAGTCCAGATCATGCTTGGCGAGTCCGGCGCGTCCGCGGAGCAGATCGCGAGCATCCGCACGCAACTCGGGCTGGATAAGTCGCTGCCCGTCCAATATGGCCGATTCATCCAGCAATTGCTGACGGGACAAGTGCGCTCGATCCGCACGCAGCAACCCGTGGTGCGGGAGTTCTGGCAACTCTTCCCGAATACCTTGCAGTTGACGGTAGTCTCACTGGTGCTGGCCACGCTCTTTGGGGTCGTGCTCGGCATCGTCGCGGCCACGCATCAACATTCGTGGCCGGACATGTTGGCGATGGCGGGGAGTTTCCTCGGTGTCTCGATCCCGAACTTCTGGCTCGCTCTCGTCCTTATCTATTTCTTTGCCGTCCGGCTTGGCTGGCTCCCCGCTACCGGCGCCGGGAGTTTCAAGCAATTGATTCTCCCCGCGGTCGTGCTCGCGCTTCAGCAGATCGCGCTCATTGCCCGGCTGGTGCGTGCCCATATGATTGAAGTCCTGCAGGAGGAGTACATCAAGACCGCCCGCGCGAAGGGACTGCGCGAGCGTTCCGTCCTCTGGACGCACGCGCTGCGCAACGCACTCCTGCCGGTCATCACGTTGCTTGGCCTGAACTTCGGATACCTCCTGAGTGGGACGGTAATCATAGAGACGGTCTTCGCTCGACCCGGCATCGGGCGGATGATTGTGGACGGTATTCTCACCAAGGACTTCCCGCTCGTGCAGGGCGCTGTGCTGATGACCGCGACGATTTATCTCCTCGTCAACTTGCTGACGGACCTCTCGTATGCACTGCTTGACCCACGCATCTCGCAATAGGGGGAATCGGCAGTAGGCAGCGTGCGGCAAGCGGATCGAGAATGGGCGCTTACCCATTGGTCGCCGGGGAGACGGAAATGGCGCAACGAACAGCGGAACAGACCTCTTCGGCCGCGCTCGCGGCATCGGACGAACCGGTAATCGGGTCAGCTCCCCGCCGCGTGCGTCGCGCTCAACTCATGCGCCGGCTGATACGACACCGGGGTGCGGTTGTCGGGTTTGTCGTTCTTGCCTTTCTTGTCCTGATCGCACTACTCGCGCCGTTCATTGCTCCGTACGACCCGATTGCCGTCTCCCGCACGACGCTCAAGCCGCCGAGCACTCAACACTGGATGGGCACGGACAATTTCGGGCGGGACATCTTCAGCAGGGTGCTCTATGGCACACGGATTTCGCTGCGGATGGGCTTTATCGCCGTGGGCATCGCCGCCGTCTTCGGCACGGCGATTGGCGTCATCGCGGGTACCTACGGCAAGGTCATTGATACGATCCTCATGCGGTTTATTGACGCCTTAATGGCTTTTCCCGGCATCCTGCTCGCGCTCACGATCGCCGCGGTACTCGGGCCTGGCCTTACCAATGCGATGATTGCGGTCGGCATCGCCTCGATCCCCACCTTCGCTCGCCTCGTGCGGTCATCCGTCCTCCAGGTTAAGGAGACGCCGTACGTCGAGGCGGCACGGGCCATCGGCTGTACTGACATGCAGATGATTCGTCGGCACATTTTCCCGAATGTCCTCACGCCGATCCTGGTGCTCGCGACGCTGGGGATTGCTGGCGCGATTCTCGTTGGCGCATCGCTCAGTTTCCTCGGCTTGGGCGCGCAACCGCCGAGTGCCGAATGGGGCGCGATGCTCAGCCAGGGGCGACAGTTCATGCGCACGGCGTGGTGGATCATGGCATTCCCCGGCCTGGCAATCACGATCACCGTAATGGCGGCCAATCTCGTCGGCGATGGCTTGCGCGATGCGCTCGATCCGCGGTTGAAGTACTAGCCGGAGGTGGCAACAGATGCGGGCAGCGATTCGAGACACCGAGATTTACTTTGACGTGGATGGTGCCGGGCTCGCGCCCGATGGCCCACGCATGCGAGAGCGCCCAGTTGCATTCCTCGTCCATGGCGGGCCGGGCGGCGACCACAGCGGCTTCAAAGGCTCCATGCACCCGCTCACCGATCGGATGCAACTCGTCTATTTTGATCACCGCGGTCAGGGACGATCCGCACGCGGCCCGCGCGAGACGTACACGATGGACAACAACGTCGAAGATATGGAGGCGCTGCGGCACTATCTCGGGTTGGAGAAGATCGTTGTCATTAGCCAGTCCTATGGCGGTTTTGTCGCGCTCTCGTACGCAACCCGCTACCCCCAGAATGTTTCTCATCTCATTGCCGTGGTCACCGCGCCGAATTACGGCTTCCTCGCCCGCGCGCAGCAGATCCTCGCCGAGCGCGGGACGGATGAGCAGAAGCGAATCGCGGAGAAGTTGTGGGCGGGCACGTTCGAGAATGAGGAAGAGTTGCGCGAGTATTTCGATGTGATGGGGCCGATGTACGCGCGGAAATTCGACGCCGAGAAGGCGAAGGAGCGGCGCGGGCGGCAGATCGTCTCACCGGACGCGATCAATGAGGGCTTCAGCGGCTTTCTGCGCACCTACGATGTGACGGATCAGTTGCGGAAGATCACCTGCCCCACCCTGGTGATCGCGGGGCGGCACGACTGGATTTGCCCCCCCGAATGGTCGGAGTTGATCGCCAGCAAGATCCCCCACGCGGATCTTCGCATCTTCGAGGAGAGCGGCCACTCGGTTGCCGGCGATGAACCGGAGTCCTTCCTCGACGCGATTCGTGGCTTCCTCGTCTACAACACGGCGCACATGTGATGCTCGGCTATTGGAGGCATGATGGTGCACTACGAGACGATCGTCCCATATGACTGGGAGAGCCGGCAATCCTGGCTCGACATCGAATTTCCCGCCGCTGAATACGCGGATCGAGTCGCGCGTGTGCGTGCCCTGATGCAGCGAGACGGCATCGATTGTCTCCTCGCGCTCGGTGGAGCGGGCGGCGCTGCCAATATCCGATTTCTTTCGGGGTACGAGCCGTCCTACGGCGATAACGTCGTGGTCGTCCCCCGCGAGGGCGACCTGATGCTCAGCACGAACTGGGTGATGCATGGCGAGCCGATGCATACCTCGATCTGGATGACATGGCTGCGCGATGTCCGCCCCGGCGAACGGGCCGGTCTGGCGCGAGACCCGGTCGTTACGGTTGAGCGCCAGGTCGCGGAGCGTGTCGAGGAGAGCGGTCTGGCCCACGGGCGAATCGGTCTCGCGGGACTGGATGCCGCGTCCGCCGCATTCGTCCCGCGCTTGCAGGCAGCGCTGCCGAATGCTGAATGGATACCGGCGGATGGTTTGATGCTCGATGTGCGTGCCGTCAAGAGCCTGCTGGAAATCGCTGCGATGCGCGAGGCGGCTCGCATCTCCGGGGACATGAATCGCATCGCCGTCGAGCAATGCCGTCCCGGCGTGACCGAATGGGCGGTCGCGAGCGAAGCGCATCGCCCCTGCTTCGCGCAGGGCGGCGAACTCTCCTTCCAGAGTGCCGTCATCGCCGGGCCACGCGCCGGACTGAAGCATTGCGCGCCAACGGATCGCACGATGGAGCGGGGCGATATGGTCTTCATTGATATGGCGGCGCGGTTCAAGGGGTATTACGCCGATGTCTCTCGCTGCACCGTCGTTGGCAAACCAAACGCCGAGCAGCAGAAGATGCTCGACACGGCGTACCAAATGTTCCAGTCCGTCACCGCAGCCATCAAGCCCGGCGTCTTCGTCCCAGATCTCCATACCATCGCCAACGATATCGCGCGTAAGGCCGGCTACGACAAGGAGATCATGCCGAAAGGTTTCGGGCACGGCCTCGGAACGTCGCTCTTCGAGCGGCCGGACGTGCGGATCGTGAGCGAGACGATCCTCCAGTCAGGGATGATCTTCGCCCTCGAACCGATGCTCGTGAAGCACGGCGTAGGCACGGCGGTCGTGGAGGAAACGGTGCTCGTCACGGACAGCGGCTGCGAGCTGATGTCCGGTTGCCCATTGGTGACATGGTGAGAAGCGTCATGGACGACACGCTGACAGCCGCGATCCGCGCCGCCGGGAAAGCAATGCGCGATACAATCGTTGCCGATCTGCAGGCATTGGTGCGTATCCCGAGTTGGAGCCCCGCAGTGGGCGGGCCCGGTGAGAGAGGAGTGCAAGAGTATCTGGCCGCCGCATACGAGTCACTCGGCTGCCGGGTCTCGTTATGGGAGCCGGAGTCCGCGCGTATCCTTTCCCGCTACCCGTCGGCGCGGCTCTCGGTGCAGGCGCCCGAATACACGGGACGACCGAATCTCGTCGCCCTCCTCCCCGGCAGCGAAGAGGCGCCGGACGATCGCACGGCCGGGATCATCCTCAACAGTCATGCCGATACCGTCCCGCCCGGCCCCCCAGAGGCGTGGCCATACAATCCGCTCGATGCGGTCATCGCGGACGGGCGCATTCATGGCCTGGGTGCGGCGGATGCCAAGGGAGGCCTGGTGACATTCCTCGGCGCACTCCGCATCCTGAGCGCCGCCGGGATCATCTTGCGGCGCAGTGTGATGGTGCAGTCGGTCGTTGACGAAGAGATGGGCGGCGCGGGCGCACTCGCTTGTGTCGAACGGGGCTATCGCGCGCCGGTCGCTCTGGTCGGAGAACCGAGCGGTCTCCGTGTCTGTCCCGCGTCGCGCGGCTCGTACTCCTTCACGATGAATGTGACGGGCAGAAAGGCGCATCCAGGTTCGCCATGGCACGGGATCAACGCAGCAGATATGGCATTCCGATGCATAGACGCGCTGCGGGCAATGCAGCGGCGACTGGATCGGGAGCGAATGCACCCTTTTTGGGCGCCGTTGCCAATGGGGCACGTCTGGAACGTTATGGCTGTCAACACCGGGCCGAGTGGGCGCGCAATCCCCGATTCCTGCTCGGTATCGATCAGTGCAGGAGCCATAGCGGGAGAGGATGCGGAGATGGTACGCGGCTTTGTTGCGGAGGCGCTCGCCGTAGCGGCGATTGACGATCCGTGGCTGACGTCCCATCCTCCCGAAGTCATATGGACCGGATTGCAGGCGGACGCCGCCGCAGTCGATCCCAATCATCCGGCGATCGCGCAGATGATTGAGGCAGCGCAGGTGCTTGGGATGGACCCGGGGCCGCCAGTCGCTTTCTCCGCAGTGACCGACGGTCGGCATCTTACCAATCTTGGAGGCGTCCCCTGCATCAACTTCGGGCCGGGCGACATCGGCATCTGTCACAGCCCGCACGAATCGCTCCCTTTGGATCAACTGATCACGGGCTCCACCTGGGTCGCGCTGCTGCTGACGAGCTATCTCGGTGTCGCGACCAGATAGGGTAGACGCTATCCTGATGTCAGGCATGCCCGCCACGAATGTCGGGTTAGCATTCCCTTTGCGTTTTGCTGACAACCATATCGGTACGTCATAGACTTTTCCCTGACAGAGCAAGGAAGCGCCTCCATCGCACGACGATGTGCGTCCGCGGTTCATCCTTGGTAGAACCCGGGCGTTCAGCGGCGTCGGGCGAATTGATCAGGCTTGCCATCACGGGGACAAAGAACCAATGCTGGTTGGTGCCGTCGTTTTCGTGCCACTGGTGGATCTGTGTCCCTGGCATGTGGCTGCCGGCCGGGAGATCCCATACGAGGCCAGTGAGCACCGAGCGAATCCGGAACATCGTCGCGTTCACACGCTCAATATCCCATTCCTGTCCCGCGGATGCCGCCTCGACGACCAACTGAATCGGCAGCCCGTCTGAAGGCAGCTCAATGGCTTGCTCGGCCACGAACCCGCTCTGCGCATGGCGGATCCGGAAGACATTGGCGGCGACCAGCTCGAGGCGGAGCCAATCCTCCGGCTCGTGCACCGCGCGACGCGGGAAGGGGTAGGGGAGATCGGGCATGGTCTTGACCATATCGAGGTCGAGCTCCTAGTCGAAGAAGCGCAGCGTCACCTCCGCCATCCGCAGGCCCGACCCGGCGGGCCGAAAATGATGCCAGAAGCAGAGTGACAGGCGATCCACCGGCTGCCCACTCACCGCCGCGCGCACGCGCTCGGTGCGCGTCATCTCGTCCATTTTGAGCCCGCTTCTCCGCCAATCTTCCGCGCCACGCTTCGTGTGCTGCGCGCGACCGCCAGAACGGAAGATGGGCGGATGCCGTGCACCCTAGTCCGCGTACCAGTCATTTTTCGCCGCCAACGGACGCGCTCGTTCCCATGCAGTGCGCAGGGCACGAGCGGTGAGCACGGCGACCAGGTGCGCGCGATACCGCTCCGAGGCGACGAGGTCTGAGAGTAGATCGATTTCTGCCCCGGCGTGGCCGGACGCTTGCCGGATCCGCTCGCCGGTGAGCAACTCCCCGAGGAGCGTCATCTCGGCCGCATCGGCGCGCGTCGCCTTGGCACCCGCGCCCGTGATCCCGACACGACAGTCGCGGCAGATGCCGTCGGCATCAACACCGATGACCGCCGCGATGCCGATCACGGCATATCCGGATGCTGGATGCGCGAACTTCTCATATGCCATGCCGGTGCTGAGGGTTGGATACGGCAGATCGACTGCGGTGAGGAGTTCACCCGGTTCGAGGGCGGAGGTGAACAGGTCGATGAAGAACTCGCGCGCGGCGATCGTCCGATCACCGCTTGGTCCGGTGGCGTGGATCGTGGCATTGAGCGCGAGCGCCACTGCGGGCCAGTCGGCCGCCGGATCGGCGTGTGCGAGTGAGCCCCCGAAGGTGCCGCGATGGCGAACGAGCGGATCGCCGATGACCGTTGCCGTCTCGGCCATGATCGGGAAGCGATCTCTGAGGTCGCCGGACTGCTCGATCTGCGCGTGCGTCGTCGTCGCGCCGATCGTCACCATGTCGCTGTGTACGCGGATACCGCGCAACTCGGGGATGCGGCCGATGTCCACGAGCACACCGGGGCTCGCCAGACGCAGCTTCATCATCGGAATGAGGCTGTGGCCACCCGCGAGCACCTTCGCATCATCCCCGCGACTCGCCAGAAGATCAATGGCCTCCGCAATTGCCGCAGGCGCGGCGTACTCGAATGCTTCGGGAATCATCGCGCGCTCCCCACGACGGCGGCGTCCCGCGTGCGCAGCGTTGCCACAGCGTGCTGGATCGCCTTGACGATATGTTGATAGCCCGTGCAGCGACAGATGTTGCCGTGGAGCGCGTGGCGGATCTCCGCATCCGTCGGATCGGGATTGCCCTGCAAGAGGTCATAGGCGGCGATCACCATGCCCGGCGTGCAATAGCCGCATTGCAAGCCGTGCTCGGCGTGGAACCCCTCCTGGATCGGATGCAACCGCTCGCCCGCAGCGATCCCCTCGATGGTCGTGAGATTGGCGCCCTCCGCCTGCACCGCGAAGAGCGTGCAGGATTTCACCGCCTCGCCGTCCAAAAGGATGGCGCACGCGCCGCACTGGCTCGTGTCGCAGCCGATATGCGTCCCGGTGAGCCCAAGATTGTCCCGCAGGTAATGCACGAGGAGCAGCCGGGGTTCGACGGCCCCCTCGTGGAGCTGCCCGTTCACCGTCATGCTGACAGAATGCTTCGCCATGTGGGTCACCGATCCGTTCCGCCGAGGAGCCGAAACGCCATCGGCTTCGCGCCTTCGACGAACAACGACTTCGCGATCTCGCGGAAGGCGCTCCAGTCCCTGTCGAAACGGGCGAGCGGGGTCAGCGAGGCGGCGCCCCATGGGCCACCCATGCAGCCGTTGTCCCCATAGCAGATGCGGATACCTTTCCATCCCGCGTAGTAGTAGATATATCCCGGCCAGTGGAGGGTCTGACCATGCTCGGCCTCGGTGATGTCGAGGCCAAGTTCGCCCTCGCTCCCAACAGGTCCCCAGAAGCGGGTGATGTCGCCGCTCCATGCGGTATTGGTGATGCGACCTTGGACCGGCAGGATCTTCATGAATGCCTCGACCGTATTCGGGGCCAGTCCCTCGAGGAGCGTTGCAGTCAGCTTCACGCCGTCGACGTCCACCTCAATCTTGCGCCCGTGCTCCTCTGGATAACGGAAGGGCGTCTCCTGGTCCGCGGCCTCGCGGAAACGGATCGGCCGCGCTCCGTCGAATTGGAGATCGTATCCGACCTTCGCGAAGTCCGAGAAATCCCCCTCGATCTCCGCAAGCGGCGTCAATCTCCCGATGGCCCCATCCGCGCCGGGGGCGGCACGGAAGCGCGCGGCGCCCGTGCAGAAGGCGATCTCCTTGATACCGGGGTAATAGACGATCTGCCCCGGATGCTGGAACGCGACGCCGCTCTCGACCGCCATATCGCCGATTGGCGCGTAGTCGAGCATACGGAACATGTCGCCACTGATCTGCGCGTGGACGGCGCGGCCCTCGAAGGGGAGCGCATCCCAGATCGCCTGGCACGTCTTCGGCGCGAGGTCATCATTGAGGCGCGCGCGGACGACGGTCCCATTCAGGTCAACGTCAATGAATCGCATGTCTTCGGTCCTTTCTCTGCTCTGTGCCGCGACAGCGCCGTCGCCATCGAGAAATTACGCGCGGTAGCGGGAGATGACTGCCTCACCAAGGAGGCGGGCGGAGCGAGAGAGTTCGTCCATGTCCCGCGCCAACAGGATCAGGCCAACATGGTCGACACCGGCGTCCGCGTAGGCGTGGATCCGCTCGCTGATCTGGTCGGGAGAGCCGAGCAGATCGTGCGAGGCGAAGGCACGCGCGTGCTCGTCCGCCGACATCTCCGGTCGCCGCGCGCACATCTGCGCGAAGTGGATCGAGCTGTCGAGGACCGACCGCGCGTCCGCCTCCGTCTCGCCGATGCTCACCCACAATTGCACGCAGGTCTGGACCGCTGCGGGCTCGCGCCCGGCTTCCGCGATCGCCTCGCGCAGCACGCCGATCCCCTCGCGCATCTTTTCCGGTGAGGCACTGGAGACGATCCACCCGTCCGCGACGCGCGCGACGCGGCGAATGCCCTCCGGGGCGGTGGCGCCGAGATAGATCGGCATCGGGCTCTGCACGGGCTTCGGGTGCATGGCGATCTCTTCGAACCGGTAATACTCGCCGGCGAACGCCGCCCGATCCCGCTCGAAGAGCAGCCGCAGGGCGTCCACCATCTCATCCATCATCCGCCCGCGATTGGCCTTGGGTGGCGGGTTCCCCGCAATCTCGAACTCCTCGCGATTCGCACCGATGCCGAGGCCGAGCACGAATCGCCCCTGTGACACCCGGTCCAGCGTCGCCGCCTGTTTCGCGAGCAGCACCGGTTGGCGGAGCGGGGCGACGATCGTGGCGACGACGAATCGAATGCGTGTGGTCCGCCCCGCCAGATAGGCGAACGTGATCAGCGGCTCGTAGAAGTTCGCCGGATCGGATTGCTCCGCCAGCACGGCGCGCTGCGTCGCCAGATGGTCGTTCGCCCAGAGGGAATCGAACCCGAACTGCTCCGCATCGCGCGCCAGTACGGCGATCTGCGGGAGATCGGCGAATCCGCAGGGATAGGTGCGGCCCTCGCGGCATGTCGGGATGCCCAGCCCGAACTGCATCGGTCTCCCTCCCACTGGCTACTGCTCGATCCGGCTGATCTCCACCGTGAGCGGGCCCTCGAAGATGATGCGCTCGCAACGCTTCACGAATGCATCGAGATTCGTGTCGATCTTCCCGATGTGCGCGACATCGATCGGGACCATGAAAGGCGCGAGCCACTTAGCGCTCCCGTAAGCAATGCCCACTTTGATCAATTTGCTGCGATAGCCGGGGTAATAAATGATATCGCCCGCGCTCAAGTGATCCGCCACATTCTCCACCGGCGATCCCTCGGGCAGCAGTTCGTAATTTCCCTCCGTCCGCCACGCATCCCCGGACCACCGCGTCTGAATCGTCCGGTCATTGATCGGCAGTCGCTCCCACAGCGCGGCCGTTGTCTCGGGCGCTTTATCCTCGAAGAGCACGGCTTCCGCAGTCACACCATCGAGACGAATCTGGATTCGCTTCGGCACCAAGACCTCCCTTATTTGCGACGACCGAACCTTCCCTTGACGACCTTGACCGTCTTGTATACACTGTATGCGTCACATCCTACGCGGTCAAGCGTGCGAATTGCAAGAGGGGTCACCGATTGACGACGGTCAGCCACCGTTCGGGATATTTGGTTCCTGTTTCGCCTGCGGGTGGGGGCACTTTGTCAGGCGCCGCATCAAGAGGGGAGAGGGCGAATGCGTTCCGTGGATGAGGAAACCAGCGTGCGTCGGGAACTCAGGGAGCAGACACTCTCACGCCGGCGCTTTACCGCACTCGCGGCCGCCTCGGCAATGGCTGCGCTCAGCGTCGCGTGTGGCGGCAGCACGAGCGCGCCGACCGCGACCGCGGGGAATAAAGCGACGACCGCTCCTAGTGGAGTGCTGGCGACGAACGCACCGGCACTGGCGACGAATGCGACGGCGGTCACCGGTGGGGCGTCCGCGCCCGCAGGCAGCGCGCCGACGATTGCGGCGGCCGCGGCGACGGGGCAGCCAACCAAGGGCGGCACGCTCGTCTACGCGCGGAACATTGACGCCAAGACGCTCGATCCCCACTTCTCCGCCCAGTTCTCCGAGCGGTACATGCTCTACCTCATCTACAACACGCTTGTCGCCTATGATAAGGACTTCAACATCGTCCCCGATCTCGCCGCATCGTGGGACGTTGGCAGCGACGGGAAGACGATCACCTTCCACCTGCGCCCGAACGTCAAGTTCCACGACGGCACGGATTGCGATGCTGCCGCCGTCAAGTGGAACTATGATCGCATTCTCGATCCGAAAGTGAATGCGCCAGTGCGCACGCAGGTACAGCCGCCGCTGAAATCTGTGGACGTCGTGGACAAGACGACTGTTCGCTTCAACCTCGATCAACCGTGGCGACCCCTACTTGCCGCTCTCGGTGAGCGTCCCGGCTTCATCATCTCGCCCACGGCGGCGCAGAAGTTTGGGCAGGATTTCGGGCGTAACCCCGTGGGCAGTGGGCCGTTCAAGTTCGTCGAATGGGTGACGGATAACCACATCACCATCCAGCGCTTCGACGGCTACTGGGATCAGGGCAAACCGTACCTCGACAAGATCGAGATGCGCCACGTTCCAGACAGCCAGGTGCAACTGACACAGATCCGCACCGGCGAAGCGCAGTTGATTGATTCCATTGCTCCTTCCCTGCTATCAACCCTCAAAGGCGTACAAGGCGTGGCGATCGAAGAACTCAAGAGCGCCCGGTTCTGGGGGACGCAGTGCCACAACGACCGGCCCCCGTTCGATAACCCCGATCTGCGGCAGGCGATCGCGTACGCCACGAACGCAGAGGAAATCAAACAAGCGATCTTCAGCAACAACGGGCGCATTGCCACGCATCCGCTGGGCGGTGGCTGGGCGTACGACCCGTCACTCGATTCTCAGGGTTACATGTTCGATCTCAACAAGGCGAAAGCGGCGCTGACGAAAGCGGGCGCGGCTGGGAAGTCGTTCACTTTCACTGCGTCAAGCGATCGGCAAAATCAGGATCTCGCGCAGGTGCTCCAAGTGCAATACCAGAAACTTGGCATCATGGTGCAGATCGAGTCCGTGAACCCGGCGGACGGTTTCACGCTCGTGAAGCAGGGAAAGACGAATTGGACGGCGACGAACTGGGCGCCCCGCGCCGATCCGGATGGCCTCCTCCGTATTCTCTGGCACTCCAAGGGCTTTCAGAATACGACCGGGTTCAACAACCCGGAGGTAGACAAGTTGCTGGATCAGGCGGCGGGCATTTATGACACGAAGCAGGCCGCCGACATCTATCATCAAGTGGAGAAGATCATTGTCGCGGATGCCTCGTACGTCTTCTTCGAGTGGCCATCCGAGTTCGCGGCGCGGCGTACCGAGGTCCGCAACTTCGTCTATCATCCCGATCTGATCCTCCGGCTGCGCGATTTGTATATCGCGAAGTGACGTTGGCGCGGGGAAACTGCGTATGCTCCGCTATATTGGGCGGCGTCTCCTGCTCACAATACCGATCCTGTTCGTCATCACGGTCGCGACGTTCACCTTGATGAGCCTCGTGATCGGCGATCCAGTGCTGCTCATTCTCGGGCCAGACTCCACTGCGGATCAGGCAACTATTGACCGCTTGCGGCAGCAACTTGGCGTGGATCGGCCGCTTCCCGTGCAATATGCGGACTGGCTGCGTCATGTCGTGACCGGCGATTTCGGTCGCTCATTCCGCTCGCCGATTTCCGTGCGCGAGGCCATACTGGCGCGGCTCCCGGTGACGCTCGAATTGACGGTCCTCGCGCTCGTCGTCGCGATCGTGATTGCCGTACCCCTGGGGATTGCCGCGGCGCTTCGCTCGGGCTCGGGGCTCGATCTCGGCCTTTCTGGCATCGCGTCCATAAGTCTTTCGCTGCCGAACTTTTGGCTTGGTATCCTGCTCATCTACGTGTTCGCGCTGAAGCTGCGCGTGCTCCCATCGGCGGGCTACGTTGGCTTCGCCCAATCGCCTGTGCAGAACGTCAAGTTCATGGTACTCCCGACGATAACCCTCGCATTGGCCCTCATCGGATCACTCACGCGCTACACGCGTGCGGTGATGATCGAGGTATTGGAACAAGACTACATCCGCACAGCGCGGGCAAAAGGGCTCCGAGCTACGACCGTCTTGCGCCGTCACGCGCTCGCGAACGGACTCATCCCGGTGATCACGGTTGTTGGCCTTGAAGTAGCCGGCCTCTTCGGTGGGGCAGTCGTCACCGAGACAATCTTCTCTCTGCCCGGTGTCGGGACGCTTCTCACCGACTCGGTGCTCGGTCGCGATCTGCCGATGGTACAGGGGATCGTCCTCTTTATCACTGTCACGGTAGTACTCACGAGCCTCGTCGTCGATCTGCTCTACGCACTGCTCGATCCACGGATACGGTCACTCTATGGCTGAACCGATCGCCAACCATATGCCTTATGCGGTGGAGACCAGCATCGCATCGGCATCTGCCGAAAGACGCGCGCGCGCGCTGGGATGGGTGCGCGTCTTGCGGAAAGAGCCGCAACTCTGGATCGGGTCGCTCATCCTCGTCGCCTTGATAGCAGGAGCGTTGCTTGCGCCGCTGAGTGCGCCGTACGATCCACTGATGCCCGATTATTCGGTCAGTCTGCACGCGCCGAGTCGCGCGCACCTGTTCGGCACAGACAACCTCGGGCGCGATCAACTGAGTCGCATCCTCTACGGTGGTCGGCTGTCTCTCTTCGTCGGCACATGCGCGGTCATGATTGGCATGCTGATCGGTGTGACCCTCGGGCTCATCAGTGGCTACAAGATGGGTGTGCTGGACAGCCTGATTATGCGCACGATGGACGGTATTCTTGCCTTCCCCGGCCTCGTTCTCGCCCTGAGTATCTCCTTCGCGCTTGGTCCGAGCCTGCGAAGCGTGATTATCGCCCTGGCGGCGGTCCGGGTGCCGGGCTTCGCGCGTGTCGTACGTGGGCAGATGCTGGCACTGCGGAATCGAGAGTACATCGAGGCGGCAGAGGCGCTCGGTGCGCGGCCAGTCCGTATCGTCCTGCGGCACTTCCTGCCGAACCTCGTCAGCATCATCCTCGTGCAGGTTTCGCTGAGCGCGGGCAGCGCAATCTTCACTGAGGCAAGTCTCAGTTTCCTCGGGTTCGGCGTACCGCCGCCGCAGCCGGATTGGGGCGGCATGCTCCACGATGGCTACGTCTATTTGGAGATCAATCCGTGGCTGTCGATCATCCCCGGCGCGTTCATCTTCCTCGCCGTACTGGGCTTCAACTTCCTCGGCGATGGACTCCGGGATACGTTGGATCCCCAGCAGCGGCGGCGGCGCGGACTATGAAGAGTGGGGGTACGCCCGGCGCGGCGCAAGGGCAGCATTCGCACCGATCGAACGTCGGCCAATCACCGCGATGGCGCGACATCTTCAACTTCCTGCTCGAGCATGGCAATGCGGATGCGACGTGCGGTGGCCATGCTCTCGGTCGCAAGTTGCCGCGCGCGCTCGGCGTCGCGGTCCTGGATCGCTTCGATGATGCGGGCATGTTCCTCAACGGCGCTCGCCGCACGCCCGGGATGCTGGAAGGTTGTGCCCGGGATGCGGCGCACCTGATGGTGGATCTGCGTGAGAAACTGCGAGAGGAGCGAATTGCGGGCGATACGGGCGATTGCCTCGTGAAACTGGAGGTTCAGATCGGCCATCGCCTTCACATTCCCCTCCCGCGCGGTGCCCGCGAATTCCTCATTGATCGCGATGAGGGTCGCGATGTCACTGGGGGTCGCGAACTGCGCGGCGAGGTGCGCGGCCAGCCCGTCGAGATTCTCGCGGACAACGTACACCTCGACGATCTCTTGAGGAGTGATCCGCGCAACGATCAGGCCGCGTCGTGGGACGCGATGCGCCAAGCCGGTGGTTTCCAGGCGGAGCAACGCCTCGCGCACCGGAGTACGACTGACGTCGAACAAGGCGGCGAGCAACTCTTCGCCCAATCGCTGCCCGGGCGGCAAAATCCCGGAAAGGATCGCCTCATGCAGGATCGCGTAGACCATGTCCGACGTGGCACCGGTGATCGCTTGTGCCTGCCACAATGTTTTCAGTCTTTCGGCCGCTTCCAGCGCGGTGCCATTTGTCAGCATTGGCGCACCCCCATGAAAGAGAGAATGATTGGCGTTGTGTACAACGTATACCATATCTTCGGCTCGACAGTTTAGCGGAGGCGGCGAAGCGGGTCGCTGACGACCAATGAGGAGAAGATCATGCACGTTGGGTCCCGTGAGAATAATCGCACACTCGTCGGCAGCAGCCAGCGGAGGATGGAGGATCATCGCCTCCTTATCGGGGCGGGGCAATACCTCGATGACCTGGTCATCCCCGATCTGGCGGAAGTAGCGCTTCTGCACTGCACGTATGCCCATGCCCGCATCCGGGGGATCAACGTTGATGTCGCACGCGCGATGCCAGGTGTCATCGCGGTTATCACCGCCGATGATCTCGGCGAAGTCGGCGGTGTGCCGGTCGCCGGGAACCTCAAGATCCCGGAACATCCCCCGCTCGCGAAAGGCATCGCGCGTTTCGCCGGCGAACCCATCGCGGCGGTCGTTGCGGAGGATCGCTATCTCGCACGCGACGCCGTTGATGCCATCGAGGTGGATTACGAGCCATTACCGGCGGTCGTTGACGCGGTGGCGGCCCTCGCCCCGGATGCACCGATCCTCCACCCAGAATTTGGCACGAACGCCACGCTCACCGCTGCATCCACCTTTGGCGAACCCGACGCGGAATTCGCGGCGGCGGAGTGTCGGCTGGCGGTACGGGTCGGGCACGGGCGGGTCGCCGCGCTGCCGATCGAAACGCGCGGCGGGATCGCCGCGTACGATGCCGAAACCGGCAAATACACCCTTTGGCTCAGCACGCAAGCGGCGTGGAGCGAACGCACCGATCTCGCGAAAGCGCTCGGCATATCGGAAGATGATCTCCACGTCATCACACCGGATGTCGGTGGCGCGTTTGGCGGGAAGATGACCGCATACCGCGAGACGATCCTCCTCCTCGCACTTGCGCGGATCACCGGGCGTCCGGTGCGCTGGGTCGCATCGCGGACCGAGGATCTGCAAACGTCGATGCATGGGCGTGAAGCGGTGACGGACGGCGAGGTCGCCTTCGACCGCGATGGGCGGATCCGGGCGCTCCGCTTGCGGACGATCGCCAATTTCGGCGCCTATCTGATGAAGTATTCGGGCGGCCCGCCGATGCGCATGGTGCTTTTCCCGACCGGCGCATACACGATTCGACACGTCCACTCGGAAGTCGTCGGCGTCTTTACGAACACGGGTCCGATGGGTCCGTACCGTGGAGCGGGGCGGCCCGAGGCTGCGTACTTTATCGAGCGTGTGATGAGCGATGTCGCCCATTATCTCGGCATGGACCAGGCAGAGATCCGTCGGAAGAACTTCATTCCCGCCGATGCGTTCCCATATACCAATGCCGCGAATATCATCTACGACAGCGGCGACTACGAACGCGCCCTGGACCAGGCGCTCGCGAATCTCGACATCGGGCGCGTGCAGTCCGAACTGGCGGAGCGCCGCGCGCGGGGCGAAGTTGTCGGTATCGGGATCGCCAGCTGCGTGGAGGTTTCGGGCGGTGGCGGCGAGGGGGGTACGGTCACGCTCCACCCAGACGGCCGGGTGACCGCGATTACCGGCACGTCCCCGCACGGCCAGGGGCTGGCAACGAGTTTCGCGCAGATCATCGGCGACACACTCGGCGTGCCGATGGATGCGATTACGGTGACACACGGGGATACGGCGATCGGGACGCGCGGCGGCGGCACAATGGGAAGTCGCAGTCTCCAACTCGGCGGCAACGCGCTCCTCCAGGCCGCACATGAAGTGCGCGAGCGCATCGTGCGGGCGGCCGCGACACTCCTGGAAGTCGAACCCTCCGACCTCATGATTCACGAGGGCACTATCGGCCCGTCGGGTGTGCCGGGCCGCGCGCTACCGCTCGGCGAGGTCATTGCCGCCGCCCGGGAAATGGCACGCGCCGATGGGGAAGAATTCGCCACGGCCGATGGCCTGAGCGTGACGGCGCAGTTCCAGGCGGCGGGCGAGTCGTTCCCATTCGGCACGGCGATCGCCGTCGTCTCGATCGATCGCGATACGGGGAGGCCAACGATCGAGCGCTTCCTCGCGGTGGACGATTGCGGCAATGTGATCAATCCGCTGCTTGTCGAGGGACAGCTTATCGGGGGCGCGGCACAGGGGATCGGCGAGACGCTCTGGGAGCGCGTGGTCTATGACGAGAACGGCCAGTTACTGACCGGCTCGTTGATGGACTACGTCGCGCCTCGCGCGGAGCAATTGCCGTCCTTTGAGATGGACCGGACGGTCACGCCGTCGCCGCGCAATCCCCTCGGCGCCAAGGGGGTCGGCGAAGCCGGGACCGTCTCCGCTCCGCCCGCGGTAGCCAACGCGGTCATGGACGCACTCCGGCCGTTCGGCGTCGAGCCGCTCGACCTGCCATTGACCGACGAGAAATTGTGGCGCGTCATCCATGACGGGGGGAAGGGAATTCGATGACACCCAGCGCGGTGTGGGACAATCAGGGTGGGGAAATGTGGGTACGCTGATGACCCGCGACCATCGGGCGGGTAACGCACTGATCGACATGAGCCGCCCCATCGATGTCCTCGTGATCGGCGGTGGGAATGCCGCGTTGTGCGCCGCGATCGAGGCCGCGCACGGTGGTGCGCGCGTCCTGCTGCTGGAGGGCTCGCCCGAGCACTTCCGTGGCGGCAACAGCCGGCATACGCGCGACATTCGCTATATGCACCCTGGCGCGACGGAATACGTCACGGGCCCCTATCCGGAGGAGGAGTTCTGGGATGATCTTCTGCGTGTCACACATGGCGAGACCACAGAGTGTCTCGCCCGGCTGACGATCCGCGCATCGGCTGACCTCGATGGATGGACCCAGCGACACGGCGTCCGGTGGCAGCGCCCGCTCAAGGGCACACTCCATCTCGCCCGGACGAATCTCTTCATGCTCGGCGGCGGGAAGGCGATGATCAATGCCTACTACGCCACCGCGCACACGATGGGCGTGCAGGTCGCCTATGGCGCGGTCGTCTCCACGTTGAAGATCCGCGACGGGGTCTTCCAATCGGCAGTCTTCGACCATGACGGTGGAATCCATGAGGTGCGCGCGAAGGTCGTCGTCGTGGCCTCGGGCGGGTTCGAGGCAAACATCCCCTGGCTGAAGGAGTACTGGGGCGACGCAGCGGACAACTTCATCATCCGCGGCACGCAGCACAACCAGGGGCGTATGCTCGCCGAACTCCTCGAATTCGGTGCCAAGTCCGTTGGCAACCCGCACGAGTTTCACGCCGTCGCCGTGGATGCACGGGCACCGAAGTTCGATGGCGGCATTGTCACCCGCCTGGATAGTGTACCGTTCGGTATCGCGGTCAACCGCGAGGCAGAGCGTTTCTACGACGAGGGCGAAGATTTCTGGCCGAAGCGGTACGCAATCTGGGGCGGGCTGATCGCGCGCCAGCCGGGCCAGATCGCCTATTCGATTATCGACGCCAAAGCGAAGGGGAAGTTCATGCCATCCGTCTTCCCCGCGATTAAAGCGGCCTCACTGGCGGAACTCGCCGGGCAGCTGGAACTCGATCCGGCACGGCTCGCGGAGACGGTTGCGGCTTTCAATCGCGCGACGCGGCCCGGTACATTCGATCCATCGAGTCTCGATGACTGCCGAACCGAAGGGCTCGATCCGCCCAAGAGCCACTGGGCGATCCCCATTGATACCCCGCCTTTCCTTGCCTATCCGCTGCGGCCGGGGATCACCTTCACCTATCTCGGCGTCACCGTGGACGAGTGTGCGCGGGTAATTATGAACGATGGCCGCCCCGCCGCGAATATCTTCGCCGCCGGTGAGGTGATGGCCGGGAACATCCTGGGGCGGGGATACCTGGCGGGCTTCGGCCTGACGATCGGGGCCGTATTCGGGCGTATCGCGGGGAGAGAGGCGGCGCGCCATGCCAATGGTTGATTTGGTTGCGGAGGCCGAGCGGCAGATGACGATCTGCAACTCGTGCCGCTACTGCGAGGGGTACTGCGCGGTCTTCCCGGCGATGGAGATCCGGCGCGATTTCGAGGAAGGCGAAATGATCTACCTCGCCAACCTCTGTTTCGAGTGCCGTGATTGCTTTTACGCCTGCCAATTCGCCCCGCCGCACGAGTTCGGAGTCAATGTCCCGCAGATCTTCGCCGAGATCCGCGCGGAGACGTACCAGGAGTACAGTTGGCCCGGTATCCTTGGCAAGCTCTACCGGCGCAACGGGCTCGCGGTCGGTCTGATCACCGTTGCCAGCACCGCGCTCATCCTCCTGCTCGTCATTGCATTGCGACGCGATGCGCTGTTCTCGACGCAGGCCGGGGAGGGAGCGTTCTACCGGGTCATTCCGTACGCGGCGATGGTGATCCCGGCGCTACTCATCGCGCTCTACTGCCTTGCGGTGTTCGCGCGCGGCGCCTACCGCTTCTGGCGCGACACCGACACCGATCTGACTGGCGTGATTGATTTCCGCGCCTTCGCGGTCGCGACCAGGGACGCGTTCGGGCTGCGGTATCTGAAGGGTGGCGGCGTCGGCTGCAACTACCCGGACGAACGGTTCTCGCAGGTGCGCCGCTGGTTCCACCACCTCGTCTTCTACGGCTTCCTCTTCGATCTCGCCTCAACGACGGTCGCCGCGATCTATGACCACTTCCTTGGTCGGCATGCACCCTACCCGCCGTTAAGCCTCCCGGTCGCCCTCGGCACCATCGGCGGTGTCGCGCTCGTTATCGGTACGGTCGGGCTGCTCTCCCTCAAGTGGCGAAGCGACCGGCAACCCGCCGCGCCGCGCATGCTCAAGATGGACGTGGCCTTTCTCCTCCTCCTCGGCCTGACGAGCCTCACCGGTTTGCTCCTGCTCGTCCTCCGCGCAACGCCCGCGATGGGGGCGCTCTTGGCGGTGCATCTCGGGTTCGTAGCCGGGCTGTTCCTCACCATGCCGTACGGGAAGTTCGCCCATATCGTCTACCGCTACGCGGCGCTTATTCGGAATGCACTCGAGCAGGCACGAGTGTGAACACTCCACACGATCTGCGCGTCGTCGCATGGAAGAGAGCCCACCGACAGCGCGGCAGCAGGAGATTCATTCTTGATGGCCGCCTGCGCATCGATCCCGCGCCTTCGCCGACCGGTTATCGGGCACAGACGCAGTCCACTCTGAGCAGTCAATTTACACCGCTGTAACGTGCAACGGTAAGCCGCACGAATTGTGCAGGATTATTCTGCACCCACGCGCCTCACGTCGTGCCGATCACGAGGCTTTCTCGCGCCGCTTCCACCACCTCGTTCGTCAACCGCTCGCGGTGGTTGATCGCCATGATCCGCGCCGCCTGCGCGAAGAGCCGCTGCACCAGGCGGAAGTTCCCGCCCGTGATCCGGATGATCGCCGCCATCGCTTCCACATCGCAGATGGTGCAGTTCATCGGCGAGTCGCTTCGGGGTGGTGATCATCGACGGCGTATAAACGACGGTGCGACAGTCGGCGAGTGCCGGGTAGGCGGGCATCTCCAGCCAGAGCCGGTAGTCGGTGATGATCGCTTCCAGCGTCTCCCACCGGGCGTAATGGCGTGCGGAGAGAGTCTTCCCCACGCCGGGCGGGCCGTAGCACAGGCCGATGGAGCGGTCGTGTCGGCAGGTGTCGCAGAACTCGGCGAAGCGGCGGTACTCCTTCGTCTCGAGGAACGGCGGTCCGGTCTCCATCGTGTCATTCATTTATGTACCACTTCAGTCGGGACCGATTCGGTATGGCCGCGGCCGGTGGTACGACTTCGGTCGTCGCTGCCCGGTGATGCGTCAGCAACTGATCGACGAGGGTGGTGCGCTCCTTCAAGTCGTCACGCACCTGTTTTCGACGCTGGGTGCGTGCCTGGATGATCTCCTTGAGGCCGATCGTTTGGTCCGCCAGTTCTTGGCAGACCGCACGGCAGAGGAATCGACCGTCGTGGTAGACCCGGACCTCGGCGAGGTCGGCGGGGTCGTAGCGGATGACGACGGACTCCCCAACATAGGCGGCCAGGATCAAGTCGAGGTAGCGGAACCCCTGGAAGTGGATGCCGTCCTGCTGGACTTTGCGTGGCTTGGCGACGGTCAGGAGCAGGAGATCGAGCTGGGCTAACGATTCGGGGCACACTTAGCCAACACATACCCAGCGCCGGTTTGCATCTGCACCGAGTTGCTGATTCACCGCGTGGTTGGGGAGGAGATCGGCGACAAAGAGTTGTCGGGCACGTTCATGCGCACGTGTCCAGTCGCCAAAGTCGGTGGCCCAGACGAGCGCGCAGATC